>JAEEGL013239795.1_pt1 | contig 25495 bp, 19 predicted proteins | sample 9134231 | NCBI WGS metagenome assembly JAEEGL01 (sample SAMN16246548, study PRJNA631951) | gut metagenome | biome: gut microbiome; feature: rumen; material: fiber-attached | host: Bos | place: Iran: Karaj | collected 2018-10
GAATGCCTGTTGCCGTGGTTTTGGGCGGCGACCCGGTTTATACTTACTGCGCAACCGCGCCTCTGCCCGAAGGCGTTGACGAATATTTGTTGGCAGGATTTTTGAGGAAATCTCCTGTAAAACTTGTTAAGTGTCTGACACAGCCCGAAATAGAAGTTCCCGCAGATGCGGATTTTGTCATCGAGGGCTACGTTGACACGACGGAAGATTTGGTTTTGGAAGGACCTTTCGGCGACCATACGGGCTTTTATTCGTTGGCGGATTATTACCCGAAGTTTCACATCACGGCAATCACGCACAAAAAAAACGCAATTTATCCCGCAACAATCGTCGGCATTCCGCCTATGGAAGACGCTTACATCGGCTTAGCGACTGAAAAAATTTTCACGTTCCCGATAAAAATGGCGTTTGTTCCCGAAATGAAACAACTACACATGCCTATAGCCGGCGTTCAACACAACATCGTTTTGGTTAAAATACAAAATCTCTACGACGGTGGTGTTTTGAAAGTAAAAAACGCACTTTGGGGTGCAGGGCAAATGATGTTCAACAAGATTCTCTGCGTTTATGACGGCGATAGAGAATTAACTGATTATCAGGAGTTTTTGAAAGACGCTTTGAAAAATTTTTCACCAGAAAGAGACGTTTATATCGAGCGGGTAGGAGTCTCTGACGTGCTTGACCACGCAAGCAAAAAATTTGCCTTGGGAGGCAAGATTTGCTTGGATTTTACCGCCAAGCCGACGGAAGATTTTGTAATAAAACAGGTTGACAGGGAAAAATTATCAAAAAAATATACAACAATAACAAATTTTAACGTTTTATTGTTAGGGAAAAATGTTCCCGTCGTGTTTATAACGGTGAAAGCCAAGACTATCGCTGTAAAAGACATTGCGGAAACTCTTTCAAGAGAGATAACGGCTAAAATTATTGTCTTTATTGACGTTGATTTGCCGGACAATGAATTTCTTCATCTTACTTGGTATGCCTCCGGCAACATTGACCCTGGGGCGGATTGTTATGTTATTAACAACGTTTTGTGTGTTGATTCTACCGCCAAAACCCTTGAAAATGACGGTTTTACGCGGCAATGGCCTGAGCCTGTACTGATGAATGAAGAAACAGTGCAAAAAGTTAATGAAAAAAAATGTGTGAAAAAAGATAAAAATTTATTATATTCGCCGTCGGATAGATTAAAAAGTTTGCGCGGGGCAAATGGCGCAGTAAAATTTTTTAATTCAGACGGACAATGAATTTGCAACTATAATTATAGAGTATAAACCTTAAAAAAAGAATATAAAAATGATTAAAAATTTAGTTTTAACCGGCCTTATATCTTTGGCAGCTTTTCAGGGCTTTGCACAGCAAGAAAAGCCAGAAATGATAACAATAGAAGGCGGCTCATTTTGGATGGGCAATGATTATACGTACAACAATTTGGGTGTTTCAGACGAGGCTCCCGAACACAAAGTAACTATCAACACCTTCAAACTCAGCAAGACGGAAGTAACTTTTGCACTTTTTGACCGTTTTTGCGATGCTACGGGTTATGAAAAACCTAACGACGGCAACAAAGGCAGAGCCGACAATTTCCCTGTATACAACGTAAGTTGGGAGGCTGCGGTAATGTTTTGCAATTGGCTTTCAAGCACGGAGCATATTGACAAGTATTACACTATAAAACGCGATAGTAGTACTTTTACAGTTACTCCTAACAAGGGTTCAAAAGGTTACAGACTGCCTACCGAGGCAGAATGGGAATTTGCTGCTCGTGGTGGTGCTAATGCCAAGACTTTCTCTTATTCGGGCAGCGACAAGGCTGACGAAGTAGCATGGTACAAAGGCAATTCGCAGTTGACACCTCACGAAATAGGTTCTAAAAAGCCTAACGCTCTCGGAATTTTTGATATGTCCGGTAACGTTTGGGAGTGGTGTTACGACTATTATGACAAGGATTTCTACAAAAAATCTCCGGAAGATAATCCTGACGGTCCAATTAAAGGCTCTGACAGAGTTTACAGAGGTGGCTGCTGGACATCTAATCTGGATGATTTGCGCATGACCTCGCGGCACTCTTTCTCTCAAAACAAAGCCTACGGTATGATTGGTATCAGATTAGCACAAGATAATTAAAAAAAAACGGCTGTTGCTTTTGTAACAGCCATTTTTTTTATCGTTTGATATTTTTACCACTCCACATATAATTCTGCCTTAAAAACAAAAATTTGCCACCATTTTTAAATTATCATAATAATAATTCAATATAAATAATATAAATAATATAAATAATAATAATAAGAATAAGAATAATAATAAGAAGAATAATAAGAAGAAGAATAATAAGAAGAAGATTAAGAATATTAATAAGAAGAAGAATAATAAGAAGAAGATTAAGAATATTAATAAGAATAATGATGATAATAATAATAAGAAGAATATAATTATCAATTTATAATTATCAATATAATAAAATAAAAAGAATATAATTTTAAATTATCATAAGAATAAAAAATGTAATTATCAACTATAACACAATTATCCCCAAGTGAAAAAGTTATAATAATTATTTTTTTTATTTTTTTTAAAAATTTTATGATAATTATTATTAGATGTTGAATGTGTTGATAAGTGTACGTTATGCGTTGAAAACCAGCTATTTAGGTGAAGAAAAAAGTGTGAAATAATTTGTTGAAAATTGTTTAATAAGTTAGGAGGTTTTGTTAATAACTTTTATCAAAAAAACTTTTCAACCTTTTTTTCAACTTTTTTATTAACTTATTAACACTTTATCAACACCTTATCAACATCTTTTCAACTTTTAAAAAAAACGTGTTAATATTATTGTTGATAACTTCTGTAAGTTATTTATTATTAATACTTTATAATGTTGATTACTTTGGTATTTAATTTTTTTTTTGAAAAATAATTTTTTCTAATCCGCGTTTTATTTATAATTTTGTGAAGTTTATAAATTCGGGTTGTTATGTGGTAGCAGGATTATGAAACTTTTTTTTACTATATTGCTTTTTTTAAGCGTTTCAGGGCTTTATGCGCAGAAAAATAACGTGCAAAAAATTCCTGACGAAGTTGAATTTATGAATTTTTTTTCGCAGGCTGATATTTTCCTGCTCAAAGGTCAGCCTGAAAAGGCTTTGTCTGCTTATAATTCCTGTCTGAAACTTAATCCTCAGTCTGCGGCTGCAAATTTTCAACTTGCGAGAATTTATTATAATCATCACGATTTGGATGCCGCTTTGAATTTTGCACTCTCTGCGGTGAGACTTCAACCTGAAAATTATTGGTATAGTATTTTTTTGGCGACTATTTATGAGACTCTCGATAATTTTCCCGAAGCACTTAAAATTTATGAAAAATTGGTTGAAAAAAATCCAACGTATCAGGATTACCAACGACTGCTAAATTTGTATATGCAGTTTAGTAAATTTTCGAGTGCAATTTCTACACTTAATAAGATTGAGCAAATTTACGGTTATGAAGTTGACCTTTCATTGAAGAAAATTGACATTTTCACCCGTCAAAATCGATTGAAGGAGGCCGAAAATGAATTTTGTAAACTAATCTTAACAGATTCTTCTAATTTGTCATACCTTGGAATGTTGACGGATTTTTATTTATCAACTTCACAAAGTGCTAAGGCTCAGGAAGTTGTAAAAAAAATGCAAAGTATTGATGACACAAATCCTTTGTCATATCTCGCTGAGGCTTATTTGTGCCGTGCAACAGGTAAGATGGATTGTTTTTATGAAAATCTCGTGAAGTCTTTTTCGAGCAGAGAAATTTCTTTAAAGGAGAAAGTTTCGATAATTGAAGATATTGTTATTCATTCTGAAAAAATTGATGGTGAAAAAATTTCGTTGCTTTATGAAGAGGTTTTGAAAGCGGACGGAAAAAGTTTTGAATTATGTTCGTCATACGCAGATTTTTTGATGGTGACAGAAGATTACAATCGTGCTTCCGAACAGTTGAAAATTTGTGCTGAAATTGAGAAATCAGATTTTTCGCTGTGGAGAAAACTTTTCAAACTTTATGTCTTGACCGAAGATTATGAGGCTTTGAAAGTTGCTATTAGAGAAGCGGAAGATTATTTTCCCGAGCAAGTTGATGTTATGCTTTATTCTGCTGTTGCAAAAATGTACACAGATGACCTTAGCGGGGCAGGGGAGATGTTTTCTTCTGCGAAAGATTTCGGCGTGGAACTTACCGAAAGCGCTAATTTGTACTATTTTTATTACGGTGTTTTAAATTATAAGAAATCAAATAAGGAAGCCGCCTTTCAAAATTTTGAAAAATATTACAATATAAATCATTCCGATTATAATGTTTGCGCCAAATATGCTTGGTATTTGATTGATTCTAAACGCAATTTGCCGTTTGCTCAAAATATTATAAAACAGAGTCTTAATTACGATAATTCCAATGTTTATTTTAATTATGTTCAGGCGTTTTTAAGTTATACGACTAATGATTTGAAAACTGCTGAATATTTTATCGAAAAGGCATTGTCGCTTGATAAAAAGCAAAAAAAATATATTAAGGAATTGTCGGAAAAAATTATGAATGATAAAAAATAACTGTTATGAAATTAAGAAATATAGCATTTTTGTTTGTTTTACTTTTGTTGTTTTCGGCTTGTAAAGGCAAGAAGAAAAAGCAAAACAATGGAGATGATAAACCTAAAACGGAGGTTATCGTTTCTGAGGTTGATAAAAATTCGCCGCTTTTTAGGGAGGCTGAAAATATGTATTTAAAACAGGATACTTTTTCGACTGTGGAAATTAAGTTTGATTTAAAACTTCAACTTCCTGATAAAAATGTTTCTGGTTCGGGTACATTAAGAATTGCTAACGATTCGTTGATATGGCTTTATATTAAGGCTTTCGGATTAGAAATTGCGCGTGCGAAACTTACGAAAGACTCTGTTTTTGCTGTTGTTAAACTAAAAAATCAATATTTCAAAAGTGATTATTCTGCATTAAAGCAGTTTTTCCCGATTAATTTTGATTTTTCAATTTTGCAATCTGTTTTCTTGAATAAGTTTTTTATTTTTCCTGAAAACAAAGTAGAAAATCTCTCATATTTTTCTCCTTCGGAGAGCGGCGAAAACTTGCGTTTAAATTCTGTAAGAAGTTATAATTCTAAATACGGAATGTCTAACGAAATCATTGTTACACGTGAAACTTTGCGTGTAATTAAAAATTCTGCTATTATCTTGTCATCACAAAAAGGTGTCTCGATTAATTATAACGGCGAGAATGATTTTCAAGTACATAAATTACCTGTGGAGGTTCAATTTGAAGGTATTGGTACGGATTTTACAGTAACGTTTTATTATAATAAGGCTGTTTTTGGAAAGACTTTGCAATATCCGCTTACGATACCAGCAAATTATACGGAAATGAAGTTTTAAAGAAAGAAAATGAAAGTGAGAAGAATATTAATATTGTTTTTAATAGTTTTTACCTTTAACAATGCTTTTTCGCAGGTAGGGTTGGAGGAGCAATCGGCGTATTTGGATTCTGTTTTAGTCGTTTTGGAAAGCCCGGAAAAGATTGATAATCCGTCTGTGATTTTGAGTATCATTGATGAGCAGTTGAATTTAAAAAACTCTCTTACCTCGAAATTAAAAAATCAAATTATTCAACTTGATAAGGACGTTTATAATAATGAGTTATTTTATCAGCGCCTTAATTCACAGTTGGATTACGAGAAGAATATTTACGCTTCTCTTATTGTTACTGCATCAAGATTAAGAACTTTGATGTATCAGAATTTTGATATTTTTTCGTTTGATAACTTGTATAAGACATATCGGCAATTCCTTTATATTAAATGGCTGACTGATTATCGTCAGAAAAAAATTATGCGAATAAAGGCGCTAAAAGCAGAAATTGCAACGGTTGTATCAACCCTTGATAGCATTAAGGCTGCGAAAAATGTTGTTGCAGAAAAACTCGGTGTGGAACAGACTTTTATCAAACGATATAGTTCTTCGCGAAATCTTATCGCACAAAGTTATACTGAGAATAAGGAAGAAGAGGTTTCACGTGAAATTATTAAAAATAATATTGATTCATTGAGAACACCTGATTTGACGGCGGGCGAAAATGAGACAACTTTGTTTCAGGTTCAAAAGGGATATTTGATGTGGCCTGTGCGTAAAGCAGTGATAATCAGATACTTCGGTGAGTCTAAGCATCCTGTGTATGATAAAGTTACTGTAAAAAACGATGGTTTGGACTTTTGTGTGCCTCAGTCTTCAAAGGTTCAGTGCGTGTATAACGGTATTGTGGCGAAAGTTGTGAAATTGCCGCAAAACAAATTTTCTGTAATCGTGCGACACGGCTCTTATTACACCGTTTATTCAGGGCTTGACCATATAAACGTTTCTCAGGGCGATATGATTAATAAGGGCGATATTACGGGCGGTTTTGATGCAGAAAACGGAGATTGCGTGTTGAATTTTCAGATATGGCTCGGTACCGAAGTATTGAATCCTTATCATTGGTTGGTTAAAAACACTAAAAATAATAAAAAATGAAATCAAATTTTTCTATCATAGAGGCTAAATTAAACGATTTTATCCGTAAATTCTATTCTAATCGGATAATATTGGGCGTGTTGTTGTTTGTTCTGATATTTTCGGTTTCTGTTTTTACGCTTTTTATGGTAGAAGGGTTTACGTTTTTGCAACCGTCTGTTAAGACTGTTTTGTTTTATTTTGCATTGTTTTTGTTTTTATCGGTTTTTGTATTTTTTATTGCGATACCTATTTTAAAGATTTTCAAACTAATACCGTATCTTACTTTTGACGAGGCTTCAAAGATTATCGCCGAGTATTTCAATGATGAGAACGGTGTTTTGCTGAATATTTTACAGTTGAATGGTTTGGACGATGGTAAATCAGACTTTCTTGTGGCCGCAATTAATCAGAAAATAGAAAAAATATCTCCGTGGAATTTTTCTACTGCGGTTGATTTTAAGAGAACAGGAAAGTTTTTGGCTCATTCTGCGGCAGTTTTGGCGGTTTTGTTGCTTTTAAGTTGGCTGTTTTCTAATAGAATTTCGCAGGGCGCAACTCGTTTTATGAATTATTCAACGTATTACGAAAAAGAAAATCCTTATTCATTTTCTTTGTTAAATGACACATTGAATTGTGTTGCAGGAGAAGATTTTACCGTTAAGGTAAGAATTGACGGGCCGGAGACAATTAAAGACGTTTTTCTGGTTAATGACAATCTGAAAGTTAGAATGAATATTGATTCTTGCAGCTTTTATTCTTTTGTGATGAAAAATGTTAATTCTGACTTCGATTTCCATATTGATTATTTGTCATACAAAACCTCAGACTTTAAAATTAAAGTTTTCGCTAAACCTCAGGTCTTGAATTATTCCGCCCAAGTTGTTCCTCCGGCGTATACAAGAATTTCTGCCGACGAATTTGAAAATACCGGCGACTTAACCGTACCGTCCGGGTCTAAAATTCTTTGGAATTATACAGTTTCGGATTGTAAGAATTTCTCATTTTTCGCGGACTCTATAAAAGTTGACGTAAAAGGGGAGGATGGTAATTTTATGGTAGAGAAAACTGTGAAAAAAAGTTTTGATTATTACTTTTCTATTAATGGAGAAAACTCTTATAATCAGACTTCTGAATTGTTTCACGTGAATCTAATTCCCGATTATTACCCTACGATTCAAGTTACTTCCGCAGTGGATTCTACTGTTGCAAATGCGTTATATTTTTCAGGGCATATTTCTGACGATTACGGTTTTTATTCCCTTAATTTTGTGTATTTTGATACGGATAAACCGAATGATTTGCATTTTGAAAAGATTGATTTTAATGAAAGTCTCTCGCAGGATTTCTTTTTTTATTATGATTTTTCGGATTTTAAGAAGTCTGTTTCGTATTATTTTGAAGTTAGGGATAACGATAACATTGCCGGATATAAGGCTTCAAAAACTGCGCTTAATTCTTATACAATGGTTTCTAATCAGGAAAAGCAGGAGAGAATTGATAATTTGCAGTCTTCGATGACTGATAAGGTTGAGAAAGCACAATCTCTTTTGAAGGAACTGAATAACGATTTGAATGATTTTCAAAAATCTGTTGCTGCTAACAAGGACTTGTCTGAATGGGAGAAAAAGTTGAAATTGGATAATTTGATGGATAAACAGAACAAGTTGCAGAAGTTTTTGCAACAAATCTCTGAAGAAAATCAATTCAAAAACTCTTTTGAAAATCAGTTGTCTCAGCAACAAAGTTCGGAATTATTGGAGCAACAGAAGCAATTACAACAACTTTGGGACGAACTTATGACGGATGATATTAAGAAACTGATGAACGAAATATCTGAGTTGGCTAAAAAACTTTCAGAAAAAGATATGCGTGAAAGTATTCAGAATTTGAAATTTGATTACAATCAAATTTCAGAACAGTTGGATAGAAATAATACGCTAATGAAAATGTTTAATGTAGAGAATAAATTGCATAATATTTCAAACGAGTTTCGTGAACTTTCTAAGGAGTTAAAAGAGACTGCCGAAAAACTTTCAGAAAAGAAACTTTCTGAGAATGACAAAAAAACACTCTCTGAAAAAATGGAGAATATCCAGAAACGTTTTGAACAGGAAAAAGAAAATTATAAAAATCTTCAAAAACAAAACGAAGAGTTGGGAGAAAATAAATTGGACATTCCTGAAATGAACGACAAAATGTCTGAAATAGAAAATGAATTGAAAAATGAAAAGGATAAATTAGACGAAATACTTCAAAATAACCAAGAAAATGATAATAGAAAATCAGATATTGAAAAAAGTGATAATAAAAAATCGGATGATGAAAAGTCTAATAAAAAAGATTCACGTGAAACAATGTCTGATAGTGAACAGTTACAAGAGCAGATGGAAGATACTTCTGATGAATTAGAGGATATGTCTGATGAAATGCAAGGTATTCAGCAGCAAAATCAGCAACAAAAAAACGAGGAAAATATTAATGATATACGTCAGATTTTGGATAATTTATTGACTCTTTCGTTTTCTCAGGAAGAAGTAATGAATGAGGTTAGGTTTGGTTCTAATTATTTAGGTGGCTTTGTACCGAAACAAATTGCGATAAAAAGAGATTTTGGTTTGGTTCAGGATTCAATTTACGCGCTTGCAAAGCGTGAACCGAATCTCGGTCATTCTGTTTATGAGAAGATAAAAGATATAAATTCGTATCTCGGTAAAGTTGAGAGTGAAATGAATGAAAATCATAAGAGTAATTCAGCGAGATTTCAACAAATGGTGCTGACTGATTTTAATGATTTGTCTCTTTTGTTTAATGAAATTCAAGACCAAATGCAGCAGCAACAGCAGCAACAGAGTTCGTCGTCTTCGCAGCAACAGTCTTCAAGAAACGAATCACGTAATAAGAAACAAATGGCAGAGCGTCAACAAAATATGCAAGACATGAAAAATCAACAACAGTCTCTGAAAGAAACTTTGGAAAAAATGTTGCAGCAACTTCAAAAAGGCGATAATCCTGACAATAAACAGTTGGCGCAGTCGTTAAAACAGATGGAAATGATGCAGCAACAGTTGCGTCAAATGCAAAATCAAGGCGGGAATACACCACAACAACAGCAACTTTTGAATCAAATGAATCAACTTATGGAAGATTCAAAGCGTGATATTATTAACCGTAATATCAATAAATCATTGATTGATCGTCAAAATATGGTATTTAATAAACTCTTGGAATTGGAAAATGCCGAGAAAAAACAAGATTTCGACGAAAAACGTGAGAGTAAGCAAGCAACGGATTTTCAACAACAAAAAACTGATGATTTAAAGTTAAAGTTTAGGAAATTTGGTACTAAGGAGTTTCTTAATGCGCCGGTCTTAAACCTTAATCTTTTTTATCAAAATAAGTATAGTGAATATTTACAAAATATAGAATAAAAACAATGTTTCACATGAAAACATCATTATCATTCGGTTCAGACCTCGAAGAAATTTCTTCTGTTGAGAGATTTATAGATTCTGTTTGCGCGGACTATAATATTTCGGAAGAAGTTTACGGTAATATTTTGATTGCAACGATAGAGGCTGTTAAAAATGCAATCGTCTTTGGTAATAATAGCGATAAAGAAAAACCTGTCGGCGTTACCGCTTATACTGCTAATGGTAGTCTTATAATTTCGGTTAAAGACGGTGGTAACGGTTTCGATTACGATAATTTGCCAGACCCGACGTTGCCTGAAAATATCGAAAAACTTTCGGGTAGGGGAGTATTTTTGATTAAAAATCTCGCTGACAAAACGGAATTTTTGGATAACGGTTCACGTATAAAAATGACTTTTAATTTGGTTTAGGAATGATAGATTTTAATTTTGAAGACGTAAGTTTTGATTTACCTGATAAGGATGCGCTTGTTTTTTGGATAAAATCCGCTATTGAAAACGAGCAGAAAAAAATGGGTAATATTACGTATATCTTTTGTTCCGACGAGTATTTATGGAATATGAATAAACAATTTCTGGATCATGATTATTATACAGATATAATTACGTTTGATTACGTGAAGGATAACGTGATTTCAGGAGATTTGTTTATAAGTTATGACCGAATAAAAGATAATGCCGAAAGATTTAATGTTTTACGTGAAACAGAATTATTGCGTGTGATGATTCATGGAGTTTTGCATCTTGTCGGTTATGATGATTTGACTGATGAAGATGAGATTGAAATTCATAAACGCGAAGATTTTTATTTAAAGAGGTGGAAAAATGATTGAAGAATACGATATAATTGTAATAGGTGCGGGACATGCCGGTTGTGAGGCTGCTCATGTGGCTGCTATGTTGGGAGTTAAAACTTTGCTCATAACGATGGATATGACAAAGTTTGCTCAAATGTCGTGTAATCCTGCAATTGGTGGAATTGCAAAAGGGCAAATAGTACGTGAAATTGACGCTTTGGGCGGTTTAACAGGAATTGTTACCGATATGAGTTCAATACAATTTCGGATGCTTAACCGTTCAAAAGGTCCTGCTATGTGGTCGCCGAGGTCGCAATGCGATAGAGTAAAATTTTCGATTTTTTGGCGAGATTTGTTGGAAAAGACTCCAAATCTGTATTTCTGGCAGGATACTGTAAAAAATATTACAGTTGAAAACGGCGAAGTTAAAGGAGTTGAAACTGTGTTTGGTGTGAAGTTTAAATGTAAAAAAGTCGTCGTTACGGCGGGAACTTTTTTGAATGGCTTGATGCATGTTGGCGAAAGGCAATTTAACGGTGGTAGGATAGGGGAGATTCCAGCATGCGGTTTGACGGAAGCTCTGTTGAGGTCTGGTGTTAAAACTTCGAGAATGAAGACGGGAACGCCTGCAAGAATCGATGGTAGAACGATTGATTTTTCTAAAATGACGCCACAGGCTGGCGACGAAAATCCGGATTCGTTTTCTTATATGGCTCATAAAATAGAGAGGCTTCCGCAAAAGGAGTGTTATATTTCGTACACAAATCCGCAGGTTCATGACGAATTGCGCAAGGGTTTTGACCGTTCGCCGCTCTTTAACGGTACGATAAAAAGCACTGGCCCAAGATACTGCCCGTCTGTGGAAACTAAAATTGTAACGTTTGCGGATAAACAGTCACACCCCGTTTTTTTGGAACCCGAAGGTACTGATACGTGTGAATACTATTTGAACGGTTTTTCGTCGTCGTTGCCATACGAGGTTCAATATGCGGCAATCAGATTGATTCCGGGTTTGGAAAACGCAAAAATCTTCCGTCCGGGATACGCGATAGAATACGATTATTTTGACCCGACACAATTAAATCATACGTTGGAGTCCAAAGTAATTAGAGGCGTATATTTTGCAGGTCAGGTTAACGGAACAACAGGTTATGAAGAGGCTGCTTGTCAGGGTTTGATGGCAGGAATGAATGCTGCTCTGAGTTTTATCGGAAAAGATGAAGTTGTTTTATCAAGAAAAGATGCATATATTGGTGTTTTAATTGATGATTTAGTAACCAAGGGCGTGGACGAGCCGTATAGAATGTTTACTTCTCGCTCAGAATATCGTATACTTTTGCGTCAGGATAATGCTGATGAGAGATTGACAGAGTTAGGATTTCAAGTTGGTTTGGCTGATAAAGAACGTTATGATTTTTATCAAAATAAGAAGCAAAACGTTGAAAAAATACTTGAATATTGCAGAGAAACGTCCGTATCTTGCGATAAAATCAACGGGTATATAATAAGTAAAGGAGGTAAGCCTTTAACGCAAGGAAACAAACTTAACGCGATAATTCTTAGAACAGAAGTTAATTTGGAAGAGTTGAAAGATTTGTTCCCGTTTTTGAAACGTTTTAACCGTTACGAAATCGAAAGCGCAGAGATAAAAATCAAGTATCAAGGCTATATTGAAAGGGAAGAATTAACGGCTGAAAAGTTGTCAAGATTGGATTATGTTGTGATTCCCGATGATATTGAATTTGAAAAAATATTGTCGCTTTCAACGGAGTGTCGTCAAAAACTTTCAAGGATACGTCCAAAAACGATAGGACAGGCATCAAGGATTCCGGGCGTAAGTCCGTCAGATATTAATACTCTGTTGATATATTTGGGACGATAGAATTTAACGAAATGTCAGAAAGAAAAGAAAAAAACGACTCTTTTTTCGGCTGGTGCGCTGAGGTTTTTTTGTGGCTCGGTGATTGGATTGTTTATTTCGTTGAGAAATGTTTTGAATATTTTTCGCGTAAAGATAATATACAACTCTCGGAGAACCCACAAACTTCTGAGGAAAGTGAAGTCATAGACTGGGAAAATCAGGATATTGAAACTACTATTGCAGCGGCAAAACAAGGTAATCCGGAAGCACAATTTTATCTTGCTGGTTGTTATTATTGGGGTGATGGTGTGGCTGTAAATTATGAGGAGGCTGTTAAGTGGTATAGTTTAGCGGCTCAGCAGAATATTTTGGGTGCGCAGGTAGGACTTGGTAATTGTTATTATAATGGTGAGGGTGTGCCGAAGAGTTATGATCAAGCCGTTAAATTGTATCGACAAGCCGCCGAACAAGGACATCCTGAGGCTCAGAATAATCTCGGCGAGTGTTATTATGCTGGTGAAGGTGTGCCCGAAGATAATGCTGAGGCTGTAAAATGGTTTAGTTTATCTGCGGGACAAGGATATTCTATTGCACAAGTCAACCTCGGTGATTGTTATTATTTTGGAAATGGAGTGCCTCAGGATTATGAAAAAGCCGCTGATTTCTATCGGCGAGCCGCCGAACAGAATAATGCCGAAGGACAGTCTAATCTCGGTGAATGTTATAGAGATGGCGAGGGTGTTATAGAAGATGCTGAGGAGGCTGTAAAATGGTTTAATTTAGCGGTAAAACAAGATAATTCTTATGCTCAAAAGAATCTTGGTTTGTGTTATTATTGCGGCTACGGTGTTGAACTTGATATGGCAAAAGCACGGGAACTTATCGAACTTGCTGCCGCTCAGGAAAACGAAGAAGCAATAAAATTATTGGAAGATCTTGAATTTTAGAAATTAAAAAAGAGGTTGCCTTATTTTTTTAAGACAACCTCTTACTACTCAAAAATCAAACGTACAAGGAAAAACAAAAAAAATATCTTTATAAAATCAAATTCTAAGTAAATACTACTGAATACCCTATTTTGTTGAAAGGCAACATCAACAATTCCGAATATTCTTGTCCTGTTTGTTGCATATCTTCATCATCGTCTGGATAATACCAATTCAAAACAACATCGTTGCCGTTTTTATAAAGGGTCTCAAACATTGTGAAAATTTCCAACAAAATCTTACTTGAGGCAGTATTGAAATAGTCAAGTTTTAAATTCAATACTGTCTTAGGACATGGATTTTTTTCGTATTCTTGAATCCATTCTACAACGGGCGCATAAAAAGCCGTTACGTCCGAAGGAAAGGATTTGCCGGTAAATTCACAAATACCGGTTGACGGATCCATATCAATACCCGGGGTATCTACACTTGGTTCTAACTGTATATGTTCTATCATGGTTCTTAGAGTTTTTTGCTTAAAATGAATTTTTATAAATCTCGTTGCAAAATTATAAAAATTCTTTACGTTTTACAATTTTTATACACATAAAATATTGTAATAAAAATTATGCCAAACTTTGCAAAATTACAACTTTTTTTTTCAAAAAATATTAGCATCTGCTACATTTGCGGCCATCATCGTTCTATTGTTGAGACAGAAATTTATTTCAATCTCCTTTTCGGGTTTTATTTGCGGGATAGCATAATAATACACTACCGTAGCCCTGCGGGTATGACTGTTAAATTCCACCTTCAATACTGACGAATCCTTTTCGCCGTCTGCTGTGTTAGGCATTGCAACAAACTCACTGATTTGTGACGGCGAATACAAGTTTATCGTGTAGCATATCATTTTGCCGTTAGATGAGTTGATAACGTTCGCCTGACGTATTTTAATAGTCGGAGAATCAAACGTTAGCAATTCATTAATGCAATAAGCACCCGTTAAAATTACAATCGTTATTATAATCAACAAATTTGCTTTCATGATGTTTATGAGCCTAAATATGAAACACAAAAATTTCACGGCTCAAATGTATAAATTTTTTTTCATATAAAGCAATAGTTTAATGAAAAAAAAATATACATTTTTTTTTGTATCAAAATTAAGCATTATAAATAAAATTTTGATTATCAATAACTTAATTAGAATTAATTGAAATTTTATAGTAATTTGTTTGCAAAAAATATGCCAACTATTTTCTTTTTGTTAGTTTGAAAAGACTTTTTTATAGAGATTTGCATCGTTTAAAACCGTTTTTGCTTGCTCTATAAAGTCGTCATGTTTTATAGTATAACGCAAAACTCCCTCGCGATAATAATATCTCGTTATAATTTCCTTAGAAAGGAAGTTCTTTATCTGTTCTGCGTGTATATCAAAATCTCGCGACTTAATTTTTTGAATTTCTGACTTCAAAGAAGTTAAGTTCGAGTTTATTACAGTAGAGTTAGATTTACTTTTCAATCTTTCATCTAACAGTTTAAGTAATCTATCACTTTCACTCTGATAATCAAAAAGTTTATTACCGGCAAATTTTTTGAAATCTTCCAAATCAGCATTGGTGAGTTCAAAGTTTTCAGGTGTGGTAATTTCTGCGTGTTCTCTTCTGTATTTTGTTGCGTAATCAAAGATAATGTTGCTTGAAATCAGGTTTTCTACGATTTCTGACAAAGTATCACGCTTTGCTGTAATGTCGGGCATAATTCCGCCCGCATCTTTGACTTTGCGTCCGTTTTTCGTTGTAAAAGTTTTGAACTGAGATTCTGCAATCTGTGTTGCGTTGCCTCTTGAATCTTTGTGCGAATAATCGAGTTTTTGGATACATCTGCCCGAAGGAATGTAATATTTCGCTGTCGTAATTTTTAGTTTGGAATTATAAACCAAATCTTTCGTTGTTTGAACCAAACCTTTGCCGAAAGTTTTTTCGCCGATAATAACCGCCCTATCCAAATCTTGAAGCGCGCCCGAAACAATTTCGGAAGCCGATGCCGAATTTCCGTTCACCAAAACCACAACAGGCATTTTGGTATCAACGGGATTGTTTTCCGCCTTGAAAATTTTGTTCCACTGTTCAACCCTGCCTTTCATCTCGACGATTTTTTCACCTTTATCAACAAAAAGGTTTACGATATTGACAGCCTCTATCAACAGTCCGCCCGGATTATAACGTAAATCAATAACGAGATTTTCTATTTTGTCTTCGTTTTTGAGTTTCAAAAAAGCCGCTTTAAACTCCTTTGAACAATTCTCCGTAAACCCGGACAAATTTATATAACCAGTTTTAGAGTCTATTTTCCCGAAATAAGGAATATTTTTTTCCTTTATCATAGCGCGTTGAATGTTGAGGCTTTTTTCCTGAGCATCTCTTCGATAAGTTATTGATACTTGTGTACCGGGTTCGCCCTTTATTAATAGTGAAATTTCGTCATTATTTTTGTCCGTGATGTCATTGCCGCCAATTTTGAGAATTTCGTCGCCGATTATTAGCCCCGCTTTGTCGGCAGGACTTCCCTCGTCTACTTCAATGATTTTATATACACCTGAAAGTTTTTCCAAATCGATACCGATACCAGCATATTCGCCCGTGTTCATAAACATAACGTCTTCAACCAAAGACTCGGGATAATAAACTGTATAAGGGTCAAGATGTTTTAACATTTCGTTCATTGCTGTAGAAATAAGTTCGCCGCTCGAAGTCTCGTCAACGTACAAAATCCTTATATCTCTCATTAAAGTATGAAAAATTTCCAGACTTTTCACTAATTCAAAATCATCGCCGTCATCCTTGGTAAAAGAGACTAAAAATAGCGATACGGCAATAATTCCTGTTATACATATTTTCTTTATTTTCATTTTTTTATAACGTTTAATTTAAAGTTTTTATTCATCGTCTTCGTCGTCCCAATATTCGATTTGGAGGCCAGAAAGATTGCCGTCAGTAAAAATTGCCAAAAGTCCCAAATCTTCAAAATAAAGAAATTTTTCGCCGGAGGTTTCGTCTTTTTCTATTTCCGGGTCAGCGGCTTTCAATGATTTTGTGTATTTCAAAAAGTCTTCTTCGCTTACCCCGTAACGGATTTTGTTGTCAAGAGTTAAATCTTCCGAAGTGCAAAGCAATGACGAAAGCGCAAAATTTCCGTCTTCCGTTTCTTCAAAGACAAAATCTGTCTCGATTGTGTCGTAAAACAGCGTTAAAACTTTTTCGCCTTCTTCTTCTTCTATTTCCCTCGAATCCGGCTTACCGATAAGCGAAACAACTTCGTCTTCACCCATCAAAAATTTTACGGGTCCAATGCCCTGACCAATTACCAAATTACTAATTTTGTTCATTTTGTTAACTTTTTAATTGTGAATTATGAATTGTGAATTATGAATTATGAAAAACCGCCTGCAAGATTTCCAAACTCTTGATTTCATGGAGGTTGTCGAATCTGTAACGGTAATAATCCAAAATTTTTTCAAGCAGAAAACTTCTCGCCGCACCATTAAGCGGAATCTCCTCGCATGACAAAATGTCATTATCAAGAATGTCACTAAAAATTTTTGAATACGGTTCGCGGATAAAATGCAGACTGCCGGCAATGTCCCTGCAAAATTTGGATTTTGCGATGTCAAAACACGGCGTTTGCGGTGAATACCTATTAAAAGGAAAAAATCCGACATACTTCGATAATTGCATGAGGAATTTCAAATGGAAATTTCTGCCTTTGTAACTTTCGTTGTCCAAAAGCAGCAAACTTGTTGAAATAAATTCGTAAAGTTCTTTATTAGCCTCAGAATAGGTCAAAGTCTTCAATAAAACCTCCGAAAGAAACATTACGACTGACATTTTGGCGGTATTTTTCGGAATCGTAGCATAGTTGACGGCGGGAGAAATGCTCTTGATGTTTTTTACCGCCGAATTAGAGCCATTGTATTCGATTTCGTTTTGAAAAAGCGGCTGACAATACGGCAAAACATTCGCTTTGTTTTTGCCCTCAGGTAATTTCAAGGCAAATGACAATCTACCAAAATCCTCGCTGAAAGTATTGAGAATCAATTTGTTGTCGCCGTATTTTGAATACTGCAAAATTATAGCGCGGGTTTTTTGAATCATTATTCCAAAGAATATTTTAGCGTTATACCGTAAACGTCAATATGTTTTGACTCCGTGCCGTCAGAGTGATCTAACACCCAGCCGGAAATACTTTTAAGCGTTTTGTTCGGGTCGGTTTTTATTTTGACCTCCATAGAATGTTTTTGACCGTCGCGTTGAATGCCAAAAAACATATTTTGCTCGTTAGTACCGTCCTCATAATTTGCTATAATAGTCATGCGCGGATTAGAGGTTTTGTCATCTGCATAGTAAATCACATCTGCTGAAAGCGTGTAAACCCCCGCTGCTGTAACCAAATATTCATACGAAATCGGGTCTGTTGCACCGTCCAAAGGCAGATGCCAATCTTTTTTCATAGTCCAAATGTTTGAAGAATCTTTTTCCGTATCGGTCTTTGCAAGTTCCTCCTCGGCTTTTTGCTCTTCTTCGGCGATAATTTTCATAACCTTTTCGTAAAGTTCCTTGTACTTGTCGGGGTGCTGCGTATACCACTCTATCTCTTCAATAAATTCGCGGCGCGTAATTCCAGTTTTAGCAAAAAGCCAATTATAATACGACAACGAATCATTTTTGAGATTTTTGTCGTCGAGATTTGCTATTTCGATGATTGCGTCAGCACGGTGTATTTGATAAACGATTTGTGCAAACTTGTCGATCTGTATATCTGGTTGCGGTCCGGAACACGACATACAAAATATTAAACCTAAAAAAAATATAATTTTAATTTTCATTTTTATTTCAATTGTTTTCTTCTTTTTTAAAATACTCATACACTTTTACCGCTTTTGACAAGTCGACGACTTTTTGCAACTCCAACAGACTTGCCTTGGAAACTTCGTTGACAGAGCCGAAAGCCGATAACAATTTTGCAATCGTTTTGTCGCCTATGCCATCAATATCTTCTAAGACGGAATGAATCATACCTTTGGAACGCTTGTTTCGGTGAAACGTTATGCAAAACCTGTGCGCCTCGTCCCGTAAATGCTGAATTACTTTCAAAGTCGGCGAGGTTTTGTCCAAATACAGCGGAATATTATCTTCGGGGAAAAAAATCTCCTCTAAACGTTTTGCGATGCCGATTAACGCTATTTTCGGGTAAAGACCGAGTGCTTTTAACGTCTCGTAAGCGCACCTTAATTGTCCTTTTCCTCCGTCAACGATTACAAGTTGCGGCAACGGTTTTCCTTCCTCAGAAAGCCGTTTATAACGTCTGAAAACAACCTCGCGCATTGTCGCAAAATCGTCAGGGCCTTCTACGGTTTTAACGTTGAACAGTCTGTAATCTCTTTTGTACGGTTTTCCGTTGCGGAAAACAACGCATGAAGAAACGGGGTTTGTGCCTTGAATGTTGGAGTTGTCAAAACACTCTATATGTCGAGGCTCAGAATCAAGTTGCAAATCTTTCTGCATGGTTTTCATAAGATTGTTGACGCTTTTGTCGGGGTCAACGAGCGAGCGTTGTTTCTGCTGCTCTGCCATAAAGAGTTTGCAATTACGCTCCGACCATTCAAGAAGTTGTTTTTTGTCGCCATATTTCGGGACGGTAATTTTGAAATCACTGAAACCGAAATCCGTCTCAAACGGTAAAATAATTTCGTCAGCCTTGTCGCCGAGGTTCAAATCCGAAAAATGAATGTCCGTCATTGCAGTTAGAAGTACGTCTTTTTCGTCCTCGTCTACCCGCGCCTTAATCTCACGCGTGAAAGACCTGAGAATCAAACTTTCGGAAACTTTCATAAAATTGACGTAATAAAAATCGTCTCTTTGGTCGTATACCAACGAAAAAACCTCCACAGTGCCGCTTATATTTACGGAAATGACATTCTTTGCATGGTAATCCGCCAAAACGTCGTATTTTTCCTTGATTTCTTGTGCCTTTTCAAACTCCATTTTTTCGGCTAACGCTGACATTTGCGAGCGCATCATATTGAGTACATCGGCTGTTTTGCCGTTGAGAATTTTCTTTACTGTCGCAATATATTTGGCGTATTCCTCTTTTGAGACTTCGCCTATACAAGGTGCACAACAATTTTTTATGTGATAATCCAAACAGACATCGTATTTCCCTTTATTAACGAGTTCTTCTGTCATAAGCGTTTTGCAGATTCTCAAACGGAAAAGCCGTCTGAACATATTCAAAACGTTTCTCATTGCTACCACAGAAGGGTAGGGACCGAAATACAGACTACCGTCAGCGTTTTTTTTGCGGGTAAAAAATACCCTCGGATAGTCCTCGTTGGAGATACAAATCCACGGATAAGTTTTATCGTCTTTTAAGAGAATATTGTAACGCGGCTGAAATTTTTTTATCAGTTTGTTCTCTAATAAAAGTGCGTCTGTTTCTGTGCTGACACAGATATGCAGAATATCACGGATATGACGGACTAATACAGCCGTTTTTCCGACTTGATTTTTTTCGCGGAAATACGACGATACGCGGTTTCTAAGATTTTTCGCTTTACCGACATAAATAACGGTTCCGTTTTCGTCCAAAAAATTATATACTCCCGGACTTAGCGGCAACGTTTTCACTTTATATTCTAATTCGGACATGGTTGAAGGTCTAAAACTTCAAATTTTTTTCAAAATTAGAAAAATATTTTCAGATGTAAAACTTTTTGGAAAAAAGTTTATAATTTTGCGAATCTTTTCAATTATTCGTTTATGAAAAAAAATGGAAATTTCGATTCATAAAGCCGGTGTTAACGATGCAGAACGCATAAACAAAGCGGCTCAAATAGTTTTTACACAAACTTTTACGCCTGTAATCGGTGCAGAGCAGACGGCATATATGTTAGAAAAAATGTATGATGTTGACGGTCTGAAAAAACAGATTTCCCAAGGTAGGAATTTTTATTTAGCGGAAAATTCTCTCGGAGAAATTTGCGGATATTTAAGTTGTTTTCAAAAAGACGGCGAAGTTTTCAGGATTGAAAAACTTTATGTAATGCCGGACTATCAAAAAAGCGGTCTCGGTAAACGTTTTTTCGAGTATGCTATTTCGTTAGCGAAAAATCTTACTCCTTCGCCAAAATGTCTTCAACTTAATGTCAACAGAGAAAATCCCGCCGTCAAATTTTATCTCCATATCGGCATGAAAATAGCCTCGCAAGGAGATTTTGTTTTCGGCGGCGGGTATTTTATGAAGGATTATATCATGGAATATGAATTGTGAAATATTTTATATTTTGTCAGGAAAATATTGCTGTTCTGACAATTAAACTATTTCTCTTTAATCATCTCTTTAAATGCTAAGGAGAAAATCAAATATCCGGTGTTTCCCGCTATCGTGCCCTCGTTCTGTCCCCAAAGGAAAGGCCAGTCGTCAAAGTTTTCAAAATGGTCGGGCTTGCGGAATAGTATGCCGGGTGCCATATTGCCGGGTATGAACGAAAAGTCAGCACGGTTGTTGCCGTAAAAAACCGCTTTCGGACGCGCTGCGCCTACTGCCGCAACAAGCGAATAATTGTGGTACGGGTGGCAGCCAAATAAATATGCAGCCGTTTTATAGGCATATTCCTTGCTGATAATTTCAGGGAAATATTTGTGCGCGTAACAAACTGTCGTTCCGAAAGATACGGTCATACCGCCGCCAGCCCAGTTGCCCAAGCCAATCGGAATGCCGTAAGGATTGTCAATGTTAAGACTGTCAAGATAAACTTTGTATTTCTCGATGTACGGACGTAATTTTTCTTTATAATTATCTGACATAAAGGGAATTGCGTCAAGCGCAGTTTGGAGCGTGAAATTAACGTTGAAATCCAATGCTTTCCAAATTTTCTCCTCAAACGCATTTAAATATTCTTTTTCGTTAGTTGCCGCATAAAGTTGAATGTCGGCAGCAATGTCGCCGAAACCTCTAAGCGAAAGTTCGTCATGTTCGCCGCTTGTATGACGGCTGTTTCTGATTTTTTCTGTCAATTCCTGTGATTCTTTCAAAAGGCGTTTTGACTGAATGATGGCGCGTTTTGCAAGGTCGTCGTTATAACCCGTCAAAACACGTCCAGATGCTGCAAACATTGTTGCTGCACGTGCGTCAAGCATAGGATTGCGTGTGGTAAAAGCCCACATGTCATCTTTTGTACCGCTTGATTTGCCGTCAGCGGATTTTGTGTAAGGCGGAAGTTTCGGGTCGTAATGAAGACCGTCGGTAATTGACGCTGCGTCGCCAAGGTGATGGTAATTGTCAAGAACGGCGTTTGAAAGCGTTGAAGCCATGTGTCCGATTTGCTCCGCTTGCGCAACAAGGTTTAAAACGCCGTGTTCGATGTACTGCAAAATGTCAGGCACGCCGTCAGGACGATGAAGGTCTACATAACGCTGCTGTTCGCTGACAAAAGTTTCGTCCCTTTCAGAGCGGAAAAGATCCCAAGCGCGGACAAGACTTTGAACAACGCTGATGTTGGAGCCTGTTTCGATGTCAAAATCGCCTGCGTCAAAATATCCGCCGACATTCAAGCCCGGAATAAGTTCGTAAGGCTTGAATTTAGTATCGGTGCTTTCGCCCTGAAAATGCAGGTCAAAATGGTCGGAAGGCGGGGCTTGAAGATAACCTTCTTTGAAAGGTTCGCCGTGCCAAATTCTGTAACCTTCGTTTACCGTTATGTGGTTCATGTGAATCGGAATCCAAATGTCGCTCGTGGCATCTGTGATTTTGTCATAGACATTATCGCTGATGATAAAATTTCCCGTTTTTGTATCGCCGTACTGAATATAATAAACGCCCGGAGTTTTTACTTCCGTAAAATCAAACTTTACATAATTATATTTAAAATATTTGCCCCAAAAATCTGTTTTACCTTCGTAAACTTGTTTGGGAGAAGCGTTATCGCCGATTTTGAAAATTTTAGCCGTCGGGAGAATTTTATCGTTTTTGTCAAGTTCTATAACGGCTGTTTTGGGTTGTGACGGTATATAGCCGACCTGCGAAAAACCGATGTTAGGCTCACGAATCCAACCGTCAATGGCATGAGGCTCGATAGTCCAAGAAATAACTTTGCCGGTTTTGTTATGCGGAATTTCGCTGTGAAGTACAAACCAGCCGTTTTGGGCAATCATTCTGCCGTCGTAAAGGCTGATTTCGTTTTCTTCTGACGAGATTTTTATCATTCTTTCGGGACAGTCTGAGGCAAGGATAAAAGTACGGCCTTTTTCCAACGGTTCGGGGTCAACGAACTTATTTGTTCCACGGTCGTCGTAAGTTTTAAAACCTTTGAACTGACGCGGTTTGTCTTTGTTGTCGCGGGCAACGGTTGTGCTTGCGGCGTATTTAGGAAAGAGATTCGGTCTGCCGTCGGTTAAGAAAGTTTTTGACCAATACTGCGAAGGTAAAAATTCGAGATTGAAACCTGCGTCTTTGAGGACTTCCGGGACGGGTTTGTCAACAAAAACCGAAATTTCGATGGTGCTGCCTTTGGCGGTCGCAACGATTTTGGAGTCGAAATCGTAATCTTCGTAACGTAGATTGACTTCGATACTGCCATTTTCTTTGTTGACTTTACGGCTGACGGTTTTCGGAACGAGGTCCCATTGTTCAGGGGTTTTGTTGAGACGGACTGCACCGCCTTGAATCGTCCTTACACCGTGATGAATGATTTCGATGCCGGAATTTTTTTCGTCGTTGAACCCGCCGTTGAAATCATTGCTGTAAACAAGAACGTTAACACCCTGACGTTCAAAATATTCGAGGTCGTTGAGGGTTAGATTTTGCGGTACGTTGGTTTTGCCGCCGCCGCAAGAGGCAAACATTGCGGCAAGGGAAATGTAAACAAGTGATTTTTTCATGATGTGAAATTTTAAGTGTTTATTTATTTTGACTGACAGCAAGTCTCGGAGTTTAACGTTATGGGAAGTTTTTTTTGATGTGAAAAAAAATTATAACCCGTGGAAATGTCGAAAAAAAAGTGAGATTTCCACGGATTATAGGCTAAAAATAGCTTATAACCCGTGAAAATGTCAAAAAAAAAGTAAGATTTCCACGGGTTATAGTTTTTTTTAGTATATTTGCAACGTAAAATCAATCTTTTTAATTATGCTGATAGGACGCGAGAACGAAAAAAAACGGCTTTTAACTCTCCTTCAAAAGGAGGAATCACAATTTTGTGCGGTTTATGGACGGCGCAGGGTCGGAAAAACTTTTCTAATCAGGCAGAGTTTCAACGGGAACTTTACATTTCAACACACTGGTCTTGCAAATTCTACTTTGGAAGACCAGTTGGACGAGTTTAAAGAATCGCTTAAAAACTATGGTTTGAAAAATTGCAAAACACCCAAAAACTGGCGTGAGGCGTTCAGATTTTTAGCCGCACTTTTAGAACAGTCCATTGAGAAAAAAAAGGTTGTTTTTATTGACGAACTTTCGTGGATGGATACACCTAAATCCAACTTTATCAGTGCATTGGAGCATTTTTGGAACTCTTGGGCTTCGGCACGCAAAGACATCGTGCTGATTGTCTGCGGCAGCGCAACTTCGTGGATTGTCAGCAAAATTATAAAAAATTATGGCGGACTTCACAACCGCCTGACAGAGCAGATTTATCTCCGTCCGTTCAACCTTTACGAATGTGAATGTTTTTGCAAGGCTGCAAATATGGAATTTTCTCGTTATGACATTTTGGAGTTTTATATGGCTCTTGGCGGAATTCCGTATTATTGGAATTTTATCAACAGAGAACTCTCTGTAAGTCAGAATATTGACAGAATATTTTTTAGCAATTCAAGTCCTCTGAAAAACGAATTTTTATCGCTTTATTCGTCATTGTTCAAAAACCCCGAACCGTATCTTGAAATCGTTAAAACCCTCGGCGAAAAAAAGGCGGGAATGACACGTAGCGAGATTTTGTCAGAGACAAAAATGAGTGATAATCAGATTTTTAGTCGTGTTCTCGAAGAACTTGAACAATGTACTTTTATTCGGAAATATTATGCGTTTCAGAAAAGGACAAAAGACGTTATATATCAACTAATTGACAATTATACGCTGTTTTATTTCCGGTATATTCAAAAAAATTCCAAACGCAGCGAAAATTTTTATTCTCTGTCGGAAAATAATTCAATTAGAAATTCTTGGAGCGGTTTGGCGTTTGAAAGGGTTTGTTTTTGGCATATCAACCAAATAAAGCAAAAGTTGGGAATTTCGGGTGTCGGTGCTGGCGTAAACTCTTGGTTTACAAAGTCGTCGGAACTTTATGACGGAGCGCAGGTAGATTTGCTCATTGATCGCGACGATAAAGTGATAAATCTTTGTGAAATAAAGTTTTACGGTGATGAATTTATAATTGACAAATCATATTCAGAGAATTTGCGGCATAAAGTTTCGACTTTTAAACTCGCCACCAAAACAAAAAAAACTGTCCGACTGACCATGATAACGGTTTTCGGCGTAAAGAAAAACTCTTATTCATCGCTTGTAAACTCCGAAATCACAGCGGAAGATTTGTTTAAGGACGAAATAAGGTAAAAAAATAAACGGTCTTGAAACTAAATGCTTCAAGACCGTAAGTTCTTTCGGTTAACGTCGTGGTATTGACAATTAATTATAATTTGTACGTTTATACGTTGTAAGGGGCATAGCAATAAAATGGCGGATTTGAACCACCGAAACAGCCCTCAGTTTCAACCTCCGTAATTGGGATGCAACAATGACTCTGTTAGCGTGAGTTTGACATTCACCCCGAAAAAACTTAATGCCTTTATTCCAATAAATCAGCCGTCCAATTGGTCTGTTGAAGCTGATTGTCGAGCAGGCGGATACGTTTTGCTACTTCGTCTGCCTGAGACTGAA
>JAEEGL010745194.1_pt1 | contig 25494 bp, 22 predicted proteins | sample 9134231 | NCBI WGS metagenome assembly JAEEGL01 (sample SAMN16246548, study PRJNA631951) | gut metagenome | biome: gut microbiome; feature: rumen; material: fiber-attached | host: Bos | place: Iran: Karaj | collected 2018-10
AAAGGCAACCGTCATTTGCAATATTAGTTCAGGTGATTTGTGTTTCGCGGGCCGAGCATGAGGGAGAGGCCCCCTATGAACGCTGCGGAGAGGGCGGAGGAGAGGATGAGGGCGCTGAGGGACAGGCTCCGCTGCAGCACCTCCTGGCGGCTGGCGAAGGCGGCGGCCACCCCGGGAAACAGGGGAAACAACGCATAGCAGACGGCGCCCACCAGGGCCCCGTATAGCAGCTTTTTGAGCAGGTACGGGATCAGCTTCAGCCCGGGAAAACAGCACAGGGTCTGGAGCCCCAGGGACAGGCCCCCGAAGGCCGCGGCCCCGATCGACAAGCTGACCTTCACGCGCAGGGGCAGGGGCAGGGCTGCCATGGCCGACGCGCCGGCACTGATCTCCATAGCCCCGGCTGCAGCGGCGGAGGCTGCCGCGCTGGTCAAAAAAGGCCGCATCACGGACAGCAGGGTGCAGGCGAACAGGATGCAGCCGCCGATGCGCAGCATATCCAGCATGCTCTCCTCGATGGCGACGGCGAGGGCGTCCGCGAAGGGCATGGACGGCACCCTGTCGAGGACAATATTCGATCTATTTCGCCGCAGAAAAAAGGGAAAAGACAGAAGGATGGCGCACCCGTAGTAGGCGGCGGCCATAGGTGGGAACAGGGCCTTGTTTTTCAGCAGTTCCGATGCTATGATGGAGAGCAGAAACACCGGGCTTACACTGTTGATGAGGGGCAGGAGCCAGGCGCCGTCCCGGGGGGAAAGGGTTTTATCTTCCATCAGGGCGTACAGAAGCCTGGCCCCATTGGGCGCGCCGGACAGGAGCGAAAAGCTCACGACTGCGACAAGACGGCCCCTTGGATGACGGCCCGCCAGACGAAGCAGCCCCAGCTTTTGCGCCAGTTTCAGACAGATGAAGCTGGGCAGGAGGGAAGGGAACACGCTGCCCCACCACAGGGAAAGACCTTGCTTGGCCCCTGAAAGGGCGGCCTCGGGGGAGAGCAGCAGGGCGAACAGCAACAGAATGGGTGCGAAGGGCAGCAGACGTTTCATGGTTTACTGTATGGACAAAGGAGCGTAAGGATTCATGATAAACGGAAAGAAAGTGGGGCTCTGCCTGGGTTCCGGCGGGGCCAGAGGTCTGGCCCATGTGGGTGTATTGCAAGTGCTGGAGGAGAACGGCATCGTGCCCGACATCATCTCCGGCTGCAGCGCCGGGGCCATTTTCGGCGCCATCTACGCCGCAGGGACCAACCTGTACCTGTTGGAAAAATACTTGGGCACGGTGGACGCCAAGACCATCATTGACCTGGGCATCCCCATCCAGGGCGGCTTTTTAAGCGGAGACAAGATCGAAGAGGTGGTTATGACCCTGACCCATAACCTTTCCTTCGAGGAAACGAAGATCCCCTTCGTCTGCATCGCTACCGACCTCATCTCCGGAGAAATGAAGGTGTTCGAGGAGGGAAAGCTCCATCGGGCGGTCCGGGCCAGCATGGCAGTGCCGGGCGTGTTCACACCCGTCCAGATCGACGGACATTTTTATGTGGACGGCGGCGTCATCGAGGAGCTGCCCGTGGACGTGCTGCGGGCCCGGGGCGTGGACGTGGTCATCACCTCCGATCTGGGTATCAAGCGAAACTTCTTCGACCCGGAGCACCCTTCGCCCGTGGACATCCTACGCCGGTCCACGGACATCATGCAGGCCAAACTCACCCGCCAGCAGGCGGACAAGGGGGACGTGATCATCCGCCCCGACGCCTCCTTCATGGGCCTCTTGAAGATCAATGGCTACGAGGAGAGCGTCTCGGCCGGACGGCAGAAAGCCATGGAGGTGCTACCGCGTATCCGGGAGCTGCTGGGGATGGACATGCCTGAGCAGAAACAACAGGAAGGCCTCCCCCAGGGAGGGGAGGCGCTGGCGTAAGCCTTTGTGCTTCATTGATCAAATTCTTTTAACGAGTTTCGCATAGCGCGGTGTAGCCGCGCGCATGTATTCAGCAAAGGAAGAACATGAAGCTGCAATATATCAAATCCAGCGACATGCGCGGTGGATTTGACTCCGCTCACCTCTTGCCGCCCGGTGGCCCTTCAGGGTCATAGGCAAGAGGTGCAAGCGAAGCGAAGGCGGAGCCTTTCTGTTGAAAAACATGGTTTTTCAACAGGAAGCTATACGACTATGGCTGCTTCGCTGTCCCGGTGGAGCGGCTTTCGCAGTGCATAGGAGAGAATGTCCGTGGAGAGGGCGTCCACCCGCAGGGATTCCCGCGCAACGTCGGTGCATTTGCCTACGTCGGCGTTGCGCATGATGAGAGGCGTCTTGCTGAGACTGGCGATTGCGGACAGGAGGGAGCGGGCGTCCCGACGCATGCCAAGCACCCGGAAGTACAGGTGAGCGTCGGAAGACACCATATCGTCCACCAGGTCTTCGCTCATGTCCAGCAGGGCGCTCATGCCGATGCGCTTGACCCGAGCCATGGTGTAGCGCTTGGTTTTCACCGCCTCGAAGAAGCTGTCCGCGTCAACAGCTGTTCTGGCACACTTGAGCAGATTCTGCTCGAATCCCTCCCGTACGTCGGGCAGCCGCTGCACGTCCTCCGGCCCCATGAGCCGGAGCTTATAGAGCATCATATCGCCCACATCGTTGACGGTCAGAGGGAACTGAGGGTCGAACTGCATGGCTCCGGATACGAACAGAGGCATGGTGGACAAAACCTGGGTGTTCCCTTCCCGGATGGCGGCACGGATGGCGGTGGCGGAGGAGAACTCCCCCGTAAGATATTCATCGTTATACCCGCCGCCGATGCGCTCGATGGGCACCGGGCAGATCTCCGGCGCATATTTGTGAATGGATCGAAGATACTCCATAGCCAGGATGTTGTTGGGCTTCACCAACTCGCTTAAAAGCGCCGCGTCGGCGCCCATATCCTGCAGCGCTTCATACCGGGCCCGGGGAAAGCTTTCCCCCATCTTCAAATGGTACTGGAGATAGGATTTGAATTCCGGAGGCTCCTCGGCAAGGTAGTCTGCCAGCTGGCTGAGTTTGGCAATATCCCCCTGTTCCGCTCCGAAAGCCAGGTCCGTCACCAGGCCCGTGGCATGCAGAAGCCGCACGGCGCCTTCAGCAAATCGCTCCGCCGAAGCGTTGGCAAATACGGTGGGGAGCTCGATGACGAGATCCGCTCCGGCCTGCAGGGCCCATTCCGCTCGGGTGAACTTGTCCGTGCAGGCCGGCTCGCCCCGCTGGACAAAATTGCCTGACATGACCACGACGCAGTAGGAAGCGCCGGTCTTCCGCTTGGCCTGCTCCAAATGATAGATATGTCCGTTGTGGAGAGGGTTATACTCCGCGATAACGCCTACGACACGCATGGTTACACGCTCCTTTGCCGCCAAAAGAAATAAATGGCTCTTTTTCTAAAATTAAGTATACCATTATTCTTTCGTTTGTGGTAGAATCGAATAGAAATTTATTTTGGAGGGTTAAACGACATGTCATCATTGATCGAAGGCATCAAAGCCAAAGCCAAAGCCAACAAGCAGCACATCCTGCTCCCTGAGGGTGAAGAGGAGCGCACCATCCAGGCTGCCGCCATCATCCGCGAGCAGGGTCTTGCGGACGTCACTCTGTTTGGCAAGCCCGAGAAGATCGCCGCCATCGCCGCTCAGTACAATGCGGATATCGCTGGCATCGACATTATCGATCCTGAGAATCATGAGCTCTATCCCGCCTATGTGGAGAAGTTTTATGAGATGCGCAAAGCCAAGGGCGTGACTCCCGAGAAGGCGGCTGTCACCATGAAAGACCCTCTGTTCTTTGCTGCTATGATGGTCAAGGATAAGAAAGCGGACGGCTTCGTCTCCGGCGCCATCAACACCACCGGCAACACCCTCCGCCCGGGCCTCCAGATCGTGAAGATGCGCCCCGGCATCAAGACCATCTCCAGCTTCTTCATCATGCAGGTGAAGGATAAGTCCTATGGTGAGGACGGCACCATCCTTTTCGGTGACTGCGCCATCAACATCAACCCCGACGCCGATCAGCTGGCCGAGATCGCTCTCTGCACCGCGGAGAACGCCAAGGTCTTGCTGGACTTCAATGAGCCCCGGGTTGCCATGCTGAGCTTCTCCACCAGAGGCTCCGCCAAGCATGAGAATGTGGACAAGGTGGCCGCCGCCACCGCCAAGGTGAAGGAATTGGCGCCTGATCTCATGGTGGACGGCGAGATGCAGGCCGACGCCGCCCTGGTGGCCAAGGTGGGCAACCTCAAGTGCCCGGGCAGCCCCGTGGCCGGCAAAGCCAACATCCTGATCTTCCCCGACCTGCAGTCCGGCAACATCGGATATAAGCTGGTGCAGCGGCTGGGCGGCGCCGAGGCCATCGGCCCTGTGAGCCAGGGCTTTGCGGCACCCATCAACGATCTGAGCCGCGGTTGCTCCATCGAGGACATCGTGTCCCTGGTGGCCATCACCGCCGTCCAGGCCCAGGGCATGAAGCAGGCATAAACAAGGAGGCAGTATGAAGAACATTCTCGTTATCAACACCGGCAGTTCCTCCCTCAAGTATCAGCTCATCGACATCGACACCGAGACTGTCATCGCCAAGGGCCTTTGTGAGCGCATCGGCATCGACGGCAGCATGCTCACCTACAAGCCGTCGAGCGGCGACAAGGTGGAGATCCAGAAGGACATGCCCAATCACGAGGTAGCTATTCAGATGGTGCTGGATATCCTGACCGATCCCAAAGTGGGCGTCATCAAGGATATGTCCGGGATCGCTGCCGTGGGGCATCGTGTGGTCCATGGCGGAGAGAAATTCTCCGGATCCGTCCGTATCACCGACGAGGTCATCGCGGCTATGGAGGAATGCACCCCCTTGGGACCGCTCCATAACCCCGCCAACCTGATGGGCATCGCCGGCTGCCAGGCCGCCATGCCGGGCATCCCTATGGTGGGCGTGTTCGACACCGCCTGGGGCCAGGGCATGGAGCCCTCTCACTTCATGTATGCTCTGCCCTATGAGCTTTACGAGAAGTACGGCGTCCGCCGCTACGGCTTCCACGGCACCTCTCACAAGTATGTCACGGGCCGCGCCCTGAAGCTTCTGGGCGATCCCAACGCCAAGGTCATCACCTGCCACCTGGGCAACGGTTCCTCCATCTCCTGCTCCGTGGCTGGCAAGTGTGTGGACACCTCCATGGGCCTTACGCCCCTGGAAGGTTTGCCTATGGGCACCCGCTGCGGCACCATCGATCCCGCCATCATCCCGTATCTTATGAAGCGGATGAATATCACCGCCGCCGAGATGGACACCATCATGAACAAGAAGAGCGGTATGCTGGGCATCTCCGGCGTGTCCTCCGACTTCCGTGATCTGGGCGCCGCCGCGAAGGAAGGCAACGAGCGGGCGCAGCTGGCTCTCGACATGTTCGTCTACGCCGTGAAGAAGTACATCGGCGCATATGCCGCCGCCATGGGCGGGGTGGACGCCATCGTGTTCACCGCCGGCGTGGGCGAGAATGATCGTGGCGTCCGGGAGAAGATCCTGGCGAACATGGAGTTCCTGGGCGTCATCCCCGATGTGGAGTACAACCGCAACGGCCCCCGCGGCGAGGAGATCTGCATCAACAAGCCCGAGAGCAAAGTCAAGGTCTTCGTCATCCCCACGGACGAGGAGATGGCCATCGCTCGCGATACCGCCGAGCTGGCCTGCTAAGCAGTCGTTCAATCAGCGTCTTTGGGCTTCTTCTTGCAGAAGGAGCCCTTTTCCATTATAATGCAGTCATGAACTTTGCTTGCAGCGATACAACCGTATACGATCCTCTGCTGGTGGAGCGCCTGTCCGCCCGCGTATCACTTTCACCGGTGGCTGTTCGCACGTTGCTTCGACGGGGCCTGAAAACGCCGGAAGAAATCGAAGTCTTCTTGCATCCCGAGAAACAGCCCCTGCCCGACTGGCGGGAGATGAAGGGTGTGGGCGAGGCCGCCCGGCTCATTCGGCAGGCGATCCGGGATGGAAATCGTATCTGCGTCTACGGCGATTACGACGCCGACGGCGTCAGCGCCTCCGCCATCCTGTATCGGTGCCTCAGGAAGCTGGGGGCGGACGTGAGCTGCTATATCCCCTCCCGCCATGGGGAGGGGTACGGCCTCAACGAAGCTGCCGTTCGCAAGCTTGCTGAGGCTGGCACGAATATGCTCGTCACCGTGGACAATGGCATCTCCGCCACACGGGAAACGGCCTTGGCCCGATCCCTGGGCATGACGGTCATCGTGACGGACCATCACCGCAGCGGGGAGGAGCAGCCGGAAGCGGATGCTCTCATCTCCGTCTCCGAGGGGGATTTCCGCGACCGGGTGGGGGATCTTTGCGGCGCGGGCGTAGCCTGGCTCCTGGCGTGCGCCCTGGAGGACGGTGGGGGAGAGGCGTATCTCCCCTTTGTGGCCGTGGCCACGGTGGCCGACGTAGTTTCCCTGACAGGCGCCAATCGGACGCTGGTGACCCGGGGCCTGCCTTTGGTGCGCCAACAGGTGGGCCTTGCCGCCCTGCTGGAAGCCGCCGAGGCGGGGGACGGACCTGTGACCGAGACAACCCTGGGTTATTTGATCGCCCCTCGGCTCAACGCCGCCGGGCGCATGGGCGATGCGGACAAGGCGTTTCGCCTTTTGACGGAGGACGATCTTAAGAATGCCGCACGTCTTGCCCTGGCCCTGAACGAGGATAATCAGGCGAGGCGGAATGAGGAGCAGCGCATTTTGACCGAGTGCCTGGCACAGGAGCCCGAGGGCGGCGAAGACAGTTTCCTTCTGCTGACCGGAAAGGACTGGAACGTGGGCGTCATCGGCATCGTGGCGGCCCGGCTGACGGAGCTCTTCTATAAGCCGGTGATTCTGCTCACAGAAACGGAGCCAGGGATCTATACGGGTTCCGGCCGCAGCATTCCGGAGATAGACCTGTTCGCCCTTCTTTTCGAGGCCAGGGAGCATTTTATACGCTTCGGCGGCCATGCCGGAGCGGCGGGACTTACCCTTCGGGCGGAGGAGATCGAGCCGGTGCGGGCACTGCTGCAGGCAGCTTACGTTCATCAGCTTCCGGAGGGAGCGCCATCCAAGAGCGTGTTGTATGAGGAAGCTCTGCCTCTGAGCGCCTGCACCGTGGAGCTTGTTAAGGAACTGCGCGCCTTCGCTCCCTTCGGTCAGGGAAACCCGGAACCCCAATTCCTGGTCCAGGGAGATTTGAGCGGCGTTGCCTATCTTGGCCAGGGAAAGAAGCATTTGGTTGGCTTTTTAAGCGACGGGACAGACCGTTTGAGACTTCTGGGGTTTTCCCAGGGGGAGGAGTACGAACGGTGGCAGTATGGAGGAAAGGTGGAGACCGTCTGCACCCTGCAGCGGAACGATTATCGAGGCAGGTCCTCCTGCGAGCTGATTTGTTTAGGCCTTTCTCCGCGGAAATGCTTGCAATCTTCCCGGGAATATACTATAATTGAAACTGCTTTTTTGCGGGCTGTGACGGCGAAGGATACCAAGGCGCTGCCCGGTCTGGCTCAGAGCCTGCTGCGGTATTTCCCCTTCCGCCTTTCGGAAGAGGAGCTTCGGCCCATGTATCTGTCACTGGTCCGGCTTGCCCGCGAAGGCAAGCTTCCCCAGCGGGATGAGGAGCGGGCCGCCGCCCTCATCTTCAAGGAGCTGGGCTTCTTTGAACCGAAAGCGGATCTGGTGCCGGCAGCTCAGGTAAAGCGCCGCAGCTGCACCGAGAGCAAGTTATTTATGGCGCTGTTGCAACGATAGCAGCCGTTAAGGAGGTAAACAATGGAACTCAAGGATTATGTGCGGTCGATCCCCGATTTTCCAAAGAAGGGCATTCTGTTTCGCGATATCACGCCCCTGCTGGGGAACAAGGACGCCTTTCAGGAGATGGTGAATCGGATGGCGGATTACCTGCGGGATAAGAATATCGATCTTATCATCGCGCCGGAAGCCCGCGGGTTCATCTTCAGCGCCTCCGTGGCCTATGCCTTAAACGTGGGCATGGTGCTGGCCCGCAAACCTGGGAAACTGCCGTACACCACTGTCAGCTATCAGTACGGCCTCGAATACGGCACAGACGAGCTGCATATGCACATCGACTCCGTGAAGCCCGGGCAGCGGGTGGCCGTGGTGGACGATCTTCTGGCCACCGGCGGCACGGCCCTTGCCTGCGCGAAGCTCTGCGAGAAGGCCGGCGGCGTCGTGGCAGCCTGCTGTTTCGCCATTGAGCTGACCGATTTGCCGGGCCGTGAAGCTCTCAAGGACTACGAAGTGGACACCGTTCTCAAATACTAATTTATATAGGATCAAAACCCAGGGATCAGCGGCAGCGTTGATCCCCTTTTCAGCGAAGAATGGCGAAGGAAGAACTGCTTCAAAAATTCAGCGCCAAGTTTGGCCCGGTGAAGGGAAAGACCATGGAGGAAGCCGTGGCCTTTGCTACCGATGTCCATGCGGCGCAGAAGCGGGAATCCGGTGAGCCCTATATCATGCATCCTCTGGCGGTGGCGGAATACCTGCTGGACATGGGCATGGACGCTGCTACCGTCATCGCCGGCGTCCTTCATGACACGGTGGAGGACGGTAAGAATGTTACCGTGGATGAGATCGCCAAGCGGTTTTCTCCGGAGGTGGCCCATCTCGTGGACGGCGTCACCAAGCTGACCCGTTCCGGTCAGAAGGAGTATGTCACCAAAAAACAGGAGCAGAACGAAAACCTGACCAAGCTCTTTCTGGCCATTGCGGATGATGTGCGGGTAGTCATCATCAAGCTGGCGGATCGGTTGCACAACATGCATACCTTGGAATATTGCACCCGAGAGAAACAGATCCGCAAAGCCAAGGAAACGCTGGAAGTCTATACGCCGCTGGCCCACCGGTTCGGCATCGGCGTTCTCAGAAGCGAGTTAGAGGACCTGTCCTTCAAGTATCTGTTGCCCGAGGAGTACGAGCGCATCAAGAGCCTGGTCTCCCGTCAGCAGGAGGAACGCCTCAAGCTTCTGGGCACCGCCATGGAAAGGATGCGGGAGCTCATGAAGGATGCGGGGATCGAAGCTGAACTGTCCGGCCGTCCCAAGCACCTCTATTCCACCTATCGCAAAATGCAGCGCAACAATGCCAGCATCAGCGAGATATACGATCTCATCGCCATTCGGGTCATCGTGAATACGGTGAATGACTGCTACGCTGCGCTTGGGATCATCCATGCCGAGTGGAAGCCCCTGCCGGGTCGGTTCAAGGACTACATCGCCATGCCCAAACCGAATCTGTACCGGTCCCTCCATACCACGCTCATGAACAAAAACGGCATCCCCTTCGAGGTGCAGATCCGCACCCACGAGATGCACGAGACAGCGGAATATGGCGTGGCTGCTCATTGGATGTACAAGGAGGGGCGGACTGTTCAGACTGAGCTGGACAAACGCACCAGCTGGCTCAGGCAGGTGGTGGACGAAGCCAGGGACAACAGCGAGGACAACTCGGAATTCGCTGAGAACGTGGTGAAGGACTATTTGGGCGAATATGTCTATGTGCTGACGCCCAAGGGAGAGATCCTGGATTTGCCCATCGGTAGCACGCCGCTGGACTTCGCCTATCGCATCCATACCAATGTAGGCCACCACACCCAGCACGCTCGGGTCAACGGGAACATGGTGCGCCTCGATTATACCCTCAAGACCAACGACGTGGTGGAGATCATCACCTCCAACACCCAGGCGGGCCCCAGTCGGGACTGGCTGAATATCGTCAAGACTCAGTCCGCCAAGAATCGGATCAAACAGTGGTTCAAGAAGGCCAACCGAGAGGAGAACATCCAGCGGGGCAGGGAGATGCTGGAGGATGCCGCCAAGCGCCAGGCCATGGACATCTCCACCCTCATGAAGCCGGAGTTCTATAACGATATCCTCAAGCGTCTCACCCTGCCCTCCCTGGATGAGCTCTACTCAGCCATCGGCTACGGCGGCATTTCTTCGGGGCAGGTGCTTCATAAGCTCATGGAGATGAAGCGCAAGGCGGACAAGCTGGAGGAGATGCAGGAGCGGCTCCAGAACGCATCCGCTGCGTCTGCCGCACCCAACAAACCTGCTTCCCAGGGGAGAGCCAAGCCCACCAATGGCATCATTGTGGCCGGGGACCCGGGTATGTCCGTCCACTTCAGCAACTGCTGCAACCCGTTGCCCGGGGACAAGATCGTGGGCTATATCACCCGGGGACGAGGGGTATCCATCCACCGGGCGGATTGCCGGAACATGCCTCGTCTCTCATTGGAGCCGGAGCGATTCGTGCCTGTGGAGTGGGCATCCTCCTCCACGGAGGAGTTCTCCGCCACCGTGTTCATACACGTGGTGGACAAGACGGGGTCCCTTTTGGAAATCAGCCGCCTGCTCACCACCATGAACGTATATATTTCGGACATGAAGGCCCAGACCACAGCCGACGGCGTGGCCACTATGCTTGTGACTTTCGTGGTATCGGATACGGACCAGCTCAACCACATCATGTCCAATCTGAGAAAGCTAAAATCCGTCATCGAAGTGAGACGGGTCAACGGGAGGTAAACCTATGCGAGCTGTCGTACAGCGGGTGCTCTCTTCCTCCGTTTCCATCGGGGGAGAAGTCACCGTGTCCATCGAACGAGGCCTCATGGTCCTTGTGGGCGTGGAAGTGGGGGACACGGAGAGGGACGCCCGGTATATCGCTGACAAATGCGTGGGCCTTCGCATCTTCGACGATGACAACGGCGTGCCCAATCTTTCTGTGGGAGACATTGGCGGCAGCATTTTGGCTGTGAGCCAGTTTACCTTGGCGGGGGATGCTCGCCATGGCCGTCGCCCCAGCTACATCACTGCCGAGCGTCCGGAGAAAGCAAAACCTCTCTTCGAGACCGTCAAAGCCTATATGCGGGAGAGCGGCGTGCCTGTAGAGAGCGGCACCTTCATGGCCGATATGCAGGTGTCCCTTGTCAATGACGGGCCCTTCACAATCCTGCTCAACAGCAAAAAGGAGTTTTAAGCCATGGAGATCATCACCATCCCTTGTGGCCCCGTCATGGCCAATTCCTATATGGTGCGCCGAGAGGACAGCCCCACCTGCGCAGTGATCGACCCCGCTGACGCTAGCTTGCTCTATGACCGGCTGCAGAAGGAACACCTTGTCTGCACCCATATCCTGCTGACCCATGGCCATTTCGACCACGTATGGGGCGTGGCAGACCTGAAGGAGAAGACGGGTGCCAAGGTATATATCCATGAGGCTGACGCAGCCATGGCCTCGGGCAAAGCCGCCTATTTCTCCGCCATGAGCTATGGTCTCAAGCCCTGTACGGCGGACGTGTTTATCCATGAGGGGGACTTGATCGAAGCCGCTGGCCTCACCTTCCGGGTCCTGGAGACCCCCGGCCACACCAAGGGAGGCGTGTGCTTTGCGGTGGACGAGGAGAAGGCCGTGTTCACCGGCGACACCCTCTTCTGTGAGAGCGTGGGCCGGACCGACCTGGGGGGCAACATCCGGGAGCTGATGGATTCCCTCTTCCAAAAGCTGTATGCTCTCAATGGCTACACGGTCTATCCCGGCCATGAGGAGAGTACCACCATCGAGCATGAAAAGCGGTTCAACCCGTTGAACGCCTATCGGGATCATCCATGGTTCAGCTGATCACCAACGCCAAGGGCTTTTATAATGACATGACCGAGGAGGTCCGTCTGTTTCTGGGACAGACGGACATCTTGCCCTATGCCCCGGATGCGGAGCTGCGATTGTTCGTCGTCTTGCAGGGCGGCGAGGCCAAATGCCTGGCTATGCCTCGGCATGTGGAACGGATCGTTCCGGTTCAAGCTGGAACAGATGCCTTGGACGTGAAGCGGCAGCAGAAGCGGGCACTGAAGCTGTGCGTCTACCAGGTCATGCAGGAACTCCACCCCGTGGCTACCCCTTGGGGTTCCCTCACAGGCATCCGGCCCACCAAGCTCTTTCGGGAGATCGCCGGGCGGCAAGGGGGGGCGGAGGCCAGACGCTCTTTCCGGGAGCTGTTCACTGTGTCCCCTGAGAAGCAAGCCCTGGTGGAGGAGATCACCGCCGTCCAGTGGCCCCATATCGAGTCCGTGACCCCCAAAAGCGCCTCCGTATACCTGCATATCCCCTTCTGCCGCAGCCGCTGCCTCTACTGTTCCTTTGGGGCCGAGGTGGCTAAGAGGGAGGGGGTGCTCAGCGAGTACTCGGATCATCTCATCGAGGATATCCGCCAGGGCGCTGAACTCCTTCGGGATACGGGTTTTTATGTCCGCACTTTTTACTTCGGCGGAGGCACGCCCACAGTCCTTTCGGCTGCGGAGCTGGACAGGGTCCTCACGGCAGTGGACGGAGCCTACGGTATTGCCGGTCATGAGTTCACCGTGGAAGCGGGACGGCCCGACACCATCACCCGGGAGAAGCTGCGGGTGCTGAAGGACCATGGCGTCACCCGCATCAGCATCAATCCCCAGACCATGAACGATCGGACCCTCCAGGCCATCGGCCGCTTTCACACGGCAGCGGACATCGCCGGCTCCTTCGAGTTGGCCCGGCAGGAGGGCTTCGAGTGTATCAACATGGATCTGATCGCCGGACTGCCGGGGGAGCATGTGGACGACTTTGTTCACACCCTAGAAGCCGTACGCACCTTCGCCCCGGAAAACCTGACGGTGCACACCCTTGCCATCAAGCATTCCTCCCGCCTGAAAGCGCGTTTGGAGGAGTATCCGCTTCCCGACGGCGCCGCGGTGGAGGAGATGGTCAGCCTGGGAGCTGCGGCAGCCAGGCAGATGGGCATGGAGCCCTACTATATGTACCGGCAGAAGTATATGCAGGGAAATCTGGAGAACGTAGGGTATGCGAAGCCCGGGACTGAATGCGTCTATAACATCGACATGATGGAAGAGACCGTCAGCATCCTGTCCCATGGGGCCGGGGCCATGACAAAACGGGTCTACGGCGTGGGGGAACGGGTGGAGCGGTTGCCCAGCCCCAAGGACGTGCCCACCTGGTATCAGAAACAAGAGAAGCTGTTTACCGAGAAAAAACGTCTGTTTTCCGATTGACAAGCGCCGAAAAGGCGGGTATACTACAGCAAAGGTTATGAACGGAAGAGTAGAGACGCACAGCTTTCCCAAAGCGAGTTCGGGACGATGAGAGCCGAACGGAGAGGACGTTTTGAAGGACATCCGGGAGCCGCGGGCAGGAAATGGCTCGCCGTGCAGTTCGCGTTAGGAACCAGAGTGAAGCGTTTTTCGCTTAATCAGGGTGGCACCGCGGTCTTCCGTCCCTCGCACGGAGACGGGGCCGCTTTTTCGTACAGGAGGAAAGACTATGGCATATCAGGCACCTAAGGGCACACGGGACGTGACGCCCGCTGAGAGCTATCGCTGGCAATATGTGGAGGAGCTGATCCGTCGCACCACCGCCCGCTATGGCTTCAAGGAGATCCGTACCCCGGTCATCGAGCACACGGAGCTGTTTTTGCGGTCCGTAGGCGACACTACGGACGTGGTGCAGAAGGAGATGTATACCTTCAACGACAAAGGCGGCCGCAGCATCACGCTGAAGCCTGAGGGCACCGCTGGCACCGTGCGCATGTTCGTAGAGCATGGGCTCTTTGCCGAGGCCATGCCTTTGAAGGTCTACTATCTCAACTGCCCCGTGTTCCGATATGAGCGGCCTCAGGCCGGGCGGCTTCGGGAGCATCATCAGTTTGGCGTGGAGTGCTTCGGCGCACCGGAGCCCAGCGCGGACGCCGAGGTCATCGCCATGGCTTGGGATATTTTCACCGCCATGGGCGCCCGGGACCTGACCGTGAAACTCAACTCCATCGGCTGCCCCAAATGCCGGGATCGGTATCAAGCCGCTTTGAAGGCATACCTTGCCGAGCATAGGGACGAGCTATGCGAGGACTGTCAGGTGCGGCTTGATAAGAATCCCCTTCGTGTGCTGGACTGCAAGGTGGAGAGCTGCAAGAAGATCAACGCCAATGCGCCCCATACCATGGATTACGTGTGCGACGAGTGCCGAGCCCACATGGACAAGCTCCGGGGATATCTGGACGTCATCGGCATCCCTTATGAGATGGACCCCATGCTGGTCCGTGGCCTCGATTATTATACCCGCACCGTGTTCGAGATCGTGTCCGGCGCGGCCGGCGCCCAGGGGACCCTCTGCGGCGGCGGCCGGTACGACGGCCTGGTCAGGCAGATCGGCGGTCCGGAGGTGGCTGCGGTTGGCTTTGGATTGGGCATTGAACGACTGCTCCTGTACCTCGAACAGCTGGGCGTTCAGATCCCGAAGCCTGACCCCACGGACGTGCTGATCTTCGGCATGGGCGACGGGGAGCGGCAGAAAGCCTTCGAGCTGGTGAACGGTCTTCGCAAGCTGGGCTTCTCCGCCGATACGGACCACGTGGGCCGCAGCGTCAAAGCCAATTTCAAATTTGCAGGCAAGACGGAAGCGAGACATGTGCTGGTCATTGGCGAAAGCGAGCTGGAAGCCGGCAAGGGAAACATAAAGGTAATGGCTACCGGAGAGCAGATCCAGGTCTCGCTCACGGCACAGGATATTGCAGAAACGATAGGAGGCAATAAACATGAGTGAATTGCTGCAGGGATGGAAACGCACCTGCTACTGCACGGAGCTTTCGAAAGAGGACGTGGGCAGGGAAGTGACACTGATGGGCTGGTGCAATGTGCGCCGCGATTTAGGCGCGCTGATCTTTTGCCAGCTCAGGGACCGGTCCGGCCTTATGCAGGTGGTGTTCGACAGCAGCATCCTGAGCGCGGAGGACTATGAGCGGGCGTCCGCCATCCGCTCGGAATATGTGCTGGCCGTCCGGGGCACCCTGGAAGCCAGGACCGGCAATATGGTGAATCCCAAGATGAAGACCGGCGAGGTAGAGGTGAAGGTGAAGGACTTCAAGATCCTTTCCGTCAGCGAGACGCCGCCCTTCGAGGTCAGTGACGATACCAACGCCGGGGAGCTGCTGCGGCTCAAATACCGGTATCTGGACCTTCGTCGGCCCATCATGCAGCAAAACCTGATGATGCGCCATAAGATCGCCCATATCGCCCGGGAATACTTTGCGGACAACGGCTTCGTGGAGATCGAGACCCCGGTGCTGACAGGCAGCACGCCGGAAGGCGCCCGGGACTATCTGGTGCCCTCCCGGGTCCATCCGGGCAGCTTCTACGCCCTGCCCCAGAGCCCTCAGCTCTTTAAACAGATGCTGATGGTCTCCGGCTTTGATCGCTACATCCAGATCGCCCGCTGTTTCCGGGACGAGGACCTCAGAGCCGACCGGCAGCCGGACTTCACCCAGATCGACCTGGAGATGTCCTTTGTGGAGGAGGACGACGTGATGGCCATGAACGAGGGATTCCTGCGCCGGGTATTCAAGGAGTGTTTGAATGTGGACATTCCTAATCCCTTGCCACGCATCAAGTGGATCGACGCCATGAACCGCTATGGTTCCGATAAACCCGATATCCGTTTCGGCATGGAGCTTGTCGATCTTACCGACATCGTGAAGGACAGCGGATTTTCCGTGTTCTCCAACGCTGTGAAGAACGGCGGATCCGTCCGCTGCATCAACGTGAAGGGCGGCTCCCATAGGTATTCCCGCAAGGAGATCGACGCCGAGGGCGAGTTCGTCAAGACCTACAAGGCCAAGGGCCTGGCCTGGATGAACTACAAGGACGAGGGCATCCAGAGCCCCATCCTCAAGTTCCTCTCGCCTGAAGAGGTGGCTGCCATCGAGGCAAGGGCCAACTTCGAGAAGGGCGACTTGCTGTTTATCGTGGCGGACCAAAATAGCGTGGTCTGGGCCTCCCTGGGCGCGCTTAGGCTGAAGGTAGCCAACAAGCTGAAGCTGATCCCCGAGAACACCTACGCCCTCCTGTGGGTGGTGGAGTTCCCTCAGTTCGAGTGGAGCGAGGAGGAGGGCCGATTCATGGCCATGCACCATCCCTTCACCAGCCCCATGGACGAGGACTTGGACCTCATCGAAAAGGACCCCGGCGCGGTCCGAGCCAAGGCCTACGACATCGTGCTCAACGGCAACGAGATCGGCGGCGGCAGCATCCGTATCCATTCGGCGGAGCTCCAGAAGCGCATGTTCAAGGCCCTTGGGTTTACGGAGGAGTCTGCTCAGCAGCGCTTCGGTTTCCTGCTCAATGCTTTCAAATACGGCACGCCTCCTCACGGCGGCCTTGCCTACGGTCTCGATCGACTGGCAATGTTGGTCTGCGGCGCCAGCAGCATCCGGGACGTGATCGCCTTCCCCAAGGTGCAGAACGCCTCCGACCCTCTGACCGGCGCGCCCTATCCCGTGGAGCAGAAGCAGCTGGATGAGCTGCATATCTCCTTCAAAGACCTGGAAGACTAATCAAAAAGGAGAAACACTATGGCAAACGAGAATGTGATCCACATCGGTTCCGAAGAGACCTTTGACAAACTGATATCCGGGGACGTGCCCGTGCTGGTGGACTTCTGGGCCACCTGGTGCGGTCCCTGCCGCATGATAGCGCCGATCCTCCAGGAGATTGCCGATCAATACGGCGACAAGGTCATCGTGGGCAAGGTGGATGTGGACGAGATGGGCGAGCTCGCTCAACGGTACCGCATCATGAACATCCCCACCCTGATGCTTTTCAAGCAGGGCCAGCTGGTGGACAAAGCCATCGGCGCCCGGCCCAAGGCCGCTTTGGAGCAGATGCTCAGCAAGGCCCTGTGATCGGGTAGTCATGGACCGGATCTATTTGGACAACGCCGCCACCACCCGGCTTTCCAGCCGGGCGCTGGCGGCTATGTTGCCTTTTATGGAGGGGGAGCAGGGGAATCCCTCCTCCCTCCACAGCTATGCCCGGGAGGCGCGCAAGGCGCTGGAACGGGCCAGGGGGCAGGTAGCCCAATGCATCGGCGCCGACGAGGGGGAAATCGTCTTCACCTCTGGCGGGAGCGAAGGGAACAACTGCCTGCTGCGGGGCGCTATCGCCGCGAATCGGGACCGGGGCAGCCATGTGATCACCTCCGCCGTGGAGCATCCCTCGGTGCTGAACACCCTTTATTCATTGGAAAAGCAGGGCAGCATCCGGCTCACGGTCCTGCCTGTGGACAGGTACGGCCGCGTGTCCGTAGTGGAACTGTTCGCGGCCCTTCGGCCGGACACGGTCCTGGTCTCCGTCATGATGGCCAACAACGAGGTGGGCACCCTGCAGCCCATCTCCAGCATTGGAAATTTGTGTAGGGAGCGGGAGGTCCTGTTCCATGTGGATGCCGTGCAGGGGGTGGGCCACTTGCCCATCGACGTGCAGGCACTGCAGGTTGACATGCTGACCCTTTCCGCCCACAAGTTCCATGGACCTCGGGGCGTAGGCGCCGCCTATATGCGCAAGGGCACGAAGGTCGCCCCCCTCATCACGGGCGGGGAGCAGGAGAAGCATCGACGGGCCGGAACGGAGAACGTGGCCGGCGTCGTGGGCATGGCGGAAGCCCTTACGGAGCAGAGGTCGGACAGGGAAGAGGAGCGGGCGCGCCTTGGAACACTGTCTGACAAGCTGATCGACGGCATCCTGTCCGCCGTCCCCGATTGTCAGCTGACCGGCCACAGAACGGAACGGCTCTCCGGCATCGTCAGCTTTCTTTTTGAGGGCATCTCCGCCGACGAACTGTTGGCATTGCTGGATATGCAGGGAGTGGCCGCCTCCGCCGGGTCCGCCTGTACTGCCGGATCCAATGAACCCAGCCATGTGCTCCGAGCCATGGGGTTGCTGGACGGAAGGCGCTGTGCGCCGCTGAGATTATCCATGGGTCGGTATACCACGGCGGAAGAGGTTGAGCGAGTGCTGGATATCCTGCCCGAAACCATAGCGCGCCTGCGCGGATAACGCTTAAATTACAAAAACTGCTTGTATGGCGTTGACTCCTTTCACGAATACTACCAGGAGAGGGGCGATTTTGTGTCGCTCCCTCCATAGTGAAGGAAAGGCGGTACAACGGATATGAAACCAGCAGGGATCGGTTTAGGCATGGTCGGCGGGATGGCATTGGCGGTCACGGCAATGAACGTCATCTATCCCGACGTGTGGCGTCGGATGAAACGGGACGGCAAGCGGGCCGCTCGCGCCATCCAGCGCAGCTCGCTACTAAAATGAGGACGGCTCCTTCGCTTTAGGACAAAAGGCGAAGGAGCTTTTTCTCTCTTGACGCAGGGAAGAATCTGTCGTAAAATCAAAATTGAAATTTGGAAAGGAAAAAAAGTAAATGTCAGCTCAAACAGGTAATTCCATTATGCAGGTTCTTCCCATGATCCTTATCATGGTAGTTCTTTTGGCCATCATGATAATCCCTCAGCGCAAGCGGGAAAAGAAGGTCAAGGAAATGCTGGCTTCCATCCGCCCCGGCGATCGGGTCCGTACCATCGGCGGCATCTATGGCACCATCACTTCCGTGAAGGATGACTATGTGGTCATTCAGGTAGGACCCGACAAGGTCCATCTGGTCTTTGCCCGGGGCGCCATTTCGCAGATCGAGGAAAAGGGCGCGGAGAACACCATGAACGAGTCTGTGGTGGAATAAGCAGATCCGCATACAACAGCCGGCTTTGGCCGGCTTTTTCATTTCTTAGCCCGCTGGTGCATATGTTTTTTTATCAATCATAGGGAGGCATGAAATGAAAAAGAGGACAAGGCGTACAAGAGGCTTCTTTACATGGCGGCAGTTGGCGGGGGCGATCGTGGGCTGCGGGATAGCTTTGGCCGGCATGCTGCTCCTTTCCCTTTTGCTGTATTGGGATAAAGCGGGAGAAGGAGCGATAGGTCCTGTGAACGGCGTGCTGAAAGTCATATGTCCTTTTGCCGCCGGATTCTTCGCCCTAAGGAAAGCATCAGAACGGGCGACCGTCACAGGAGCCATTGCCGGAGCTTTGTTCGAGTGCATCCTCGTGGCTGGTCTGAGCCTTTGCATGGGCGAGGCGCCCCTTTCCTGGGCATTGGCGGGGGATTGCATCATATGTATCGCCACCGGTATGGCAGGCGCCATGGTGAAAGGACTGTTGCTGGACAAGGGAAAGAAATGAGTTTCGTCCTCCGCTGCCCCATTGAATAGATTATCGTTGAAATCATAGTCGATTCCATGTATACTACATAAAAAGAGTATATAAGGAGCAGACTATGATCTTAGCATTGGATGCAATGGGCGGCGATCATGCCCCTCAAGCCGTGGTGGACGGCGCGCTGATGGCCCTCAAAGAATTGGAAAACGATTTCATCATCTGGCTGTTTGGCGACGAAGACCAGATCCGGGCCTGCTTGCAGGGCAAAACATATCCGACAGATCGGCTGGTGATCAAACCTGCGACGGAGGTCATCACCTGCGAGGAAGCGCCTGCGGTGGCAGTGCGGCGCAAGAAGGATTCCTCCATGGTCCTGGCGGCGAAAGCCGTTGCGGACAAGGAAGCGGATTGTTTCATCAGCGCAGGTAGCACTGGCGCGGTCCTTGCTTGCGGCACGCTCATCATTCGCCGCATCAAGGACGTGCAGCGGCCCGCTTTGGCGCCGCTCATCCCCAATTTGCAAGGCGGTCACACCATGATAATCGACGCCGGAGCTAATGTGGACAGCAAGCCTCTGTATCTCGTCCAATTCGCCCAGATGGGCAGTGCCTACATGGAGCTGGTGGAAGGGGTTAAAGACCCCGCTGTGGGGCTTTTAAACAACGGCGAGGAAGCTGAGAAGGGGAACGAGCTCACCCGTGAGACCTATCCGTTGCTGAAGGAGCTGAAGGGCGTCCGCTTTACAGGCAACTGTGAGGCCAGGGAACTTATGAGCGGAGATTTTGATGTGGTGGTCACGGACGGATTTGCTGGGAACGTGTTGCTCAAGAGCACTGAAGGCGCCGCCAAAGCCATCACCGCCATGCTGAAGACGGAGCTTATGGGTTCGCTGCGCGGCGCTATTGGCGGTGCTATCGCCAAACCGGCCTTTGCATCTTTGAAGAAAAAGATGGACTACACCGAAGTGGGTGGCGCTCCCCTGCTGGGCGTCAACGGCGGCGTTATCAAAGCTCATGGCAGCTCTAACGCCAAGGCGTTTTTCAATGCAATTCGTCAGGCGCAAAAGCTGGTGCGCGGCGGTGTGACGAAAAAAATCGCTGCAGCGGTACAAGGAGCATAAAACCTTTCAGCAGAAGAAAAAATTGGTTGACAGAATGCGCCCGGTGCTTTACAATTAACTGGAAATTTTCCGAAAACGACGCTTTTTAGGAGGAAATACAAATGGATTTTGAGAAGGTACGCGCAATAATCGCCAAGCAATTGGACATTGATCCGGAGACCATCACCCCTTCTAGCAGCCTTATTGACGATCTGCATGCAGATTCGCTGGACATCGTCGAACTGGTCATGGACATGGAACAGGAATTCGATGTGGAGATCCCCGATGAAGTGCTGCCCAACATCAAGACCGTTGGCGATGTGGTGGGCTATCTTGCCAAATAATTTGTGCATACCCTTTCGATAGAATGGGTCAGCCCGCACCGGCAGGATGCGGGCCTTTTTATAGGAGTACGATCTATGGGTGACTTTGCAGCGTGTATGGACAGGCTCGGCTATCGTTTTCGTGACGATGGGCTGTTGCGCCGCGCACTGACCCACTCCTCTCTGGCGGTGGAGCAACATCGCATGGGAGAGGATAACGAGCGTTTGGAATACCTTGGCGACGCGGTGCTGGAGCATCTCGTTTCACGGCATCTGTATGACACTCATCCCGAAATGCGGGAGGGGGCTTTGACACGGCTTCGCTCCTCTTTGGTCTGTGAAGGCGCGTTGGCTTCTGCCGCTCGGCGTCTGGGCCTCGGGGCCTACATTTTGTTGAGCCGTGGAGAGGAGCAGAGTGGGGGCCGGGACAAGGATTCCATCCTTTCCGATGCCTTTGAGGCGGTGCTGGCCGCCGTGTATCTGGATGGGGGATTGGATGAAGCTCAAAAACTGGTGCTGCAATATGTGCTTTCCTCAGAGAATATAGAAACAAGAACTTCCACCAAGGACAGCAAGACCGCGTTTCAGGAGTTGATCCACGCCGATCATAAGGGACGCGTTATCCGTTACGAGCTGGTAAACGAGTCGGGCCCGGACCATAAGAAACTTTTTATCATGCGGGTGCTGGTGGATGAGGTGGAATGGGGAACGGGATCCGGCTCATCCAAGCAGGCGGCCGGACAGGCGGCGGCCCAGATGGCTATAGAACGGTATAAAACAAAATGCGATTGACGAAATTGGAAATGCAGGGGTTCAAATCCTTTGCAAAAAAAACAGAATTGCAGTTCGGCAGCGGGATCACGGCCGTCATCGGGCCCAACGGCAGCGGCAAAAGCAACATTTCCGATGCCGTTCGATGGGTGCTGGGCGAACAGAGCGCTCGAGCCCTTCGCGGCACCAAGATGGAGGACGTGATCTTCAACGGCACACAGAAGCGCCGCCCTCTGGGTATGGCCGAGGTGACGCTTTCCTTTGACAACAGCGATCATTCGCTACCGGTGGAGTATTCAGAGGTGGCTGTTACCCGCCGTGTATACCGCAACGGAGAAAGTGAATACGCCATCAATGGCAGGTCTTGTCGGTTGAAGGATGTACTGGAGCTGTTCCGTGACACAGGTATCGGACGAGACGGTTATTCCATCATTTCCCAGGGGAAAGTGGATGAGATCCTGTCCAATAAATCCGCCGACCGCCGGTCCGCGTTGGAGGAGGCGGCGGGCGTCATGCGGTATCGTGTGCGTCGATCCGAGGCGGAGAAGAAGCTGGAAAATACGCAGAAGAACATGGAGCGTATCGGCGATATCCTCCATGAGCTGGAGAGCAGGATCCCTCCTCTGAAGGAGCAGCGAGAAAAGGCCATCCAGTACCAGGAGGCTCGAGGTGAGCTGCGGCGGCTGGAAGTCAACCTGTTTCTGCATGAGACGGAAAAAAATCGACAAAAGATCGCGGAAATCCAAGCCGCTCTGGGAGAACTGCAGGAGAAATTGTCCGGTGTGGAATCGGAGGACGGAATGCTGCAGGAGGCCAGCCATGAGCTGGAGGATCGTATCAGGGCCTTGGATGAAAAACTGGATGAGGGACAAAAACGCCTGCTGGAGCTTCTATCCCAGGTGGAGAGCCTGCAGGGTGAGGAAAAGCTGAAAGAAGCGCACCAGGACAATTTGGAGAAGGAACGGGAGCGGCTCATTGCCGAGGCGGATGTCGAGGAACAGGAAGCGATCGAACGCCAGCAGGCATTGAAAAGCATGGGCAGCTTTTCTGATGAGGATCGGCGCGTACTGCAACAGCAGATCAGCGATATGAACGGCGCTCTTTCCGCCCTTCAGGAGAGCTGTGAACAGGCGGAAGCGGCGCTGGAAGAGAAGAAAAACCGGATCATGGAGGAGTTGAACCGCCTGTCCGATAAAAAGAGCAGCCTGTCAAGATTGTCCGCTTTGGAACAGTCCCTGCGGGAACGAGCTGAGAGCATCCAAACCGATCTGAAAAAGAACGAACAACGGCAGAGCGAGCTGCAGGAGGAAAAAAGCCAGGCCGAGACAGAGCGGCAACAACTGTTCATCCTGCTGGAAACTGCTCGGGAGGAACTTAAGCGCGCTCGGGAGAATCAGGCGAACCTTCTCTCGGAGCAGGAGGCCAGGACAGAGGAACTGCGAAAGATTGAACAGGAGAGCGGCGCCATGTCCTCCCGTCTCCATGTTTTGGAGGAGATGGCTCGCAAGCGGGAAGGGTATCAGAACAGCGTACGCCTCATCATGGACTATGCCGAACGGGATGTGGAGCTGCGGCAGAGGATCCTGGGCGTTGTGGCGGAGCTGATACATGTGCCTGAGCAATACGAGGTGGCCGTGGGCACGGCCTTGGGCGGCGCTCAGCAGAATCTGGTGAGCCGGACCGGCCGGGATGCGAAATATATCATCGAGACCCTGCGGCGAAAGGAGTTCGGCCGCTGCACCATCCTACCGTTGAATCTGCTCTCGGAAAACGGGGTCCGTGAAAAGGACCGCCACTTTCTGCAAGAAAAGGGCGTCATCGGCTTAGCCAGCGATTTGATTCGCTGGGAGGACGGCATGGACAAGGCGGTGGAGTATCTTCTCGGCCGTACCGTGGTGGTGGAGGACCTGTCCGTTGGCGTCAGCCTGAAGGAGCGTTCAGGCGGCGTTTTCCAGATCGTCACCCTGAAAGGGGATCTCATCACGCCGGGAGGCGCCATGACAGGCGGGAGCACCCAGCGCAAGAGCTTTGGGATCCTTGGCCGGGAGAGGGAAATTGCTGAGCTGAAGAAGAAGTATGTCGATCTGGAGAAGAAGCGCAGGACGGCCATAGACCGGTTGACAGAGAAAAAACAACAGGTGACTTTGGCGGCGGTTCAGGTGGACGGGATGGTGCTGGACCTCCATGACAAGGACATCGATTTTGAAAAACAGAACGATCGGCTGGCCATCATCGACCGGGACATCGAATCCGCTTGCGGGGAACGGGAAAAACTGAAGGAAGAACAAGAGGCTAATGCGGAAAACGCACGGTCCCTTCAAGAAAGGATAGCGCTGCTGAACAGCGAACAGACCGATCTCGAAGCCCATGGGACCATCTCCCGGCAGGAGATTGTGGAGGAGAGCAAAGCCCTGTACGCGCTTCGCAAGCAGAGGGACGAGCGGGCGGAAGCCCTGACAGAGCTTCGTTTGCGTTACACCGCCGTTATGAAGGAAGCTTTCGCCCGGGAGGCTGAGCGGGAGCGGCTCATAAAAGAGATCCAGCGTTGTGGCGAAAAACGCTCGTCGCTGTTGGCGGAAGCGCAAAGGGAGCTGCAGGAAGTCGAAATGGAAAAACGCGCGCGCATCGAATTGGCAGCACGTATCGGTGAAGCGAAGGCAACATTGGCGGCTGCGCAGCAGGAGCAACAGAAGATCGAGGACCAGCGATCCCTTCAGAAAGAGGAGCTGCGTGTCCACCGCACACGACGGGACGAGCTCTTGGTCAACACCAGAGAGCTGCTGGACAACCGCACCCGGACGGAGATGACCCTGGGAAAACTGCAGACAGCTTTGGAGCAGCAGCAGGATAAGATCTGGCAGAACTATGGCTTGACCTATGAAAACGCCCTGCAGCTTAAGGAGGAAATCCCCATCACCTCCAGCGGACAGCGGGCGGCGAAGCTCCGGGAGCAGATCCGCGTGCTGGGCACAGTCAACTTGGACGCCATCGAAGAATATACTCAGGTCTCAGAGCGATATGAGAATCTGAGCAAGCAACACGAAGATCTCACGAAGGCTGCCAAAGACCTGTATACACTCATTGAGAGATTGACGAGGACCATGGAAAAGGTCTTCGCAGGTGAGTTTGAAAGGGTCCAAAAAGAGTTCAAGCAGGTGTTTGTGGCGCTGTTCGGTGGCGGCCAGGCGGAGCTGCGGCTCAGCGACCCCAAGGATGTGCTGAACTGCGACATCGACATCATCGCTCAACCTCCCGGCAAAAAGCTGCAGCTCTTAAGCCTCATGTCCGGCGGCGAGCGGGCATTGACGGCCATCGCACTGTTGTTCGCCATGCTGCGGGTGAAGAGCCCGGCTTTCTGCTTCCTGGACGAGATCGAGACCAGCTTGGACGAGGCCAACGTGGGCCGCTTCGCAGAGTTCATCCGGGATTATGGGAAGCAGACCCAGTTTATACTCATCACCCATCGTAAGGGCAGCATGGAGGTGTGCAACACCCTCTACGGCGTGGCCATGGAGGAAAAGGGCGTGAGCAGCATCGTATCCGCAAAATTCGAGGAGGCAGTTTGATGGCAAACTTTTTTACAAAACTGAAGGATGGCTTGAAGAAGACGCGCAATAGTTGGTTCGATGCTATCTTCGGCGAGGACCGCATCAGCGACGAGTTCTATGAGGAACTGGAGGAGAGCATGATCCTGGCGGACATGGGCGTGGAGACCTCCACCAGCCTTGTGGAAGCCCTGCGCAGGGCGGTCAAGGAGCAGAAACTCAAGAACCGCAGCGAGGCGCGGGAAGTTCTCATATCCCTCATTGCCGAGCGGGTGGCCCCCGACGGTTCCTTCCCGTTGGACGAGCAGTCGGGCGTTCTCCTGATCGTGGGTGTCAACGGGGTGGGGAAGACCACATCCATCGGCAAGATCGCCCACGAATACAAGTCCCGGGGCCGCAAGCCCATGCTGGCGGCGGCGGACACCTTCCGTGCCGCGGCGGCGGAGCAGCTGGGCATCTGGGCGGAGCGGGCCGATGTGCCCATGGTCCGGCATCAGGAGGGCTCCGACCCGGCGGCGGTGGTCTATGACGCCATCGCCTCCTACAAGGCCAAGGGCTGCGACCTGCTGATCGTGGACACGGCGGGGCGGCTCCATAACAAAAAGAATTTGATGAACGAGCTTTCCAAGATCCGCAAGGTCATCGACCGGGAGCTTCCCAA
>JAEEGL010276502.1_pt1 | contig 25493 bp, 23 predicted proteins | sample 9134231 | NCBI WGS metagenome assembly JAEEGL01 (sample SAMN16246548, study PRJNA631951) | gut metagenome | biome: gut microbiome; feature: rumen; material: fiber-attached | host: Bos | place: Iran: Karaj | collected 2018-10
ACTGATGGTAAGAAACCTGTTTGTATTGCCGGTGTAATGGGTGGAGAAAATACTGAAGTTGATGAAAATACTAAAAATATTTTAATAGAATCTGCTATATTTGATCCAGTTAGTATTAGATATACTTCTCGTAAATTAGAATTACCTAGTGAAGCTTCTATTCGTTATGGTAAAGGATTATGCTCTGAATATACTGAAATGGCTAATAGAAGAGCTTGTAATTTACTTGAAAAGTATGCAGATGCTGAAGTATTAGATGGATATGAATTAATAGATACTGAAGAAAAAATAGATAAAAAAGTTAAATTTAAGGCAGAAGATGTTAATAAAGTACTTGGTATTAATATATCTATTGAGGATATGGAAAAAGAATTAAATAGATTAGATTTTCCTTATAAACTTAATAAAGATGTATTTGAAGTTAATATACCTAATAGAAGATTAGATATTGATCCTAATGTTAATGATATTGCAGAAGAAATAGGAAGATTATATGGATATAATAATTTAGTCTCATCTCTACCAATAGTAGAAACAAGAAGAGGAGAATACGTTGAAGATGTAAAATATCGAAAACTAGTATCTAAAAGATTAAGAACACTTGGACTAAATGAAGTAAAAACATATACATTAGTCTCAGAAGAAATGTCTAAATTATTTGATTATGAATCAAAAAGTAAAATATTTTTACCAAATCCAATGAGTAAAGATAAATGTGTAATAAGAACAACTCTAATACCTTCACTATTGAATGTATATAATTATAATAAAACTAGAGGCGTAGAAGATATTAACATTTATGAAATTGCTAAAACATATGATACTGATTATAAAGAATCACAAAAAATCGCAATTCTAATGAGTGGCAATTATCTAGTAAATGATTGGCAAAATACTACTAAAGTGGATTTCTATTTAGTAAAAGGTATCTTAGAAAATCTATTAGATTATATGGGTTATTCTAATAGATATTCATTGAAAAAAGCTAAATATGATGATTTCCATCCAGGAATATGTGGAAATATCTTATTAGATAATAAAAAGATAGGAGTAATAGGTAAAATAAATCCAGTTATTACTAAAGATGATATTTATATAATTGAACTAAATCTAGAAAGCATTATGTATAAAACTCCTAAATTAGTTTATAAAGAATCATTAAAATTCCCATCTATAGAAAAAGATTTATCATTTATCTTAAATAAAGATATAGAAGTAACAGATATTATTAATACTATTAAACATACTGCTAATAAAACTCTACAAGATGTAAAAGTATTTGATGTATATCAAGGAGAAAAAATAGATAAAGATAAGAAAAGTATTGCATTTAATTTATTATTTAATGGAATAAATCGTACTCTAACAGATGAAGAAGTAATGATAGAATTTAATAAAATAATTAAAGAGGTAGAAAAAGCATATAAAGCAGAATTAAGGGACAAATAAGAAGTAGAGCAATCTACTTTTTATTTTGTAAATATACACTTATATTTACAAATGATATACAATAAAAAATTCTATAATGATATAATTAATATAGAATAATATGGAGTAGTGTATGAAGATATTAAATAGATTCAAACAACTTAAAAAAGATATTAAATTAGTAATTATTACTGTATTAATAATGTCTTGTATTGGTGTATATGCAACAGGTACATGTATAATCGCAGCGACTGCAGATGATGTAACATATAACAATACAACAGTATCAGCTGCTCTAAACGATTTATATGAATTAACACAAAACTATTGTCCACCAGGATATGAATGTAGACAATTAAAATATGTAACGAATTGTAGTAATAACAAAGTATATACCACAACCCCAAACAACCTATCAGGATTAGCTAAAATAATGGCATATGATGCCTATTTAGATAATGGTAAAAGCGAATATATGTTATCTTGTAATGGAGTACAATTTAATGCAATATCATCTGATACAAATGGAAAAGGAATATATGAAATAGCAAGTACAAAAAATGATACATATCCAATATATTACTACCGTGGAGCAGTAGACAATAACAATGTTAAATTTGGAGGATTCTGTTGGAAAGCAGTACGTACAACTGACACTGGTGGAGTAAAAATGATATATAATGGCGAACCTGATGCGAGTGGTAATTGTACAAATACGACAGGTGACAACACTCAAATAGGAACAAGTGCGTTTAACTCAAATTATAATTCCCTAGCATATGTAGGATATATGTACGGAACAATATACATCCGTTATAATAGAGAAGTATCACAATTAAATGATTCATATGTATACGGAAATGATGTGACATACTCAGGAGGAACATATACTCTAACAAATACAATGACATCAACTGGTACATGGAGTAGTGACTACAATACATTAAATAATAATCGTTATACATGTTTTAGTGATAATAATACTTGCAGTACTGTATATTACATATATTACACACATTCAACACAGGGGGCTTACTATATAACACTTGAAAATGGAAAAAAAATTGCAGATGCATTAGATGACATGTTTAATGGAAATAATACTAATACAACTAATAGTACTATTAAAACCAAAGTGGATAATTGGTATAGTAATTATTTAACAAGTTATACAAATTATATAGAAGATACAGTTTATTGTAATGATAGAAGCATTGGAAAGTTAGGTAGTTTTAGTAATAATGGTAGTGGTAGTTTGGATTTCGGACCATATACGAGAGCTCATTCTTTATATTCACCAACATTAGAATGTAGTAGAACGATTGATCAATTTACAGTATCATCATCTAAAGGAAATGGAAAATTAACATATCCAGTAGGGTTAATCACAAGTGATGAAGTAATGTATGCTGGAGGCAAATGGTTGGATCATAATAATACTACCTATTATTTGTATACTAACAAAGTATATTGGACTATTTCACCAGAATTCTTTGAATGGTATTATCCTTGTACTATTGATACATATTCTACTGGGGCTATAGACAGTAACAGTACAAATGTTACATTTGGCGTTCGCCCAGTCATTTCGTTAAAATCAACTGATGTTGTAGAATCAGGCGATGGAACCTCTACCAATCCTTATATAATACAAACAAATTAATAATAAATAGAAATGTAAATATACATTTCTATTTTTTTATAATTATTTTATATAAATATAAGTTGTAATATAATATAATTAGAAAATTCTAGGAGGATACAATGAAAAAAAGAAGTATAGAAGTATTAGGTGAAAATGGTTGGTATAAAGAAAAGCATATTAATTTTAAATTAATTGTATTATTTTTTGTATGTATCCTAACAATAGGTTTATTAAGTATGAATTCTTATTCTAGATATAGTACTAAATCAAATAGTAAATTAAGAACTAATGTCGCAGATTTTGATTATACTATTAATGCGAATAGAAGTAAGAAATTAAATATAGATTTAAATGAAACTATAATTAATAATTATTATAGTAAAAGAGTAATACCAGGTAGTTTTGGAAAAATAGTATTTAATTTAGATTTTCTAAGTACTGATGTAGATGTTAAATATACTATTAATCCTATAAGAAAAAATGTACCTAATAATATTAAATTCTATTCTGATGATACATTTACTAATGAAATAGAATTTAAAGAAGGATTAGTACTAAAAAATAGTTATAAAGATGAATATATATATTGGAAATGGATATATAAAGATGATCCAGAATCTAATGAAAATGATAATTTATATCAAAATAAAAATATAGATATAGATTTTGATATTGATATAGAACAAAATATTAAATAGGAGTAGATATGAATAAGTACTTATTACTTAAATATGTTTTAGTAATTATATTCTTATTATTAGTAATACCATATACTTATTCAAAATTTACTGGTAAAGAATTATTAACAAGTAATTCTAGTACAGGAGAAATTGTATATGATGTTAATCTAATACAAAATGATAACTATATAGATAATGGTATATCATATTTTTATATTGATATAAAAAACTATAAAGTAATAAATAATATAACTGAAATTAACTATGTACCTTCTAAGTATATAATTAATGTTTATAATGATAAAACTAATGGTATATTTAGTACTACTTATAATGGTAAATATACTGATAAATTAACTATCTCTAATGAATTAAAGACTAAATTAAGTGAAGATAAAATAAAAGTATACGTTAAAAGTAATACTAATGAAGAGAATGTAAACTATAGAGTATCTATATCTGTAGAGCAAAATAAAGTGGAGTGATTAGATGAAGACTAGTAATATTAAATTTATATCTATTTGTATAGGACTAATATTTATAGTTCTTTTAGTAGTAGTAATATTCCCTAATACTTTTTCTAAATTCTCTAATACTAAAGTATTAAGTGGTACTATTAAAGTTAATAATAATACTATTTCTAATTACTTAAAAAATACGAAAGATTTAGAAAAAGATAATACTAAAGATTCTAATTTAAGATATAAAAATAATACAAATAATTATATAAAGATAGATAACCATCTATATCAAATTATAGGTATATTTAATAATAATATTAAAGTTATAGATACTGTATCTATATCTAAAGATGAATTAGATAATTATTATAATAATCTATCTATTAATACTAAAAGTATAATTATCGAATCTACTTATTATAATGGTAAGACTAATAGTAAAGAATTTATAAAAGCATACGAAGAAGAAAAAACAAATTCTATTAAAAGTAAAATAAATATTATGAATATATCTGATTCCATATATTGTGATTGGTTAGAATATGATGAAATAAATATTAAACCAGTATTTCATATAGATGGAAATATTAGTTATTTAAAAGGAAAAGGTACAAAAAATGATCCATATGTAGTATAATAACTAACTAATGAAGATTAATATAAATAAAAAGAAAATTATTTCAATCGCAACTGCTGGTTTTGTATTAGTAACTAGTACGGGTCTAACTTTAGATAAAAGTAATATACCTAATAGTTATACAACTAATTATAGGACTATTAGTTTTAGAAAAAATACATCTAAATTAAATGTAAATTATTTAGATGGTTTTGATTATGCTGAATTAACTAAATATTTTGTTCCTCAAGGATATACTCTTACTAATAGTAGTATTCTTATTTCTTTATATAATAAAGATAAAAATTATAATTCTAGAATAGTAATTATAGATCCAATTAATAATAATATTAAAAATATAATACTAGATAATAAAGACCATGTAGGTGGTATTTCTCTAGATTTAAATAATAATATTTTATTTGTCACATCTAGTAATGGTAAAATATCTACATATGATTTATCTATAATAAATAATGAATTAATTAATAATGATTATTTATTTATAAGAGATTATATGAGTATACCTAATAGTATAGAGAATAATACTAATTCTATATCTTCTATATGTATAAATAATGATAAATTATATACAACTACTTATGGAGAAAAATGTCTATTAAAAGAATATTCTTATGAAGTAGTAGATAATGAAATTAAACATAAACTTATAAGTAGTAAAGAATTAGATACACCATGTGTTCAAGGAATAGCTTTTTATAATGATTATTTAGTATTAAGTAGTTCAGCTTATCTATTTGATAATGGTATAAAAATACCATCTAAAATAACTATCTATGATAATAATTTAGAAGAAAAAACTACTTCTTATATAAAACAATCTGGTTTAGAAGGAATAGATATAGATGAAGAAGGTAATATTACTGGTATATTTGAATTAGAAGATAAAAAAATAAAAAATATTGGTAAAGTAGAAGATCTAATTAATTATAAAGATAGTTTTTTATTAGAATTAAATGAAAATAAATTTGATAAGATATATAAACTTATAGGTTCTTGTTGGGAAGACTTTGTAGTTAAAGATAATAATAAAACTAAATGATAAGTAGAAATACTTATTATTTTTTGATAAAATAATTGTAGGTGTAAATATGCAGATAAAAATAGATAATGAATTATATGATGTAATAATAAATAGAAAAAGGCATATTAAAGGTACATATATAAGAGTAAAAGAAGATTTAAAAGTATACATTAGTACTAATATGTTATTCCCTAATTTTATGATTAATGATTTATTAAATAAGAATTATGATAATTTAGTAAATATGATTAATAATATGAAAAAAAAATTAAATAATAATGAAGGGTTTTTCTATTTAGGAAAAAAATATAATATTATTTATATAGATGATAAATCTATCTCATTTGATGAAGATAATGTTTATATGAGTAAAGATTTTGATATAGATAAATGGTATAAATCTAAAGCTAAAAAACTCTTTAATGATAGATTAATTGAAAAATATAATGAGTATAATAAATCTATTCCACGTCCAACATTAAAAATAAGAAAGATGAAAACTAGATGGGGAGTGTGTAATGTAAAAACACATAATATTACTCTTAATTTAGAATTAATAAAAAGAGATATAAAATATTTAGATTACGTAATAGTACATGAATTAACTCACTTAGTTCATGCGAATCATACAAAAAGATTTTGGAATTGTGTAGAAGAAAATTGTCCAAATTATAAAAGAATAATAAAGGAGATGAAAGAGTTTTTATGATACTAAGTACAAATAATAGTTTAATCAAAAGATATGCTAAATTAAAAGATAAAAAATATCGTGAAGAAGAAAAATTATTTATAGTAGAAACTTATAATTTAGTAGAAGAAGCTTTTAAAGTGGGATTATTAAAAGAAGTATTTGTTCTGGCAGATGGTGTATTCTCATTTGATGTACCAGTAACTGTAGTATCTTCAGATGTAATGAAAAAACTATCTACTACTTCATCTATTCCAAATATTATAGGTATAGTAAAAAAACAAGATAAAAGAGTAATAGTAGGAGATAAAATACTATTATTAGATAAAATACAAGATCCAGGTAATTTAGGAACTATAATAAGAAGTAGTGTAGCTTTTAATATAGATACAATTGTCTTATCTTTAGATACTGTAGATTTATATAATCCAAAAGTAATTAGAAGTACAGAAGGTATGTTATTTCATACTAATATAGTACAAGCTGATTTACGAGATACAATAGAAGAATTAAAAGATAAAAATTATAAAATATATGGAACAGATGTAATAGATGGAACTAGTATAAAAGAATTAACTAATGAAGATAAATCTAAGTTTGCTTTAGTAGTAGGTAATGAAGGCAATGGGGTATCAAAAAACTTATATGATTCATTTGATGATATTTTACATATTGAAATGAATGATAAAGTAGAAAGCCTAAATGTATCAGTCGCAACATCTATATTATTATATGAAATGGATAATAAAAATGAATAAGATATATATAGGTAAAATAGTAAATACTCATGCTCTTAAAGGAGAACTTAGAATAAGATCAGATTTTGAATACAAAAATCAAGTGTTTAATATAGGAAAAGAATTAATTATAGATGACAAAATATATAAAATAAGAACTTATCGTAAACATAAAACATTTGATATGGTTACTCTAAATGATTATAATAATATCAATGACGTATTATTCTTAGTAAATAAAAATGTATATGTTGACTCATCTAATTTAAATCTATCTAATGAAGAAGCAACAGATGAAGAACTAATGACATATAAAGTAATAACTAATACTAATGAAACTGGCTCTGTATTAGATATTTATAGTACTGGAGCTAATAATAAAGTAATTAAGATTAATATTGGAAGAGAAATTTTAGTTCCATATAATAAAGAATTTATAGAAATAAATAGAGATAAAAAAGAAATAAAAATTAATTTGATAGAAGGTATGTAATATGAAAATAGACATCTTATCATTATTTCCTAATATGTTTGAGGGTGTTTTCTCTGAATCAATCATAAAAAGAGCAATCGAAGAAAAAAAAGTAGAAATAAATATTATTAATTTTAGAGAATATACTAATGATCCTCATAATAAAGTAGATGATACACCATATGGTGGTGGTGCTGGTATGGTACTAATGCCACAACCTATATTTGATTGTGTTGAAAGTATAAAAAAAGATTATTCTAAAGTAATATTATTAACTCCAAGTGGTAAATCATATAAACAAAGTATTGCTTATGACTTATCAAAAGAAAAACATTTAATAATAATATGCGGTCATTATGAAGGATTTGATGAAAGAATAAGAACTATTTGTGATTTAGAATTAAGTATTGGTGACTATGTCTTAACTGGAGGAGAAATACCAGCTATGGTATTAGTAGATTCAATTACTAGATTATTACCTGGTGTAATAGAAGAAGAAAGTCACTTATCTGATTCATTTAATAATAATCTATTAGATTATCCTACATATACTAAACCAAGAGATTTTAGAGGAATGTTAGTACCAGAAGTATTACTATCTGGAGATCATAAAAAGATAGAAGAATATAGAAAAGAAGAAAGTATAAAGAAAACAAAAGAAGTGAGACCTGATTTATTAGGAGATGATTAATATGTATATATTAATTAAAAACAAATTAAAGAAGACAAAAGTAAACTTTATAGATGAAGAAGTTTATTCTTATAAAATGCCTAATAAAAATGGTTTTTATATTGATGGTAATAGTATAAGTAATATAATTATTTATAATAAGAAATTAGCCCATCCATTAGTATCTAAAATAGTAGATAATAAATTTAATAAACTAATTGATAAAATAACTGAATTATTAGTAAGTGAAGATAATGATGAAGATGGAGATACATATAGAGAAGCACTTACTCTAATAGAGAAATTCAGAATATTAATAAAAAATAAATATAGAAATTTTCTAAAGAAGAACGAACTGGAAAAAATGAGTGATAAATTAAAAATATTACAAAAAGAATGTAATAAGAAAATACTTAATATAACTAATATAAATACCAAAAGTAAAAATACTAGAAAATGATATTAAAAATACTTTTGATATTTATTTTTTTATGCTATAATTCTAAATAGAATAGGGTTGTTCTAGTAGAGGTGATAACTATGGCTAAAAATAGTAAAGGACAAAAAGTAAGTAATAAAAAATATTATAAGAAAAGTACTACAAATACAAATAAAAAGAAAAGTACTAAAGTAAATTCTAGTAAGACTAAGAAGACTACTAAAAGAACTTATAATAAAAAACCAAAAAAATTAGAAAATAATGTTTCTATTATAGTAGATAATACTAAAGAATCTTTAAATTATAATATTCTAGAAGAACCAATTGAAGCAGATAATAAAGTAAAATATAAACAAGATAAGAAGATAAAAACACAATTTAAAGATGAAAATGAAGATACAAAATTCTTATTATTAGAAGATATTAAAGAAGAAGAAAAAGAATATTTTGAAGAACCTGTAATAGCTTCTGCTGAAGAAGAAACTGAAGATGAACTACCTGTTGAGGAAGAACCTGTAGTAGAAGAAAAGATAGAAGAAGAGGTTAAAGAAGAAGATCTTCCACAAAAAATAGAAGATGAAGTAGAGGAACAAGAAGAAGTAAAAGAAGAGATTCCAGAGAAACCAGAAGAAGTAGTAGAAGAAGCTCATGAAGAAGAGCCTGTAGTAGAAGAAAAAATAGAAGCAGAAAAAATTAATCCTGATGATTTAGAAAAATATATTCTTCATAATACACAAGAATTAAAAGCTATTAATGAAGATAGTGATATATATAATAATGAAGATGTAGATTTACCAGATGATGTAAAAAGATATAGTACTAATGGATCATTTGTTAAATTTGTTATAAGATTAGTTGTATTATTCTTATTAATAATCTTTTCTATATATTCAATAATTAGTTTTTCTATGAGATATGTAGATAATAATAATGTTAATAATATTGCTTTTCATGAACTTAGTTCAGTAGATTATGAATTATGTACAAAAAACAAATGTGTACCAGCAAGACAAATTACAAATAAAAATGATGGTATAAAAATTAATTATCAATATGAAATGGATTTTGATGAGAAAATAACATATGAAGCAAATTACACAATAGTAGCTGAATTAAGTATTATTAATAAAGAAAAAAATAATAATGTAGTTGCTACAGATAAAAGTATTATTATAAAAAAAGATATAAATGGAAAAGATAATGAAGAATTAATAATATCACAAGATATAGAAGTAGAATTAGATAAATATAGAAATAAATTAAAAGAGTATAATACTAATAATAATACTAAATATGATGGTCAATTAGAAGTAGTAATGTATGTAGATGGTATTAACGAAAAAGAAAGAGTAGCTTCAATTGAGGTTCCAATGGATAATGGAGTAATTGATACTCAAGAAATATCATATAATCAAGGGGATGCTTCTATTGAAAATAGTAAAGTATCTTCTAGTAAATTATATTTATACTTAATAATAGGATCATTTATAGTATTATTAGGTTCATGTATTGCTGTATTATTCTTATTACATAGTCCATATGATACATACGAGAACTAAGTTCTCGTTTTTTTTGTACAAAAAAATAGGCATTAAAGCCTATTTATGTACTAATACTTTAGTACCAACTTCTACATTATTATATAAAACTTCTACATCGTCTAAATCCATATTTACACAACCGTGACTACCATTATCATGATAAATATCTCCACCAAATGTATCTCTCCATGTCGCATCATGTAAACCTTCATCTAGATTATAAGGCATCCAATAATTTACATAACTTTTATATCCATCACCAACTAAATATCTATCAGTTTCTTTACTATAAATAGAATATAAACCTTCATCTGTAGGCGTTGAATCTTTACCAGTAACTACATTAGTAGATAATAACACTACATTATTATGATATAATTTTAACGATTGACTAGATATATCTACTACAACAGTTTTTCCTTCTAATTCAAAACATGTATCTTTTTTAATTCTACCTACTACATTATCTACAATAACTAAGTAATATTCACTATCTTCACTTAACACTTCACATGTTTCATAATAATCTAAAGTTCTTTGTGACTCATTACTATCTTCATATAATAATTCAGTAGGTTCAATTATATAACATACTTTTAATATATTACCTTCAACAACAAAATCTTCATCGAAATAATCATCTTTTACATATGCGATAGTACCATCATATTCAAATTGATACCAACCATCTAAATGATCAAGTATTTCAACAGAATGACCATTATAGATCATACCAAGAATATTAGAATCAGTACTCATATCTTCTCTAATATTAACATTGTCATTTGCTCTAATCATATGTTTAACAGTATAAGGTTTAACTTCTTTTATACTATTATCATTATATATATTGTATTCTTCAATAGCGACAGCATCTTTTGGTACATATCCAACTAAATCTAAGTATCTTACAAAATAATCATTTTCATCTTCACCTAATATTGCTAAATATGTATCTTTTTTAATAACAGCTAATACTTCATTTCTATCCATATCTATTAATGTAGTATCTTCAATAGTATAATATTTTCCATATTGTATAGTATTGTCTACAATATTTTTATTATCTACTGGAGAACCAGTTTCCATTAATACATAATTACTATCATTGTAGTTATTAGCATGATTATTAATTTTTCCAACTTCAGTATTATTGTGAGCACAACCAGTTAACACTAAAGCACCTAAAGCAGACGCAATCAAAACATTTTTCACGTTTACCTTAATCTTCACAATTACTACCCCCTCTAATTGTTTCTAAATTATACTACTTTTACCCTTAAAAGTCAATCAATTCCTTGCATTCCAATATTCTTTATGTTATAATTGGTCTTGTCAATTAAGCAGTAATCCGCTTTTATTTATTATTATGATTACAGTAATGCAAGATTAGGAAGGAGATTTATATGAATATTATTGACAAGATTAATGAAAAACAAATTAATCCAAACGTTCCTGAATTTAGAGTTGGAGATACTGTTAAAGTAGATGTTAAGATCATTGAAGGTAAAAGAAGTAGAATCCAAACTTATGAAGGTACTGTAGTAGCTAAAAGAGGAGGAAGCGTATCTGAAACATTTACAGTTAGAAAATTATCATCAGGTATAGGAGTAGAAAGAACATTCCCAGTACATTCTCCAAAAATAGAAAAAATTACAGTAGTACGTAAGGGTAAAGTAAGACGTGCAAAACTAACTTTCTTAAGAAATATGGTAAAAGGATATCGTATAAAAGAAAGAGGAGAAAAGTAATAAAAGGACTAAAAGTCCTTTTTTATTTATATTTAAAGTGCTATAATTAGTAATATGAAAGATAAAGTATTAAATATTTTAAAAGAATTAATCCCATATATATTAATAATAATTGTAGTATTATTATTTAAAAGATATATAGTATCTCCAATAAGAGTAAATGGCCAATCTATGTATCCTACATTAAAGAATGCTGATATGATGATTTTAAATGAAACATCTTATTATTTTAAAGATATTAAAAGATTTGATATTGTAGTAGTAGATGCCAAAGACGAATTAATAATAAAAAGAATAATTGCTCTACCAGGAGAAACTATATCTTATAAAGATAATACTTTATATATAAATGGTAAAAAAGTAGAAGAAAAATACTCATATGGAATAACAGATGATTTTGAATCAGTTAAATTAAAAAAGGATGAATATTTTGTAATGGGAGATAATAGACAAAATTCTCTAGATAGTAGATACTTTGGTCCATTTAAAAAGAAATATATAAGAGGAAAAACAAATGTAATTTTTCTACCATTTGATAGAATGGGAAAAGTAAAATAAATCTCTAATGGGATTTATTTTTTTATATTTTATATTATAATGATAATAGGAGTGTGAAATTATGCATCCTACATTAAAAAGGGAAAAAACTATTCTTAATATTTCATTAATAGGAAGCCTATTATTCTTAATCGCAGAAATAGTAATGTCAATAATAACTAATTCAAATGCTGTGTTTATGGATTGTGTTTATGATATCGCAGATATTATAATGATTGGTCCATTTATAGTATTAATACCATTACTATATAAACAAGAAACTGAAAAAAGACCATATGGTTTTTCTCAAGTAGAATCATTATTTATAATGATAAAAAGTGGTCTATTAATAGGAGTAACACTATTCTTAATAATTAATTCAATAAAAAGTATTATAGGTGGTGGAAATGATGTAGATGGTAATGTAATAGCTATTTTTGAAATAATAGTATCTTTATCATGTGTGTTTATGTATCTCTTATTAACAAAATTAAAAAAGAATATTAAATCACCATCTATAGATGCCGAATTATATATTTGGAGATTAGATTCTATTTCTACTATAGGAGTAGGTATTGCTTTTGTAGTTAAAGTATTTTTAGATAAAACACCATATGCATATGTTTCTCCATATTTAGATCCAATAATAGCTATAGTACTCGCATTAGTATTATTAAAAGAACCAATAGGATTATTTACTGAATCCATAAAAAATCTAATATTATTTGCTCCTGATAAAGAAACAAGTAATAAAATAAGAGAAATATGTTCAAATAAATTAGATGATTATAATTGTTATATTAATTTCTTAGATGTAATAAAAACAGGTAGAAAACTATGGATAGAAATATATTTTGTTTCTGAAAAAGAAAATATAAATATTAAAAATTTAATAAAAGTAAAAGAAGAAATTAATAATGAATTAAATAAAGAATTTGATTCTATATATGTGGAATTAATTCCAGATATAGATGAAACAACTAAATTTAATACTAATAAACTAAATACAAGAAGACCAGATAAAATAAATCATATTAAGAAGATAGAAAACAAAAAACTTAAAATTAATTCAAAAGAATATAAAATATTAAAAAGAAAAGATAATAAAGTACTATAACGGTGAAAGTATGAAAACAAATGAAAAAATAAAACATTTTAAATTAAAAGATCTAGCCAATTATCAGTATATTTATGCCATTTTATTAATAATTGCTATTAAAATTGGTTTATTTTCATATGATAATGATTTTTGGTTTACTATTAATCAAGGAAAATATGTTTTAGAAAATGGATTCCCAACAAAGGCTATTTATTCTATTCATAATATTCCTTTTTTATATCAAAGTTGGGGAACAGGAACTTTATTCTATTTAATATATAATAAACTTGGATATATAGGTATGATATTGTTACTCGCAATAGTAGGCATTCTAACTTCATATTTCTTTTATAAATTATGTTTTGTTATTTCTAATAAAAAGAAATTATCATTAAAAATAACATTTTTAATGATGCTTTTATATACACCATTCTTTTTAGTAACAAGACCACATATTTTCACAGTGTTAAATTTAATTATCATATTATACTTATTAGAAAGTTATATAAAAACAAATAAGAAAATGCACTTATATATAATCCCATTACTAACAATATTAGAAGTTAATATGCATGGTATATATTTTCTTGTACTATTAATTATACTTTTACCATTCATAATTAATTCATTTAAAATCAAGAAGTTAAATTCAGAAGGTTATAAGAAAAAAGATTTATTTATAGTATTCATATTAATGATAATATCAGGATTTATAAATCCATATGGATATAAAACAATTATTTATGGTCTAAGTTCATATAGTTCAAATAGTTTATTTAATAATACTGTATCTGAATTAATGACACCTAACTTTCATTTTATAGAGGGTAAAATTGCTATAATAACAATTTTATTAATATATATAATTTATTTTTCTAATAAAGAAAAAGTATTATTAAGATATTATTTACTTCTTTTTGGAACAACATATCTAGCACTAGATGCAAATAAATCATTATATTTCTTTTTGATTTGTTCATTATATCCGTTAGCTTATATCTTAAAAAATAATAAATCTATTTTAATTGAAAAAGAGTATTCAAAATCTCATCATATAATTCATTTTGTTTTAACTTGTTCTTTTATACTTATTATATGTTTAAATATTTCTAAACCAAAATTACCAGAATCAAATAATATGATTAATTACTTAGATAGAGTAGTACAAGATAAAACTAAAGTAAAATTATATACTAATTACGTAGATGGAAGTTACGCAGAATATCGAGGATATTATTGTTATATGGATCCAAGAGGAGAAATATTTTTAGAAAAAGTAAATCATCAAAAAGATATTTATAAAGAATATATGGATATAACTAATATAAATATTAATTATCAAGAATTCTTAGATAAATATCAATTTGATTATCTATTACTAAATAAAAATGATATATTGTATAAATTAATGTCAACATATAAATATAATAATTATGAAGTAATAAAAGAAGATGATAATTATCAATTATTATCATTAAAAGAGTTTTTGTATAACTAATTAAATTATGCTAAAATAACTTAGAGTGAAATAATATGTATGAGAAGTTTTATAATTATATAAATAAAAATAAAAAAAATAAGTATGTATTCTTTTTAATACTTACTTTTTTAACGAGCATTCCAATACTATATTTACCTGGTCTTAACATAAGCCATGATATAGTTTTTCATTTATCAAGAATAAGTGCAGTTGGTAATAATATTAAAAATTTAATTATATCTAATGGAATATACTCTGTATACTTTAATAATTATGGTTACGGAAATGGTTTATTTTATTCGGATTTATTCATATATTTACCAGCTATGTTACATGCTTTAGGTATTAATTTAGTTAGTAGTTATAAAATATATATTGTCTTAATTAACTTTTTTACAATTTTATCTATATATAAGTGTATTAATGGAATAAGTAATAATAGATATGCCAGTATTTTAGGTACAATTATTTATTCTTTTGCATCATATAGATTAGTAGATATATACGAAAGAGGGGCATTAGGTGAAGCTTTAGCTCTTATATTCGCACCAATAGTTATACTAGGTATTTATGAAATAATATTTGGTGATAAACACAAATTCTATTATTTAGTAATAGGTATGAGTGGTCTTATATTATCTCATATAATATCTGCTTATATAATAGGTATTTTATTGTTCATCTTATGTTTATTAAATATTAAAAAGTTATTTAAAGATAATAGATATGTATATTTAATAATATCTGCAGTAATAACACTATTAATAACCGCATATTTTCTATTTCCAATGCTTGAACAAATATTTTCTCAAAAGTATTATTTTAATAATATTTCAAATATAGATGAATTTATACTTGCAAAGAGAACAGTACCATTTTATTTACTATTCTTAGAAATACCAAATTTTAGAGAATATTTATTTCACGCATATTGGACTCCACCAGGTATCGGTATAATATTTATATATTTAATATATAGAATAATAAAAGATAAAAATATAGATGATTTTATAAAACAATCATTTTATATAAGTATAATTTCTTTAATTCTTATTTCAATACCATTTATTTGGAAACTAAGTATAGTAAAAAGAGTATTTTGTGTTATACAATTTCCTTGGAGATTCTATCTATTTCCAACTTTATTATTAACTATTTCAGGAAGTATATTAGTTAGTAAAAAAAGATCTATAAAACTATTAAGAAATACTTTTTTCATATCTTTAATTTCTCTAATATCTATGATTATTATCTGTGGTATTTCAAATAGATTATATAAACTAACTGAATATGGTACTGGATTTTCTGAGTATTTACCTATTGAAGTAGACAAAGAATATATTAAAGAAAGAAAAGATATTGTTACATCAAATAATGATATTAAATATGATCTAAAAAGATATAAAAATATTTTAGAAATTAATTTTAAAAATAATGATAATAATACATATATAGAACTACCTCTAATTTATTATAAAGGTTATACAGCAAAGATAGAAAAATCAAATCTTAAAGTATACAAAACTAATAATGGTCTAGTAGGAGTCATAATAAATGATATAAATAGAGGTACAATTAAAGTTAAATATGAAGGAACAATATTATCAAAAGTAACAAAAGTTATATCATTAATATCATCAATACTATTTCTTATATATGTAATAAAAAAGAAAAGAAAGAAAATGTGTTATAATTAAATGGAATTATTTCTTTTAAAAGGAAGTGATTAGAATGAATGAAAATAAAACAAATATAAACTGGTTTCCAGGACATATGGCTAAAACTAAAAGAGAACTATTAGAACAAACTAAAAATGTAGATATAATTTATGAAGTAATAGATTCTAGAATGCCTATATCATCTAGAGTAGAAGGTATGAATGAAATAATAGGTAATAAACCAAGAATAGTTATCGCAACTAAATATGATTTATGTGATAAAGAAATTACTGATAAATTATTAGAAAAAGAAGACCATGTAATTAAGATAAATTTGCAAAAAGATGAAATTTATGATATAATTAGCGCCACTAATGAGATAATGGTCGATATCAATAATAGCCGTATCCAAAAGGGGTTAGAAAAAAGAAAAGCAAGAGTTATGGTAATAGGTATTCCTAATGTAGGAAAGAGTACTCTAATCAATAGATTAGTAGGTAGAAAAGTTACTACAATAGGAAATAAACCAGGTGTAACAAAAAGTATTAACTGGATAAGAATAAATAAAGATATCGAATTATTAGATTCTCCTGGAGTACTATGGCCAAAGATGGATGATGATAATAGAGCTCATATAATTGCTAGTTTTTCATCTATAAAAGAAGAAATACTTAATTTAGATGATATCGCAATATTTATATTAAAAAAATTATATGAGTATTATCCTGAAAGATTAGAAGAAAGATATGGATTAACCTCATTAGATGAAAATTTTATAGAAGCCTATGAAACTATAGGAAAGAGAAGGGGTGCATTATCTAGAGGAGGAGAAGTAGATTATGATAGAGTATCTAATATTATTATTAGAGATCTAAATAATGGCTTCTTTAAAGGTATAACTCTAGATAGATAAATATGATAAGTTTAAATGAATGTATAACTGATTATTCTAATATATATTTAGTAAAAGATAATGAATATAATAGAAAACCAATCTTTAGATGGAAAACAAAAGAAGAAGACAAAATATATATTAAAAATTTTAACTTTAATGAATTTATTGGAGATACTCTATGTCTAAAAAGAAATATAGATTCAGCACATTACTTTTTAGTCGCAATATCTCCACGTGATAATGGTCATCATACTACTTATAGTAGAATTAAAGATAAATATTATCCAATCAAAATAGGTTCACATGATTTCAAAAGAAAAGATATGGAATATAAAGAAATAGATGATTTCAATATAAAAGGACCACATACATTAGATAGTATTTTAGAAAGAACCAATTCATTAAAAAACAAAGAAGAATTAAAACAACAATTATTAGAATTATTAGCTTTAGATACTTATATGGGTCAAAAAGATAGATTTAATACAAATATTTTATTTGAACAAGATAATCAAGGGAATTTAAAACTATCACCATTATATGACTTCTCATTCTCACTAAAAACAGAATATAGTAATTTAAATGATATATATGATAATGAAATAGAACCATTACAATCTATAGAAGATTATCATACATTTATAAAAAAATATCCTGAATTTAGAGATATATTAAAAGAATATATGAATATAGATTTAATAGAATTAATATATAATACTATTAATAAAAATAAATTTGCAGTAGATTCAAGATTATTAGAACCATATGAATATACTCATAATAGTAGAATGAAAGTATTAGAGAAAATAGTAAGATAAGTAGAAATACTTATCTTTTTTTGTTAATATAAATGTATGAATAAAAAAGAACTATTAATAAAATTAAATGAATTAGATTTAAATAAAAAAGATTATATCATAATAGGTGAGTCAGCCCTAGTACTTCATAATATAAAAAGAAGTACTAATGATATAGATTTATCATGTCCAAAAAAGTTTTATAAAGAATTAGATTGGAAAGAAAGAAAAGATAATTTTAATATACTTATTAAATATAAAGATATATTTGAAATAACTCCTAATTTTTATGATAATAAGAATATAGATATTATAGAAGGATACAAAGTATTAAATCTAGAAAAGTCTTTAGAATTATTAAAGAGTGAAAATAGACCTAATAATAAAAATTTAATTAAAAAGTTAAATCTTTATATAAAATCTTTAGATAATTATAAATATGAAAGAGAACTAATAAATAAAGGTATTACTCTAATCGCAGGAGTAGATGAAGTAGGAAGAGGTCCATTAGTAGGACCAGTAGTAACTGCTTGTGTTATTCTACCAATAAATTATAAATTAGAGGGATTAACTGATAGTAAAAAGATAAGTGAAAAGAATAGAGAAAAGTATTATGAGATTATTAAGAAAGATGCTTTAAGTATAGGTATAGGCATAATAGATAATAATAAAATAGATGAAATTAATATTTATGAAGCAACTAAATTAGCTATGAAAGAAGCAATTAATAATTCTAAAATTAAACCAGAACATGTGCTTATTGATGCAATGAAACTAGATATAGATATTCCAACAACTAGTATTATAAAAGGAGATTTATTATCTCTAAGTATAAGTGCTGCTTCAATAATAGCAAAAGTAACTAGAGATAGAATGATGATAGAATTAGATAAGAAATATCCCCAATATAATTTTAAAAATAATAAAGGATATCCAACAAAAGATCACATAGAAGCAATAAATAAATTTGGAATATTAAAAGAACATAGAAAAAGTTATGGACCTGTAAAGAATTATTTAAATAAATAATTCTTTTTATCTGAATTTTACATTTTAATAATATTTTTAATTTGACAAAAATAAACTTTACTAGTATAAATGTTAGTTGAGGAGGAGATTATGGCAAAAAATCTAGTTATAGTAGAATCTCCAAGTAAAGGACATACTATTAATAAATATTTAGGAAGTGATTATAAAGTAGTTTCAAGTATGGGTCATATCCGTGATTTAGCTACCACTGGTAAATATGGTTTAGGAGTAGACATTGAAAATGAATTTAAACCTACATATACTGATATACCAGGAAAGAAAAAAGTAATTACAGATTTAAAAAAAGCAGTTAAAGAAAGTGATATGGTATATTTAGCTGCCGACCCAGACCGTGAGGGAGAAGCTATCGCATGGCATTTAAAAGATGCTTTAGGTATAAAAGATAATCAATATAAAAGAGTTAGATTTAATGAAATTACAAAAGACAAAGTAATTGAATGTATAAATAATCCAGATAAAATAGATTTTGATTTAGTAAGAAGTCAAGAAACAAGAAGAATATTAGATAGGATTATTGGTTTTAGATTATCTAAATTGTTACAAGCTAAAATAGATGCTAAAAGTGCTGGTCGAGTTCAAAGTGTAGCTCTAAAACTAATAGTAGATAGAGAACGTGAAATACAAGCGTTTGTACCAGAAGAGTATTGGACTATTACTGCTCACTTTAAGAAATTTGATGCAGATTACTTTTATATTATAGATAATAAACAAGAAACTCATTTACCTAGTGAAGAAGAAGCAGATAAAGTATTAGATAATATTACAGATAAATATGTAGTAGAGAATATTGAAAAGAAAAAAGCAAAAAGAAGTAGTAAAGCACCATTTATAACTTCAACTCTACAACAAGAAGCATCTTCTAAATTAGGATTTAGTGCTAAAAAAACTATGTCTATAGCTCAACAATTATATGAAGGTAAAGATTTAGGAAATGAACGTGTAGGTTTAATTACTTATATGAGAACAGATTCTATAAGATTAAGTGATGACTTTGTAAAACCAAGTATGAAATATATAGAAGAAAAGTATGGTAAAGAGTATATTGGTCATACTAAATCAAGTAAGAAAACTGATAATGTACAAGATGCTCATGAAGCAATAAGACCTACTAGTATTAAAAGAGATCCAGTATCTATAAAATCTTATCTAGAACCAGATGAATTTAAATTATATAGTCTAATCTATAAAAGAGCACTTGCTTCTTTAATGGCAGATGCTATAGTAGATCAAACTACTGTAATATTTAATAATAATGATTATAAATTTAAAACTAATGGAAGTGTAATAATCTTTGATGGATATTTAAAAGTATATGGAGATTATGAATCTAGTGAAGATAAAATATTACCTGATTTTGTAAATGGAGAAGTACATACAACAAATGATGTAGATAAGGAACAACATTTCACAAAACCACCGGCAAGATATACAGAAGCAAAATTAATAAAAGAAATGGAAGAATTAGGTATAGGTAGACCAAGTACTTATGCAACAATACTAGATACCATAAGAACACGTAAATATGTAGAAATGGTAGAAAAGAAATTTAAACCTACTGAGATAGGATTTACTACTAATGATAAACTACAAGAATTTTTCAGTGATATTATTAATGTTGAATATACTTCCAAAATGGAAAATGATTTAGATGAAATAGCTGAAGGAAAAGAAGAAGAAGTAGATGTCTTAACTAAGTTTTATGAAGACTTTGCTCCACGTGTAAAAAATGCTTTTGATAATATGGAAAAAACTCCAGCCAAAGAAACTGGAGAAATGTGCCCAGAATGTGGCTCACCATTAGTAATAAGAAAAGGTAAATATGGAGAATTTGTCGCATGTTCAAATTATCCAACATGTAAATATATTCAAAAAGAGAAAAAAGAAGAAAAAGAAATAATGGATTGCCCTGTATGTAAAAAAGGTAAAATAGTAGAAAGAACTACTAAAAAAGGTAAAACATTCTATGGATGTAACAATTATCCAAAATGTAAGACTGCTACTTGGGATATACCTACAGGTGAAAAATGTCCAGAATGTGGAAAATTATTAGTAACTGATAAAGAAGGAACTATTAAATGTATGGAATGTGACTATACTGAATAGTCCTTTTTTTTACTTAATTTTACATTTATTATTCTAATAAAATATATATTATATAAAATAACTGATATACTATAAATAGGATAATATGGAGTAGTATATGAAGATATTAAGTAAATTCAAACAACTAAAAAAAGATATAAAATTAGTAATAATCACAGTACTAATAATGTCTTGTATTGGAGTATATGCAACAGGTACATGTATAGTAGGAGCTTCAGCAGATGATGTAACATACAACAATACAACAGTATCAGCAGCTCTAAATGATTTATATGAGCTAACACAAACATATTGTCCACCAGGTTATGAATGTAAAGCCTTAAAATATGTAACTGATTGTGACAATAATAAAGTATATTCTACAACTCCAAATAACCTATCTGGATTAGCCAAAATAATGGCAGAAGAAGCTTATTTAGATAATGGAAAAAGTCCTTATGTAACATCATGTAATGGAGTAAGATTCAACTATATATCAAGTAATACAAATGGAAAAGGAATATATGAAATAGCAAGTACTAAAGATGATGATTATCCAATATATTACTATCGTGGAGAAGTAGATAACAATAATGTTAAATTTGGAGGGTTCTGTTGGAAAGTAATTCGTACTACTGACACAGGTGGGGTTAAAATGATATATAATGGAGAACCTGACTCTGATGGATTTTGTACTAATACAACAGGTGAATCTACTCAAATAGGAACAAGTGCATTTAATTCGAATTATATATCACCAGCAGATGTAGGATATATGTATGGTACAAGATACGTATATTCATCTAAATCATCATCTGATCTCGCAATAGCTTATATTTATGGAAGAGATGTAACATATAGTGGTGGAACATATACCTTAACTAATACAATGACAAGTACAGGAACATGGGAAAACGACTATAATTCATTAAATAATAATCATTATACATGTTTTAGCGCAAGTTCAACCTGTACAAGTGTATACTATATATATTATACAACTTCATCTAATGCCTACTATATAACTTTAACAAATGGTAAAAGGGTTGAAGATACATTAGATGAGATGTTCACTAACACAACAAATAGTACTGCAAAGACACAAATAGATAACTGGTATAATACAAATCTATCAAGTTATACGTCAGATATAGAAGATATAGTATACTGTAATGATAGAAGTATAAGTGAGTTAAATGGATGGAATCCTGATGGTGGAAGTACAACATCAAATTATTCATTATATTTCAGTCCTTATACAAGAACATGGGCAAATAATGCACCAAGTTTAGAGTGTAGTAGAACACAAGATAGATTCACAGTAAGTAGTGCAAAAGGAAATGGAGCCTTAACATATCCAGTAGGTCTAATCACATTTGATGAGATAATGTACGCTGGAGGAAAAGGTTATACAGCAAATAATACATATTATTTATATACAAATCAAGCATATTGGGCAGGTTCACCTGATGCCTTCAGCTACTTCTATGCTTACGAGTTTTATGTTCTTTCTTCTGGTAGTGTTAACGTCGACGGTGTCTTCCGTGCTCTTGGGCTTCGTCCAGTAATTTCCCTAAAATCTACTGATGTAGTAGAATCAGGTGATGGAACTCAAACTAATCCATACGTGATTAAAACAAGTTAAATAAATAAAAATAGTGAGTATTAAAATTACTCACTTTTATGATTTATAAATCTATTCAAATCTTTGTTATATAATAAATTCATGATATAATTAAAAAGAGGTGTCTTATGAAGAGAGCTTACTTAATAAATAGAAAAAGAGAAGATAATTCATTTAATACTTTTCGTATTGCAAATAATGATTCATTAGAAATGATAGATCTTTTTACTATTAATTTTAATAATAAAGAAGAATTAGTTAATTACTTAAAAACTCTAACTAATGATATATCTGATAATGATGATTTATATATAATAATGAATGATGGTAAAAACAATTTAAAAATATATGATGTATTATATAGTGGGGATTATAATAAAGAATTAGAAAAGACTTGTATGAATAGTTTATCTAAAAAAGATTTAGAATCTTATAATATATATTATAAAGTAATGGATTTTTATAGAATACCTAATTTTAGAAAACTATTTAGAGGTTATAATTTTAACTTATATAAATCATTTAAAGAGTTTATAGAAACAGGATATAATCAAAATAGATTATCTTTAGCAAGTGATAATCATTGGATAAGAAACAGTTATTATATGTATAGGAATTCTATATTAGCTTTAAATAAATATAAAGAATTATCTAATAAAAATAGTGATGAATTAGATAGAATAATTAGAAATAAAAAATCTTTAGATAAAGAAAGATTACAAATAGAAAATTTTTATAAACAAACTCTAAATAATAGTTTTGGTCAAATGAGTATGTTTTCTAATATAAAAGATTTTATTACTATTACATCTATTCATCCAGAAAAGATTCCTCTTAAGACTACATTAGTAAGAGAAAAAGAAGATAAAAAATCACCTCTATCAAATATAGAAATTACAGAAGCACCTCTTGTCGCAAAAGAAGAAGAACCAAGACATGTATTTAAAGTAGATAGAGAAAGTTTAAAACAAATTAATTTCTATGCTAAAGGTGAATATAGAAGAAAAGAAGCTACTAATAATATAATGAAATTTATATATAATATGGACTCTAGTATAATTAAATATGATGGAGATAAGTATTATATAAATTATGATTATTTTGATTTAGATATAAGTGAAGAAGATAAAAAATTCTTAAATAAAATGATAACTCAAAACATGTTACAATTAATTAGTAATTATAAAAGAACAGTTAAGTTGTTAGATAATGAATATTTATCATATGGAAGTATGTCTCAGTTATATGAAGATAAAGATTATTATGCTAAAGAGATAAGAAGATACTTAGATAAATATAATATAAAATCATTTAATAATATTTATAAATTCTTTACTCAAATATCTAAAATGAATAGTATAAAGAAAGAGAATGGTAGGTCTAGATAATGACAGATATTGAAAAAAAAGAAGAAATTTTAAAAACAATAACTCCATATCTAGATCATCTAAAATATGAAAAAAAATATTCAACACACACAGTATTAAATTATCAAGAAGATTTATTAGAATATTTTTTTTATATCGATAGAGAACATATAAATTATAAAGATATTAGATATGAAGATATAAGATTTTATTTAATGTATTTAAAAGAAGAAAAAGAAAATAATAATTCTTCTATAGATAGAAAGTTAAGTACATTAAGAGGTTATTATAAATATTTAGCTAATTGTAATGAAATAGATACTAATCCATTTTCTTTAGTAAGTGGACCTAAAAAGGAAAAAAAATTACCTAGGTATTTTGAATATAATGAATTAGAAGAATTATTAAATGTACCTGATTTAAGAAAACCATTAGGGCAAAGAGATAGATTAATATTAGAAATGTTATATGCGACAGGTTGTCGAGTATCAGAACTTGTTAATATAAAAGTTAGTGATATTAATACTAGTATGAAGAACATAATTATTTTAGGAAAAGGAAATAAAGAGCGAATTGTAGAATATGGAGAATATTGTGAAGAAGCTTTAAATATGTATTTAAATGATGGATATTATCGATTAAATGTTCATAGTAGTCCATATTTATTCTTAAATAATGATGGGGGAGAGTTAACTGATAGAGGAGTAAGATATATATTAGATAAGTTAATA
>JAEEGL013505394.1_pt1 | contig 25493 bp, 24 predicted proteins | sample 9134231 | NCBI WGS metagenome assembly JAEEGL01 (sample SAMN16246548, study PRJNA631951) | gut metagenome | biome: gut microbiome; feature: rumen; material: fiber-attached | host: Bos | place: Iran: Karaj | collected 2018-10
GGAGCCAGAATGAGAGTTGGTCTTACTGGACTTACAATGGCTGAGTACTTCAGAGATAAGGGTGGAAAGGATGTGCTTCTTTTCATCGATAATATCTTCCGTTTTACTCAGGCTGGTTCAGAGGTTTCAGCCCTCCTTGGTCGTATGCCATCAGCCGTTGGTTATCAGCCAACACTTCAGACAGAGATGGGTGCTCTTCAGGAGCGTATCACATCTACAAAGAACGGATCTATTACATCGGTTCAGGCCGTATACGTTCCTGCCGATGACTTAACAGACCCTGCTCCTGCTACAACATTTGCTCACTTGGATGCTACCACAGTTCTTGAGCGTTCTATTGCCGAACTTGGTATTTATCCAGCCGTAGATCCACTTGGTTCTACATCTCGTATTCTTGACCCACGTATCGTTGGTCAGGAACACTTTACAGTAGCACGTGGTGTTCAGGAGATTCTTCAGAAGTATAAAGAATTACAGGATATCATCGCTATCCTTGGTATGGATGAGCTTTCAGAAGAGGATAAGCTTGTTGTAAACCGTGCACGTAAGATTCAGAGATTCTTATCACAGCCATTCTTCGTAGCTGGTCAGTTTACTGGTCTAGAAGGAAAGTATGTGCCAATCGCTGAAACCGTACGTGGCTTTAAAGAGATTCTCGAAGGTAAGCACGATGACATCCCAGAGAGCTACTTCCTAAATGCAGGTACAATCGATGAAGTACGTGCAAAGATGAACGCTAAGTAGGAGGTGGCAAATGGCAGATAACACCTTTAAAGTCTCAATCATTACGCCAGAACGAACATTTTATGAAGGTGAAGCGACAATGGTTGAATTTAATACAGTCGAGGGGGAAATTGGAGTTCTTCCAAAACATATTCCTTTGACTACTGTTATTGCGCCGGGCATTTGCACAATCACAGAGGTAGAAGGACAGAAGAGAGCTGCAGTTCATGCAGGACTTGCTGAGGTTCTACCTGATAAGGTGACTATACTTGCTGAAATAGCGGAGTGGCCAGAAGAGATTGATCTTGACCGTGCCCGAAGCGCGGAAGATAGAGCTAGAGGACGCTTGGATAGTAAGGACGAAGGTATCGACGTACTTAGAGCGGAAATAGCTTTAAAGAAAGCATTGGTTAGACAGGATATTCTTGCAACCAAATAATTGGAGGATGAGATCATGTTAGATGCTGATACAAGACGAGATATCGAGGAACTCAAACGTCAATTAAAGACATTCGAGGATGAAGAAGCTCAATTACTAAAAGAACTTGAAACTTGTCGTGCTCGAAAAACAGAAGTGAAAGACAAGCTAAAGGTATTGAGTAATGACGATAAGTATCAACAGGATATGCTGACTATGGTATATCAGCAGCGACATGGATTAGGAAAACCTAAAACTCCAGAAGAATAAAAAATTAGCCCCGCGTAAAGCGGGGCTATTATTTTGCAATTTTATAAATTAATAACTTTTTATAGCGTCATCATCGTCAGTTGTTGAGTTGTCAATCAACCTAATCTCAACATCATATGAATAATCATCGTTTACTTTTACGGTTACTGTATCACCTACATGTTTGCCTCGTAGTGCTTTTCCGAGTGGTGATTCAATGGAGATTAATCCCTTTAAAGAGTTTCCACGGATGGAAGTAACAAGCTTGTATGTTTCTTCACAATCATCTTCAGGAATATAAATAGTAACAGTGTTATTGATGCCTACCTCATCATCTGCACTGCTATCATCAACAACTTCGGCAAAACGAAGCATCTTTTCAAGATAGCGAATACGACTATCGTTCATATTCTTCGCACGTTTTGCCTCATGATATTCAAAATTTTCGGATAAATCACCTTGTGCACGAGTTACTTTCACTTCTTCAAGAAGCTTAGGTCGTAGTACTAGCTTTCGTTCATCTATCTCAGCTTGTATTTTATCTATATCGCTTTGTGTAAGTCGTTCACCCATTACAATACCTCCGTAATTAAAGAATAATAATATACTAGCAAAACGATATTTACTAAGTCAAACACTAAAATTCAGGCCTGATTTGATAGAATTTACCAAGCATAAATGATATAGTAAATATGTAAATTTATAGGAAAATATAGATTGGAGTAATGTTGAAAATGGCAGTTTTAAATAATTGTAAGCCAGAGCGTGTATTTCACTATTTCGAGGAGATTTGTGGTATTCCACATCCTTCTTATCATGAAGAAAAGATTAGTGCATATTTAGTAGAATTTGCAAAAGCGCATAATCTCGAATATTACACAGATGATTTATATAATGTCATCATGATCAAGGAAGCATCAGAAGGCATGGAAAATGCAGCACCAATCATGATTCAGGGACATATGGATATGGTCGCTGAGCAGGATCCTGATTGCACAAAAGATATGCTTAACGAGGGATTGGATTTAGAGATAGTTGATGGATTTGTTACAGCAAAAGGTACTACTCTTGGTGGTGATGATGGTATTGCTGTTGCAATGGCACTTGCGATTCTTGAAGATGATACATTAAAGCACCCTCGTCTAGAGGTAGTTATCACAGTATCAGAAGAAGTTGGAATGGAAGGTGCAGCAGGCATTGATGTTTCAATGTGTAAAGCACGCAAGCTTTTAAATCTTGATTCAGAAGAAGAGGGACATTTCTTAGCTGGTTGTGCAGGTGGATGCCGCATGGAGGTAAGATACCCATTCAAGAAGGAGTCAGTTAAGGGCGCTCTTGTTTCCGTTGAGGTTAATGATTGTACAGGTGGACATTCAGGTGCTGAGATTATTAAGGGAAGAGCTAATGCAACACATATTGCAAATAGATTGTTGGCAGCAGCAGTTGAGGTTTCAGAAGTAAATCTTGTTGATTTTGTTGGTGGTACAAAGGACAATGCAATCCCACGTGCTACATCTGCGAAAGTTATAACAACACCTGAGGCTGTTAAGGTGATGGAATCTGAAGCATCAGCAATCATGAATGAGTATGCAATTACAGATCCAGAGATGAAGATTACTATAAAGAACGAGGGCAATGTAGTAGTTGACGGTGTTAACGCAAATGATACAAAGAGAATGATTGAGCTACTTTTATCCATGCCTGATGGAATTCAGACAATGAGCCACGATATCGAGGGGCTCGTTGAGACTTCACTCAACCTTGGAATCCTTAAGCTCAATGATGAAGATCTTATGTTTGCTAGTGCACTTAGAAGCTCAGTTGACAGTGCAAAGGTAGCTCTTATGAGAAAAGTTTCTATGGTTGCGAAAGCATATGGTTGCCATGTGTCAACTCATGGTCAGTATCCTGCATGGGAATACTTGAGAGTATCTGATTTTAGAGATGAATTAGTAGCGATTTATAAAGAAGTAACTGGACAAGAGCCAGTCGTTGAGACTATTCACGCAGGCGTTGAATGTGGTCTTCTTGCTTCAAAGCTTCCAGGTCTTGATGCCGTATCAATTGGTCCAGAGATGTATGATATCCATACACCAAAGGAGCGTTTATCAATTGCTTCAACTGAGAGAATGTATGATTTTGTTAGAAGAGTAATAGAAGCATCTAAATAATATATAAGGGGTTTTTGATTAGGAAGGAGAAGAGACTATGTTTAGAATCGGAATGCTTACCAGTGGTGGTGATTGTCAGGCTCTAAACGCTGCAATGCGTGGTGTTGTAAAGGGACTTGCGGCAAACGTAAAGGATCTGGAGGTTTATGGATTCTTTAATGGCTATAAGGGACTAATTTATGGGGATTATAGGCTCCTTACTAGTCAAGATTTTTCCGGAATTCTTACACGAGGTGGCACAATCTTAGGTTCGAGTCGACAGCCTTTTAAATTAATGCGTGAGCCAGATGAAAATGGCCTTGATAAGGTTGAAGCCATGAAGTCTAATTATTACAAGCTAAATCTTCAGTGCTTAGTTATCCTTGGAGGAAATGGTACACAAAAGACGGCAAATCTTCTTCGCGAAGAAGGGCTAAATGTAATACACCTTCCAAAAACCATAGATAATGATATTTTTGGTACAGATTTTACCTTTGGTTTTCAGAGTGCTATAGATATTGCATGTAATACAATTGATTGTATTCACACCACTGCTTCGTCACATAGCCGCGTTTTTATTGTTGAGGTTATGGGACATAAAGTTGGATGGCTAACATTGTATGCTGGCGTTGCATCTGGTGCAGATATTATATTGCTACCAGAAATACCTTATGACATAAAAAAGGTTATCAAGGCTATTAATAAGCGCGCAGAAGAAGGTAAGGGCTTTACAATTTTAGCTGTAGCTGAAGGTGCGATTTCGAAAGAGGATGCAAAGCTTTCTAAGAAAGACTACAAAAAGAAATTAGAGGAATCAAAATATCCTTCTGTTTCGTATGAGATAGCAGATAGAATACAAAAAGAAACCGGCATTGAAGTTCGAGTTACAGTGCCTGGTCATATGCAGCGAGGTGGTAGCCCAGATCCTTATGATAGAGTACTTTGTACACGTCTTGGTTCAGCTGCAGCACAGGCAATTATGGATGGTGACTATGGCAATATGATAGCCATGGTAGATGGAAAGACAAAGAGAATTCCACTTGAGAAAGTTGCGGGAAAGCTCAAAGTTGTTGAGCCAGATTGCCAGATGATAGAGGAAGCTAAAAGAATAGGAATTAGCTTCGGAGACTAAAGAAATTAGGTAGGTAAATTAGTTATGTCCTATATGGCGTTATACAGAAAGTTCAGACCCCAAACATTTGAAGATGTAAAAGGTCAGGATCATATTGTTACAACATTACAAAATCAAATAAAAAATGACCGTATAGGACATGCATACCTATTTACAGGTACGAGAGGAACAGGTAAAACAACTGTAGCAAAAATTCTTGCTAGAGCTGTAAATTGCGAGAATCCAATTGATGGATGTCCTTGTATGGAATGCGCTATGTGCAAATCTATTTCAGCAGGCACATCAATGAATGTCATAGAAATGGATGCGGCATCTAACAATGGTGTAGAAGATATTCGTCAAATTAGAGAAGAGGTATCATACGCGCCTACAGAGGGAAAGTATAAGGTATATATTATTGATGAGGCTCATATGCTTACGGATGCAGCTGAAAATGCGCTTCTAAAAACTCTTGAAGAGCCGCCATCTTATGTAATATTTATACTTGCAACTACTGAAGTTGATAGAATTAATATTACAATCAGAAGTAGATGTCAGAGATACGATTTCCATCGAATTTCTATCAATACTATTGCATCTAGACTTCAAGAACTCATGGATAAAGAGGGTATTGAAGTTGAGGAAAAAGCCATTAGATATGTGGCAAAGGCTGCAGACGGTTCAATGCGTGACGCATTAAGCTTGCTAGATCAGTGTATAGCTTTTTATATTGGACAAAAGCTTACATATGACAATGTACTAAAGGTTCTTGGAGCAACAGATACAGAGGTATTCTCTAGATTAATACGAAGCATAATGTCAGGTCAGATTACAGAATGTATTGGCATTCTGGAGGATATTATCAATCAGGGACGAGACCTAAATCAATTTGTAAATGATTTTACATGGTATCTTAGAAACCTAATGCTGGTGAAAAGCTCGGATAACATGGAAGACGCAGTTGAAATGTCATCAGAGAATCTTGCCCTCTTAAAAGAAGAAGCCCGCATGATTGATACTGAGATTTTAATGCGCTACATCCAAGTTCTTTCAGCATTAGCGAATGATATAAAATATGCAAATCAAAAGAGAGTCCTAATTGAAATTGCATTAATAAAGCTATGTAAACCTGAGATGGAACAGGATATTAGTGCTCTTAATAATCGAATGGCAAACCTTGAGAAAAAGGTAGAAGAAGGCGTGCCAGTAATTATGGCGGCACCTTCAGGTGGAAATGCGTCAACTCCCAGTGCAGCTCCAGTAAAAAAAGAACCACTTCCGGCAGCAGTTCCAGAGGAAGTAAAGCAGATTTCACAGAGATGGAGTTCGGTAGTGGGTAAAGTGCCTGCAAATGTAAAAATGTGCTTAAAGGAAGTTAGCACAGTAACAGTAGATGAGACAGGCAATCTTGTATTAGTATTTGATCAGCCAGAGGGGTCAGAGCGAATGTATGGTGATTTGGTCAACAGACCAGAGGCTTTGGCAGAAATTTCAAATGCTATTGAGTCTATGATACAAAAAACTGTAAATATAAAGGTTGAAATTAATTCCAGCGGAGTTAGCTCTAGAAACACTAAAACAGATGTTAGAGATTTCTTTGCAAATGTTGGAATAGAAATAGAGCAAGAAGAATAAGAAAGCGAGGATTATAAATATGGGAAAAGGTAGAGGTGGATTTCCAGGCGGAGCAATGGGTGGAGCTAATATGGCAAATCTCATGAAGCAAGCTCAGAGAATGCAGCGCCAAATGGAAGAAACTCAGGCTAAGTTAGAGGAAACAGAGGTTACTGGTACAGCTGGTGGTGGAGTAGTTGAGGTTACATGCACTGGTAGCAAGGAAATTACAAAAGTACACATCAATCCAGAGGCAGTAGATCCTGATGATGTTGAAATGCTTGAGGATCTTGTAATGGCAGCTACTAATGAAGCATTACACAAAATTGACGAAATCACAGCAGCATCTATGCCAAAGATGCCAGGTGGACTAGGATTTTAATAAATGGAATACTATAGCAAAGAAATTAGCAACTTAATAGCAGAGCTAAGTGATTTGCCTAGCATTGGAAATAAGTCAGCCCAGAGGCTGGCTTTCCATATATTAGGGATGGACGAGGAAAAGGTTAACGACCTTGCAAATGCAATTGTAACGGCACGAAAAAATGTCCGTTACTGTAGGGAGTGCTTTACTCTTACGGATGATGAATTGTGTCCAATCTGCTCTAATCCAAAACGAAATAAAAATGTAATTATGGTAGTGGAGGATACTAGAGATTTAGCTGCCTATGAAAAAACGGGGAAATTTGATGGAGTATATCATGTTCTCCATGGAGCGATTTCGCCAATGGCGGGCATTGGGCCTGGAGATATCAAGCTAAAGGAATTAATGGTTCGTTTACAGCAGAATGATGTGCAAGAAGTAATTGTAGCCACAAACTCATCTCTTGAGGGAGAGACTACTGCTGCTTACATTAGTAAACTAATAAAACCAACGGGTATAAAAGTTAGTCGTATTGCATCAGGCGTTCCTGTTGGAGGTAACCTAGAATATATTGACGAAGTAACATTACTTAGAGCCCTAGATGGTAGAACTGAATTATAGGAAAATGATATGCCGAGGAGAAATCCTCGGCATTAACTTTTTTACAAAGTCGTCCGACATAATAGATGTAAGCGAAAAATACCCTGGAGGAACTATATGCAAATAGAAGGACTCAAGGTAACGGATTACATCAAAACAGAAGGTGCTGACAGCAATGGGTTTGGCGTCGGAACCAGCGGTATCAAGGAAGATAATAAAGCAAATAAAAATATAGAGTTGAGAGCATTGTCTGTAGACAACGCATTTTATGATAATAGGGGAAAGATGACTGATGAGGAGTTCATAAAGGATGTGAACGAGGCATCAGCTATTGGTGTGTCTACAGTTAATTCAATAAAGAATGTGGAGAGAGCTTGGGATGATGAGGCAACTGCAAAGGTAAGAGAAGATGGCCATAATCCTATGGATATGGATACCCATACTTTGATTACTGTTGTGGATGAAATAAAAATGAACCTTGCGAAAGCAGGGGCAGATATATCTAAAATGGGCGGATTGTCAAAGGCGGAAGTAGAGGCAATGTCTAGCTCTATTTCGCAAGCAGTTGAGATGACAAATGGTTTATCTGAAACTCTTCCGGTGGAAACACAAGTATATCTTGTAAAAAATGAGTTAGAACCAACTATAAATAATATTTACAATGCAACCTATGCCGCACCAGCAAAGCCTGAGGGCAAGGTAGTGGAATCGGATGAAGAAATCATAAATTTAATTGAAAATTTAGGAGATAAGCTAGATTCACTTATAGCTGAAACTGAGAGTGAACAAAATCAGTCTGCGCAAAGTCCAATGTCACCAGAGGAGCTTAAAAATATGGTGGCAACCATGATAAAGCAAGATGTTCCTGTTACAAAGGAGCATCTTGAATACATGGTTCAATTGGGAAACTATGAGAAACCATCAGTTGAGAAAGTTGAGTCGGCTATTGAAGATATAGTAGCGGAGGGAAAAGAGCCTGCAGATGCATACCTGATTCCAGGATATTCTCTTATGGATCAGGCAAAGAAAACATTTGAAGAAGTAATGGGGATGGATCCAAATGAACTTACTTCTATTACGGCACAAAGACAGCTTGTGGAAATACAGCTAACAATGACTGTTCAGTCGACATTTACTATGATGAAAAATGGTATAGAGGTAAATACAAATGATTTATCAGACCTATTAGATAAATTAAAACTTCAAGAGTCAAATCTGCTTCAAATATTGATGAAGGCAGAAAACAAGGAAGCTACAAATAATAATATAAATCTATTCAAGCAGGTGATGAATGAGATGGCTGACATTCAGTCAGCTCCAGTGGCTATGCTTGGAAGATTTTCAAATATAAATGCCGAAACATTCTCGTATGTTCATGAGGTCAGTGTATCTGTTACTGCAGAATACTCTCGAATGGAAATGACTTATGAGGCGGTTGGAACAGAGGTTAGACCGGATCTCGGCGACAGTATGAAAAAGGCATTCCAAAATGTTGATGACATCTTAGATGATTTAGGTATTGAGGCCACAGAATCAAGCGAAAAGGCAGTACGAATTCTTTCTTACAATCAGATGGAGATAACTGCAGAATCTGTCACAAATATGAAAGCATCGGCTGAAATGGTAGGCAGAACATTTAAAAGTATGACTCCAGCAGTAGTAGCTGAAATGATTAAAAGGGGAGAAAATCCTCTTGATATGACAATGGGCAACTTAAAGTCAAAGGCCGAATCAATAAAATCAGAATTAGGTAGTGAATCAGACGAGGAAAATTTCGCTAAGTTCTTGTGGAAAGCTAGTCATAATGCAGAGATTTCGGAAGAAGAACGTGATGCTTATATAGGTGTGTATAGATTACTGCACCAAGTGGAAAAGTCGGATGGCGCGGCTATAGGTGCGTTGATAAGTCAGGGGACAGATGTAACTCTTAGAAATCTTATGACAGCGGTACGCTCTAGTAAGCATACAGGAAAAGAGTATGAAATAAATGATAAATTCGGTCAGCTTGATGAAATGGTTGTAAAGGATTTATCTATTACTGAGCAGATTGAAAAAGTATTCTTAACAAACAGATGCAGAGATGCTAAAGAGACTATGACGCCGATAAAGATGCATACACTTGGAGAAGAGAATATTCTCGATATGAACCCTGATGAGTTTGCAACTGCAATGGAAGAAGAGGTAGATCATATATCTGAGCAGGCATACAACAATTATGTAACTGAGCAGATGAAGATGGCGTATAAAAAAACGGATACAATTGAGAGTATTCTTGAAGAGTTTAATATTCCAACATCAGCTAATATGATTTCGGCTGTTTCAGCCCTGATGCAAAACAACAATAACATAATAAAAGATTTATACGGTAGAGCTGCAAAACAACAAGACATGGATATTGAGGACTTAATAGATATGGCATATCAAAGATTCTCGGATGCTTGTCATACTCCAGAAGATATGGCAGATGCTGAAGAAGCACTAGGAGTTCTTGCTGAAAACGTAATGAAGACAATGATTCAAATGGAAGATGTGAGAACAATAGAAATGGATGAGATGAAGCTTGTAGTGCAGCAGTCGAAAGTGATTCAGGAAATGGCAAGAAATAATGAGACTTATCACATTCCGATAATGATTGCAGATGAAGCAGGCAATATGAATCTGAGGATTGTCAGAGGTGATGGTGAGTCAGGTCTGATAAAAATGGCCCTATATCTTCAGCAAACAGGAACAATTTCAACAACATTTAGGTATGAGTCAGGCGAGGTAAAGGCCAATATTGAATGCGACACTGCGGAAATGCGCGATAGATTAAGTGAAAAGTCTGAAATCATTTCTGAAATAATGAAAAAAGAAACAGGCTTTTCATATAACTTTTCATTTACGAGGGAAACAGGCATAAGTGTAAATGACGTATACAATTGGCAGCTAGGTAACTTTAAAGAAAGTAAAAATCTAGATGACGAAATACAAACAGAGGCTTTATATGGAATTGCTAGAGGGTATATAAAAGTTGTTTCAGAATTATTTTAAAACTGGTTTAGAATTGACCAATCTAGACCGATAAAAAAATTGTAAGGACATGGAAGGCCTACTAAAAATTCAAAACCGCATGGATGCTAGACTTACTTTTACGGCTATAAGGAGGCGGCTATGAGAATTAACAACAACATGTCAGCGGTGATTACAAATAATCAACTTCTAGGTACTGAGAATTCCCTTTCAGATGTAATGGAAAAATTAAGTTCTGGTTTTAGCATTAACCACGCATCAGATAATCCATCTGGTATTGCAATTGCGGGCAAAATGCAGGCTCAGATAGATGGTTTAGGACAGGCATCGACTAACAGTTCTGATGGAGTTTCAGTGCTTCAGACCGCAGAAGGTGCTTTAAATGAAGTAACAGAAATGATTCAGAGAATGAGAGAACTATCAGTTCAAGCGGCTAATGGTACAAACTCTGATTCAGAAAAAGAAGCAATTCAAAAGGAGATAACTTCTCTATTAGAAGAAATTGATAGAGTATCAGAATCGACCGAATTTAATACCATTAATCTTTTGGATGGCTCGTTAGATTGTAGAACCTATGCAAATGGTGTGACACGTATTTCTACATCTAATAATGTTCCAGCAGGTTTTTATCAGTTAAAAGTAACTCAGGCAGCAGTACAGGCTAAATCTACATTGTCGCTAGCGGGCGACTATACTGTAACGCAAACAGAGAATAATACATATTCAAAAATTGAGACAACAACGACAGTCGATTTACCATCGGGCGCGACGGACTTTAAGGCTTTTATTGACGGTACAAAATGGTCAACAACCACAAAGGATTATTCCGGCTCTACCACAACTACCACAACAACAGATGAAGCAAATGGATTAGGATTATCGGGCTCAATCATAATAAATGGATATCCTGTAACACTAGTGCAAGGATCATCAGGTGAAATGGTGTATGGACAGCTTAGAGAGGGATGCGAAAAGGGTGGAGCACTAATATCAGATTATGATGCAACAGACTTTTCAATTTATTCTTATAAATATGGTTCAAATGCGGATTTGAAGCTGGAGTTTTCAAGTATAGAATTTGCCAAGGCGCTTGGATTTACAGAGGGTATGCTTGATAAAGATGAGTCAGGAAATGTTTTGCCAAGGGTCACAAGCGAAGGTATAGATGCGAAAATGGTTCTGTTCAAGGACAATAAAGACGATGAAGGAAACGATGTGGAATCATTGTTTGGCACGCAGGCAACTTATAAAACAGATGGAAGGCGTGTAATTATAACTGATACCAAGGGTTTTGAAATGTCATTTTTGATGGATGATGGCTTAGGTAATCCCGAAGAGATTGTAAAATTTAACGTTACAGACATCGGATCAATGTCATTACAAGTTGGTGCTAATGAAGGACAGCAAATGAAGGTGCGTATAGCGTCAGTTTCTACAGAATATATGTATATTGATGATGTTGATGTAACAAGACAAGATGGACCAGAAGATGCAATGACAGCTTTAGATGGAGCATTAAGTTACGTTACCTCGGTAAGATCGCAGCTTGGTGCATATGAAAATAGATTAGAGCATACGACAAAATCGTTGGATGCTACAGAAGAAAACATGACCTCTGCGATATCACGAATTGAAGATGCAGATATGGCAACAACGATGGTTGAGTATACTAGGCTAAATGTCTTAGAACAGGCAGGTGTATCAGCCCTTGCTCAGGCGAATGAATTACCACAATTGGCATTACAATTGCTCCAATAAAATGATACTAAAAACTCTCCAAAGGAGATTTTTAGTATCAGGAGGGCGAAGCCCGACGATAGAATGATACTAAAAACTCTCCAAAGGAGATTTTTAGTATCAGGAGGGCGAAGCCCGACGATAAAATGATACTAAAAACTCTATTTGCCTTAATAGGAGTATTAAGATATGAACAAAGATATGATTTCAGCTTTTACTTTGAAAATTGCCTCTAGTAATGGGTGCGGATTAATTTCTGTACTCTATGAGATATATGAAGAATATGAAAAAGATGCGATTAACTACTTTGAAGCTGGGAATGTAGACGAAGCAACAAATGCATTAAAAAAATGCATGGAAGTTGTTAGTCACCTCCAGAAGGATTTAAATTTTGAATACAAGGTAAGCGGAAATCTGTACGCGCTATACGATTATGTACAGCGAAATGTTGCCAAATCCATATATAAGGCAAATTCGGAAGGTTTATTGGAAGCAAAAAAAATTATGGACAGATTAGGTGAAGCGTTTGAGCAAATTGCAATGGAGGATAAATCACAGCCAATAATGGAAAATACACAGCATATAGTTGCTGGAATAACGTACAGCAAGGGTTCCCTGAATGAAAATTTTATGGGAAATCAAGTAAGTAGAGGTTTTTGGGCATAGTTAATAGTGTAATATGATGGCTCCCGAGTTTTCTCGGGGGCCTTTTTTGTGGAATTATGACAAAATTTCAAATAGTGATTTTTTACAAAGAAAAAACTTAGCGAGAAATGCTATGTAAGTTTTCATGATCACGCTTTATAATTGCCACCGAAATGGAGGTGAAAAAAACGAGCACGTTCCTAATTTGGAGCATTCTGACGACGGCGTGTTTATTTGACGCCAGGGATTACAAGATTCCAAATGAATTAATATTGCTAGGTTACCTGGCAGGATTATGGATCAATATCCAGGCATATCAAGCAATGGGAGTTGTTTTATTTATAGCAAAGGCATTATGGCCAATCCTTTTATTATATTTGCTGACAGTAGTAAAAGGATTAGGAGCAGGTGATGTTAAATTATTCTCAGTAGCAGCGACTATGGTGGGAGCTAATGAGGTGATTGAGATCATGATTTATTCGGTAATGCTTGCTGGCATTATTGCTGTAATTCTTTGCATAAAGGAAAAACGTATAGTTAAGAGAAAACTCCACTATTCTTACTATATAGCTGCTGCGTTTTTTTTGCTGCAAGTTAAATAAGAATTATTTGGAGGTCATTATGAAAAATTTGGAAGTAGCATTATGTGATTCATGCTCAGATTATATTCTTAAATTTGCAACTTATTTATTAGAGCATTCAAAGGTTGGGGTACATATTTTTACCACACCAGAAGGATTCTATGCTGACGAAAATGACTATGATATAGCACTTATATCAGAAGAATTTAGAGAAGTGATGGATTTTAGACCTAAGGGTGCAATAAAACAGAAGTATTACCTATGTGAAAATAGGGAAGACGAGGGAGAGAATTGTATATTTAAGTATCAATCAATAGATATCGTTTTAAATCAAATAGCGTTATTAAAAGATGCGAAGGCTAGTATTAAAAAATCTAATACAAAATCTAAGATGATAGGAGTGTATTCGCCTACAAATCATGAATTGCAACTACCATTTTCGATGGCACTAGGGCAATCTTATAGAACAAATGGAAACGTTCTATTCTTAGATCTAGAGGAGATATCTATAATGCCAGAACTAATAGGCAATATAGATAACAATAACCTAATGGATCTTCTTTATGAAATAAATACTAATGCAGAGATTGATATTTCAAAATATGTGAGGAGCTTTCTTGGGTTTGATTATGTTGAACCATTTTTGAATCCGAATGAGATAAGTGAAATTGACGAGGATACCTGGGCCGTGTTTTTCAACGCACTAGGAAATAGCAATTACGATGTAGTAGTAATTCTATTTGGAAGAACAATAAGTGGATTTTCTAAGTATTTGGATTGTTTGGAAAGACTGTTTGTGCTTGGAAAACCAGGAGATTATTACAGAAAGAGTCAAGATAAGTTTATTGAGTATTTAGCAAAAGTAGAGACAAGTGCTGATATAGAAGAAGTTATTCTTCCGATGTCAGCAGCAAACTTATCGGATGGATCATATCAGATAGAAGAATTATTACAAGGGAATTTGGGAATGTTTGTGAAAAAACTTATGAATGTTAATGGAAAATAAAAATATTAAAGCCTTGGCAGATTTTGAGGAAGAGATACGTAAAGAAGTGATGAATGAAATAGATTTCTCATATGACGTATCCGATGAAGAAATCCTGAGGCTAATAAAAAATAGAATAATTATTAAGGCAAAAGAAAAACCAATATCTTTAAAAGAACGTCGCACAATCGAGAATCATGTATTCAATTCATTGAGAAAGTTGGACGTATTGGAGGATTTGCTAAATGACGAGAACATAACAGAAATAATGATAAATGGACCAGAGGATATTTTTATTGAAAAATCTGGAAAAGTTATGAAAGCTAATGAGAGCTTTTCTTCTGAAGAGAAGCTAAACGATATTATCCAAAATATTGTTGCTAATACTAACAAGATAGTAAATGAGACAAGTCCTATAGTTGATACAAGATTACAAGACGGTTCTAGAGTAAATATTGTTCTTAAACCAGCTGCGGTAGATCACAGTATTATATCCATCAGAAAATTTCCGAAAGAGCAAATGTCTATGAAAAGATTGGAACAATTCGGTTCAATCTCTCATGAGCAGACCCTTTTTCTAGAAAAGTTAGTAAAGGCAGGGTATAACATTTTTGTGTCAGGTGGAACAGGAAGTGGAAAAACGTCATTTCTGAACGCTTTAGGCGAATTTATTCCATCCGATGAAAGAGTTATTACTATCGAAGACGCAGCTGAGCTTCAATTAAAAAAAGTGGAGAATCTAGTGCGATTAGAAGCTCGTAGCGCAAATTTAGAGGGTAAAAATGAAATAACTATAAGGGATTTATTAAAATCCAGCTTGAGAATGCGCCCCGACAGAATAATTGTAGGAGAATGTAGAGGCGCAGAAGCTCTAGAGATGTTACAAGCTTTTAACACTGGACACGACGGAAGTTGTTCAACTGGACATAGCAATTCCTGTAAGGATATGTTATCTAGACTCGAAACGATGGTTCTCATGGGAACAGAAATTCCGCTGCAGGCCATAAGGCAACAAATTGCAGCTGGAATAGATATTATAGTTCAATTAGGCCGTCTAAGGGACAAAAGTAGAAAGATTCTAGAAATAGCGGAAGTAGATGGAATAGAGAATAATCAGATTCGGTTAAACACAATCTATAAATTTAAAGAAATAGGTGAAAAGGAGGGCCGTATAATTGGAAAGTGGGAAAAAGTAGGAGAATTGAAGCACACCGAAAAACTATTTGCAAGTGGTTTGACGGTGGAATAAGCATAAAGATTCTATTTCAAGCACTGGCTATTACGGCGGTGATTGCATATCTATTTTATAGATCTATATATGGGTTGTTAATTGGTGTATTGATTATTCCATTTTGGATAAAACTTAATATTGATAAAGCGGCCATAGAGAAAAATGCTAAAACTGCAGTTGAGTTTAAAGAGTATATGATGCTTATAGTTGCAGGACTTCAGGCGGGATATTCTTTAGAAAAAGCACTACTTCAAGCAGAAAAAGAGTTGAACAAATTATATGTTAAAGATTCAGTCATTGCCAAGTATGTTCATGAAATGAATCAGAAGATAAATATGAATACGCAATTAGAAAAAGCATTTGAAGAGTTCGCAAACTCTATAAATCTGGAGGAAGCAGAAAGCTTGGCAGAAATAATTGCATTCGCAAAAAGAAGTGGAGGTAATTATGGTAAGCACATTAGGGAAACTGCGGTGAAAATCGAAGAAAACATAGCAGTTAAAGAAGAGATAGAAACAATAACAACTGAGAAAAGGTTGGAGCTGAAAGTAATGTGCTTTATGCCACTTGTAATTCTTGGATATATTTCAATCACTTCAAGTGGTTTTATTGCCCCATTATATGGAAATATAGCTGGGATTGTATTAATGACTATATGCCTGTTTCTATATGGTCTATGTATTCTTGTTGGAAGAAAAATAGTAGAAATAAAGGTGTAGACAATGGGTATTATAAAAGAGAATCTAAAAATTCTTTTAGCAATAACAATTCTTGGAATTTCATTACTAGTAGTAGATTACCGCGCAACCCAAAAAGAATTTGATGGAAAAATAGCGCGAAACGAGGCAGGTAAGGGAGTACACAGAGAATCCTTAATTCTTAAAATACTAGATCAGAATCAAGAATATGAAGTGGAAATTGCAGATAAATGTTTGAAAGACGATGAAATCGAACAGGCTTTAAATGCAGCTGTACAAGAAATTGAAGAAAATTATTTAGGCGACAATCCATCAGCAAATGACGTAAGTAATGATTTAAATCTAAATGAATCCTATGTAAATGGATTAATAGATGTGGAATGGCTTTTTGATAAATATGGATACATAGACTCAAAAGGGAAAATACAAGATGATAAGCTTACTACAGATGGGCAGATTATAACAATAACTGCAGATATGAAATATGAAGAACATGAAAGGCTTTATAGTTTTTGTGTAGTATTGGTGCCTAAGAGTCTTGATACAATCGAGGGCCAGATAAGTGAGATTAATAGAGTAATAAAGGAGTCGGATTCAAAAACCCGTTCTAAAAGCGAATTTATTTTACCAACTAGTATTTCAGGAATGGATATATCTTGGAAAAGAAAAATGGATTATAGAGGTCTACAACTAATAATCCTTGGATTTATATGTGTAATAGGTATATCGGTAGGAAAAAAGCGAGATGCAAGGAAAGATAAGGAAAAATTATCGGAAGAAATGAATATAGACTATCCGATGATTGTAAATGAATTATCTATATTAATGGGCGCTGGAATGAGTTTTAGAAAAGCGCTAGAAAGAATTGTTTTAAAGTATACAAATAATATAAAAGCAGGAAAAATAAGGAAAAAGCTTGGCTTTGAACAAATGGTTTATGTTTACCGTCGAATGTCAGATGGACTTAGTGAAATACAAGCCATTGAAGAGCTTGGAATGAAATGCGATTCGAAGGAGTATCGCAAGTTATCAATGCTATTAAGTCAGAACCTAAGAAAGGGATCTAAGGATTTGATAGTAAGCCTTGAAAAAGAACAACAATATGCTTTTGAAGCGAGAAAGCAAAGAGCCATAAGAGCTGGAGAAGAGGCATCAACAAAGCTGTTACTCCCAATGGCGGGAATGTTATTTGTTGTAATAATTATCTTAGTAGTTCCTGCAATGATGCAAATAAATATATAGAGAGGTAATAATATGAATTTATTAAGAATAAAGAATTTTATTGAAGACGAAGATGGAATTGGAACAGTAGAGATGATTCTTATTTTGGTTGTGTTGATTAGCTTGGTTTTGATTTTTAAAACACAGCTTACATCTTTAGTAAATACAATATTTGATAAGATTAATTCTCAAGCAGGAAGAATATAGTGCGACGAGGATCTTTAACGATTTTTCTATCACTAGTAATGGTTGCTGTAATGACTTTACTGTTTGCAATGTCGGAATGTATACGAGTTGTTGCGATAGGAAACATGGCTCAAGAATATACGGATATGGCACTTGAAAGTGCCTTTTCCGAATATAATCCATATCTTTGGACCAACTATAAAATACTAGCAATAGATTTAGGATATGGCACAGAAAATATAGGGCCGGGTATATTTGAAGGCAAAGTAGCTGAATACGCGGAGTGTAATTCTAATATTGAAGAAGGCTATAATTACTGCAGATTAGCGGTGGCTGATTGCCAAGCGAGTAATTATGGATTAATCACAGATGGAAATGGCCAAGTGGTAGTAAATCTTGGAATCCAAGCTGCAAAGGATGGATTAGGAGAACAAGTTGTTGATTCTCTTCTAGGGCAAATAGATAGTTTAAACGGGATAGAAAAAGTTGAGGCTGAAAAAGAGGCAGATTCTGGAAAGCGAGATTTAGATAATGCTAGGAGAGAAAATGCTGAGGCTAAATATAGGGCTGATACAGATAAAGATCCAAATACTAGCTCGGCAGATTATCCAGATCCAGGAAGTGTTGAGGATGACCCATTTAACGCCTATCAAACTTTTAAAGATGCTATGTCAAAGGGAATACTTTCGCTGATAGTTGATACAAATTCACTGTCAGACGTAAATTTAACGAGCTCAGATTTACCATCTGCGAGATCAAACAATGTAGGTAATCTAGAAGTTAGTGGGGGCGACGGCCCTGTTGACAAGGCGTTGTTCCTTGACTACTTGATTACAAATTATAGTAGATACAATGGTGAAATAAAACATGATGGGCTTCAATATGAGATTGAATATTTGATCTCCGGAAACGAATCTGATGTTCAAAACCTGGCATCAGTAGTGGAGCAAATTTTTTTAGTGAGAGAAGCGGCTAATTATAGAGCAATTTTAAATAATGATTTGCTAGAAGGACAGGCCGCTGCAGTAGCAGACATTCTAGCCGGATTTACTATGAACTACGCAATTATAAGGGCAGTTAAATATGCGCTTATTGGATTGTGGGCATTTGCGGAAAGTATTTTGGATTTAAGGCAGATACTTGCTGGAGGAAAGGTGCCATTGATTAAAAATGTAGATCAGTGGACGTCTGATTTGTATGGTTTATCTCAAATAGCAGATATTAATTTCAAGGCAAAGGAATCGGATAATGGAATAGGATATACAGAGTATTTGTTGGGATTATTGGCTCTTAAATCAAACTCGACATTAGGAATGAGAGCAATTGATGTTATGGAAAATGCTTTATCTCAAACAGAAGATTATAAAGATGTAAAAATGGATAACATGCTTTATGCAGCTTCTGTCTCTATAGGATTTTCTTCAAATGAAATGTTAACTTCTCTACTAGATTCTTCAAAAGAAGGTTCCGGATACTATTTTTCAAAGAAAAGGCTTATGACATATTAAGATTGAGAGGAGGTGTAAAAAGGTGTCTCTAAAGACATTGGCAAAAATAATTCCCCATAATATTAAAAGATTTGGAAGCAATCCGCCAATTGCAGAAAAATCAAAATCTCATAACAGAAAAATCTATACCAAATCGCCTATCTTTAAAATAAGTAGTCATCAAGAGATACCTTTTTATGCCTCCTCTTTTAAAGGAACATATACTATAGAGGCGGCAATTGCAATGCCGTTGTTTATCACTATGATGGTCTTTTGTATTTTTATATTCAGAATTTTCCAAGTACAGTATGGGGTACAACAGGCAATTGATATATCCAGTAGGAGTATGGCTGTTACATTAGGGAATTTATCGAATATAGGAGAATCTGATAGGGATGTGGAAGTAACACCAGAGGATGTTGATGCAGGTACAGAGATATCAAATGAAGTTTTACTTGCTACAACCATTGCTAGAGTAGAACTAGAGATAAAAAATAAGAATGTTCCGACTAGCTTTGTGGATGGGGGATGCGCAGGATTTAATCTCCTAGAAACAAATGTAGAAGGAAATTATATAGACATAAAAGTAAATTACACCATGACTTTTCCTGTTGGTCTTTTGGGGGAATTTTCATTTGATGTTTCTCAAAGAGCTAAAAATCGGAAATGGATTGGTTACGATAAGTCGGAAAATATGGTTGACGAAGCATATGTGTATATTACGGAACACGGAGAGGTTTATCATTCCAACATAAACTGCACGTATTTGCGTCCATCGGTGCATAGAGTTTCAACTGAAGATTTGGCGACTGCAAGGAACAATAGTGGGGCAATTTACTATGAATGTCAGAGGTGTAAAAACAAAAATAATAATGGTTGTGTCTTTCTGACAGATTATGGTACGGCTTTTCATAATGATGTGAATTGCACTGAAATAAAGCACAATATAACAAAAGTAACATATGAATCTGTCAAAGATACTATGCGACCTTGTTCAAAGTGCGGTCAGATACATTAAAAATTAAATCGGAGAGTATATGAGAGAATTTGGATTAGTATGTCTATTTGGAATGACATCATTTGATGATATAAGAACAAAAGAAGTTAGATTAATTGAGATAATAGCATTTGGCTTTATTGGAGTATTAATTAATCTAATCGAACCTATGTATTCCTTATCAAGTATTATAGGAGGAATACTATTGGGCGCAATTATATACGTTTACAGTATAGTCTCTAATGAAAAAATAGGAAAAGGTGATGCTTTAATAATAATTGTCGCCAGTTTATATTTGGGATACATGAACACACTGATTCTTTTGTGGATAAGTTCAGTTATCGCATTAATTGCGGGTATTATCATTATCAAACGAAGAAGTGTTACAGGAAGCTATGAAATTCCCTTTGCCCCATTTTTGCTAGTTGGATTTTTAGCAATGTACTCAATTAATATGATAAGGGGTGTTTTATGAAGCTAAAGGCAAGCTATACAGTCGAAGCAGCTGTGGTAATTAGTTTGAGTTTTATAATATTCGGAATAGCAATGGCGATAGCGTATGAGCTATTTAAGAGTACTATTGATTATGTGGGGCAAGAGGGGACAAGTTTTGATGCAGTGGCAAGGTTTAGACTGAAAGAGTCGGTGATGGGAGTTATAAATTCATTAAGGAATTAGTTATGGAAATTACATATAAGAGAAAACATAATGAGAGTTTTATGTCAATATCAGGACCTGTTGAAGAAATCCGATATGAGAATAAAATGATTGAGAATAATGACATTGGTACTCTATTAGATTATTCAAAAATGCAATTAAACGGGGAAACTCTCTATAATTACAATATTAGTAGAAAAGAAAACTTTGAGGATTATATTGAATCCCACGAGTTATCAGGGGAAACGTTTCAAAGGATAATAGTCAATTTACAAATTGCACTAGGTGAAATAGAGAAGTATCTACTTGATGAGAAACATATAATGCTAACTAAGGAGACAATGTTCTTGGAAAAGTCAAAAGACAACTATAAAGTTAGTCTTTGTTATTATCCAAAAGATAATGGCACAATACAAGAACAATTTAGGGCGATTATTGAGTATCTTTTAACTGCTATCGATGGACATGACAAGAAAGTCGCTCAATTAATATATGGAATATATGATGTTTGCGGGAAAGAAGAATATACTCTAGGTGAAATAATAGATTATATCCAGAACAACATTGAAATAGAAAACGAAATCAAGGTTGAAGAGGTAGAAATTGAGCCAGATATAGAAGATTATGAAGAGCAAATTATATTTGAAGAAGAAAAAAGTGAACAGAGCATATTAGATTTTTATGATGAGGAAGAGAAAAAAGATTTTGTAGGAATTATTACTGATAAACTGCAAGGATTTATAAAGAGAAAAGATCGGAAAAGCATAAGAGAAGCTTTAACCTTTGAAGACTTTGTCATTGACCCTGAAATGGAAATAGAAGAGAAGACAGTACTATTAAAAGATAGTAGGCCTGCGGGAAAACTCGTATATGACGGCCATGATGTTGAAGAAAATTTTATAATAACAAAGGATGTCTTTAGGATTGGAAGTGGAAAGAACAACGATGCGATTCTAAAGTCTAAAGCTGTAAGTTCTTCTCATGCTAAAATCTATCGTGAGGGAGAAAATTTCTATATTGAGGATTTAAATTCCCTAAATGGGACAATTGTTGGAAACAGTACTCTAAGCTATAAAGAAAAAGTAAAACTTAAGACAATGGATGTCATACGATTTGCCGATGTCTCATATGTATTTATGTAGTTACTCAAAACCCACCAACATGTTGTTATCGAACCCTAAATTTGGTACAATGTTGTAAGTTTCGGAGGTATATTCCGAGGTATAGTTAGGAGATATATAAATGGGAATCATTGACAAGGTATTTGGAACACATTCCGAGAGAGAGCTTAAGAGAATTAAGCCAATCGTGGATAAAATAGAATCATACAAAGATGCAATGGGAGCCTTAACTGATGAGGAGCTCAGAGCAAAGACTACAGAATTTAAAGAAAGACTCGGTAAGGGTGAGACTTTAGATGATATTTTGCCAGAAGCATACGCAGTAGTTCGCGAGGCGGGCAAGCGTGCACTTGGCATGGAGCATTTTAGAGTTCAGCTTATCGGTGGTATTATTCTACATCAGGGACGTATTGCGGAAATGCGTACTGGTGAGGGTAAGACTTTAGTCTCTACACTTCCAGCATATTTGAATGCGCTTGAGGGAAAGGGTGTACATATCGTTACCGTTAATGATTACCTTGCAAAGCGTGATGCTGAGTGGATGGGAGAGGTTCATAGATTTCTAGGTCTTACTGTTGGTGTTGTTCTTAATGATATGACAAAACAGGAGCGCCAAGAGGCATATAATTGCGATATCACATATATCACTAACAATGAGCTTGGTTTTGATTATCTTCGTGATAACATGTGCGTTTATGAAAAGGATTTAGTACAGCGTGGCCTGCATTACTGTATTATCGATGAGGTTGACTCTGTTCTTATTGATGAAGCGCGTACACCGCTTATAATTTCTGGACAGTCAGGTAAATCTACAAAGCTTTACGAGCTTTGCGATGTATTGGCACGTCAGCTAAAACGTGGAGAAGACCTTCCTGAATTCTCAAAGATGGATGCCATTATGGGTGTTGAAAGAAATGAGACCGGAGATTTCATCGTAGACGAGAAGGACAAGGTTGTTAATCTTACTGCACAGGGTGTTGAAAAGGTTGAGCAGTTCTTCCACATTGAAAACTTGGCAGATCCTGAAAATCTTGAAATCCAGCACAATATTATTTTAGCACTTCGTGCTCACAATCTTATGTTCAAGGACCAGGATTATGTTGTTTCTGACAATCAGGTTATGATTGTTGATTCATTCACAGGTCGTATCATGCCAGGTCGTCGTTATTCAGATGGATTACATCAGGCAATTGAGGCTAAGGAACATGTTGAAGTAAAGAGAGAGTCAATGACTCTTGCTAGCATAACATTCCAGAATTTCTTCAACAAATATGACAAGAAGGCTGGTATGACAGGTACAGCACTAACAGAGGAACAGGAATTCCGTGATATTTATGGAATGGATGTTGTAGAAGTTCCAACAAACAGACCTGTTCAGAGAATAGATCACGACGACGCAGTTTATAAAACAAAGGCTGAAAAGTATAAGGCTGTTGTCGAAGAGGTAAAGAAGGCTCATGAAAAGGGCCAACCAGTACTTGTAGGTACAATTGATATTGATATTTCAGAGTTAGTCAGCAAGATGCTTCGTAAAGAGGGCATTGAGCATAATGTTCTTAATGCTAAATTCCATGAAAAGGAAGCTGAGATTGTTGCAGAGGCTGGAAAGCATGGTGCTGTTACAATCGCAACAAACATGGCTGGTCGTGGTACAGATATCAAGCTTGATGAAGAGGCAAGAGCTGCTGGTGGTCTAAAGATTATCGGTACTGAGCGTCATGAGTCGCGTCGAATTGACAATCAGCTTCGAGGACGTTCAGGTCGTCAAGGTGATGTAGGTGAATCTCAGTTCTTCATCTCACTTGAAGATGATCTTATGAGACTATTTGGTTCTGATCGACTTATAACAATGTTTAATTCCCTTGGTATTCCAGAGGGTGAGCAGATAAAGCACAAGATGCTTTCAGGTGCAATCGAGAAGGCACAGAAGAAGATAGAAGAGAACAACTTCTCAGCAAGAAAGAATTTGCTTGACTACGATCAAGTTATGAATGAGCAGAGAGAGTTGATTTATGCACAGCGTCATAGAGTACTTATGGGAGAGGATATGCATGAGCAGATTCTTTCAATGGTGCGTGACAAGGTTGATGAATGCGTTGAAAAGACAATTCCTGATGATGTTGAAAAGGAATTATGGGAACTTCAGGAGCTTAATCATCTCCTTTGCCCAGTTATCCCTGTTCCTGTAATGACACAGCTTTCAATTGGAAACATAAAATCAAAGAAGGAACTTAAAGAAAAACTTACAGAAATTGCACTTAAGATGTATGCTGATAAGGAGAGGGAATTCGAGCAACCAGAACAGTTTAGAGAGGTTGAGCGTGTAATTCTTCTTAGAGTAATTGATCGCAAGTGGATGGAAGAAATTGACGATATGGAGCAACTTCGTCAGGGTATTCGTTTGCAGGCTTATGGAAATAGAAATCCTGTTGATGAGTACAAGGCAGCAAGTTATGACATGCTTGATTCAATGAATGCATCCATTATAAATGATACACTTACAATGCTTTATAGAATTCGCATTGAAAAGAAAGTTGAGCGTGAAGAAGTAGCAAAGGTTACAGGAACAAATAAGGATGACACTGCAACAAGAGCACCAAAGAAGCGTGCGGATAAGAAGGTATTCCCTAATGATCCATGTCCTTGTGGCTCAGGATTAAAATACAAACAGTGTTGTGGTAGAAGCAGATAGAAATACATAAGATTTCTATCTGCCACGACCCAAGCCGCACGAAGTGTATTTAGATGCCTGGGTCTTCCCGAAAGTAAAGTAAAATGACGAATTTAGAAGAATATTATAATAAATTCAATGAGGACAAACGACTTAATAGTCGACACGGTATTATGGAGTACACCGTTACAATGAAGTACGTTCATAAATACCTTGAGAAAATATCAACTGATATGGAGATGTCAAAAAGCGACATCTCCATTTTAGACATAGGAGCTGGAACCGGTAGATACAGTATTCCTTTATCAGAAGAGGGATATGATGTTACTGCCGTCGAACTGGTAAAGCATAATCTTGGTATGTTAAAAGCTAAGGGCAGTTCAGTAAAAGCATTTCAGGGAAATGCGCTAAAGCTAAAGCGATTTGAGGATAATACATTTGATTTTACACTTTTGTTTGGCCCAATGTATCACCTGAAGACTAGAGATGAACAATTACAAGCCCTTAAAGAAGCTAAACGCGTTACCAAGCATGGTGGATACATACTTGTTGCATATGTGATGAATGAATATGCGTTTCTTACCTATGGAATAAAAGAAGGTCATGTCCTAGAAAACATCAAAGATGGAAAGCTAGATGATACTTTCCATGTGCGACCAGGCGAGGATGATTTGTACATGTTTATGCGCACAGAAGATATCGCGAGTTTGAATAATGATGCAGACTTAGAGCGCATACAGATTATTTCTCCGGATGGACCGGCTAACCATATGCGAAGAGAAGTAAATGCCCTTACAGAGGAGCAGTTTGCAAAATTTATAGAATATCAAATGGCAGTATGCGAGAGAGAAGACTTGTTAGGAGCTTCAGCCCATACAGTCGACATTCTTAGAAAAAAACTATAAAGGGTATTTCCCTTTATAGTTTTTATAAATACTTTTACAAATTCTTTTTATTATCATTTTAATATCTTTTTACGATACTCCGCAAAAAAGTGCTTAGGAGTAGAGATGTCAAAAGAAGAAAATATCCAAATTA
>JAEEGL013634918.1_pt1 | contig 25493 bp, 11 predicted proteins | sample 9134231 | NCBI WGS metagenome assembly JAEEGL01 (sample SAMN16246548, study PRJNA631951) | gut metagenome | biome: gut microbiome; feature: rumen; material: fiber-attached | host: Bos | place: Iran: Karaj | collected 2018-10
CCTTGATAAGGCACTTGCAGCACGTACTGATGAGCTTACAGACATTAAGGTACGTGGTGGTATTCTTATGAAGCTTCCTGCTATTTTTGAGCGTGAGGACGCAGGAGAGCACTTTACATGGAATTCTTGGCACATGGGTGGTATCGAAAGAAAGCTTATAGCAAGAGGCTGCTCTTTCTATTCACCTATTAGATACTCAGAGCTTCCTAGATACTATCGTGAGCATATTGAACCAAATGACGTACTTATGATTCAGACCACTACAATGGACAATCATGGTTACTTCAACTTTGGACCAAATGCATCTCACCTTATGGCAGCCGTAGAAAAGTCAAAGCACATTATAGTAGAGGTTAACGAGAACATGCCTCGCTGCCTTGGTGGCTTTGAAGAGGGCATCCACATTTCTCAGGTAGATGCCATTGTAGAGGGTGATAATCCAGCTATTGGTGAAATGGGAGCAGGTGGTGCACCTACAGATGTTGATAAGGCAGTTGCAAAGCTTATCGTAGAGGAGATACCAAATGGCGCTTGCTTACAGCTTGGTATCGGCGGTATGCCAAACGCAGTTGGTGCAATGATTGCAGAGTCAGACCTTAAGGACCTTGGAGTTCATACAGAAATGTACGTTGATGCATTTGTTGATATTGCAAAGGCAGGCAAGATTACAGGTGCAAAGAAAAACATCGACCGTTTCCGTCAAACCTATGCGTTCGGTGCTGGTACTAAAAAGATGTACGATTACATGGATAACAATCCAGAGCTTATGAGCGCACCTGTTGATTACACAAACGATATTAGAAGCATTTCTGCCCTTGATAATTTTATTTCTATTAATAATGCAGTAGATGTAGATTTATTCGGACAGATCAACGCAGAGTCAGCTGGAACAAAGCACATTTCTGGTGCAGGCGGACAGCTTGATTTCGTACTTGGTGCTTACCTTTCAAAGGGAGGAAAGAGCTTTGTATGTCTTTCATCTACCTTTACTACAAAGGATGGCACAGTAAAGAGCCGTATCCGTCCTACACTGGCTGATGGTTCTATTGTTACAGATACTCGTGCAAACACACATTACCTTGTAACAGAGTACGGAAAAGTTTGCCTCAAGGGTCTTTCAGCATGGGAAAGAGCAGAGAAGATTATCTCTATTGCACACCCGGATTTCAGGGATGAGCTTATTAAAGAAGCACAAAAAATGAACATTTGGAGAAAATCTAACAAACTGTAACTAGTTTGTAACAGCCTCCAGTTTAGAATGACACTACAATATCACACAGTGGGTAAGTGATTCTAAACTTGGAGGTTTTTTTATGGCAAGAGGAAAAACATTCAAACAGAGATTTTTATCATTCATGATAACAATCTTGATGATGGCCGCTTTGGTGGTTCCATCATTTCCTTCTTATGCAGTTGAAGACAAAATCGACGTAGGCCAGCCTGCATACAATGCAGTAAGTGGAACTATGACATACTACAACTGCTTAGGTACAGGCTCTAACTTGTATAAGAGTCTTGTTATTAACTTTACATCTGTTAGAAAAAACGGTGAGACAGCGATCCTTCCAACAATGGATGGATTCAATTACGAAACAGGCCTTTCTACAGATGGTACTTACGTTATCAATATTCCTGATGGAAAGAATCTGGTGCAGATTGCATCTTATATCAGAAAGGTACAGTTTACAAACTGCCAGAATTCTTCTCAGAAGATTAACTTCTCTATAGGAAAAGATATTGTAAAGTACATGACATTCTATTCAGAGGATTCACAGCATTATTACCAGTTTATTAAGTTTAATAAAACTGGTAGCTCAATTAAGGATCCATCTGGAAAGTCATGGACCTATGGTTCATGGGAATGGGCATACTATACAGCTCTTTCAATGAAATATGAAGGTCTGCAGGGCTATCTTGCAACAGTATCAAATGTTGAAGAGGATGCTTTCATTTACAAGTGCTCAAATGAAATTGGATGGCTTGGTGGTACCAGAATGAAGCATGCAGCAGCAAGCGATACAAATGGTATTCCTAGTTATAATTCATTTACAGCAGTTCCAGATGCCAAGGATTCAGGTATTGGCTATTGGTATTGGGCTTGTGGTCCTGATGCTAACGTAAATGGTGGTAAATTCTTACCAGCTATTACAGCAACAAATTCAACACTTACAAGTGCTGAGAATAGTGGTCTTTACAATAACTGGAACAGTGGAGAGCCTAACAACTCAGGAAATGAGTTTGTTATGACAACTCTTAAGATTGGTTCAGGTTGGAGCACAGGTAATAGAAATGGCAAAATCGGCACAAAGTCTGATTATTATGTAGCAAGTGGATATTCTTGGAATGATATTATAGATACTAACTGGGCACCATATGGACCAAAAGGCACAAATGGTGTTACAGACTATACTGCTACAGGCTTCTTCGTTGAATACGGCGATTATGTAAAGGGATTATCAAAGACAGCCCTTGTTCAAAAGACAAACTTTGAATTTAAGACAACAACACAGCCTCTTAGCCATATTTGGAATTTATATGCAGCCGATGGTTCAGATACAATTAAAATGTACTGTACTGCAGCTGATCCTAAGTGTTCTTATTATGGAGCAAATTCACAGAGCTTAGGTGCAACTATTGATTTACAGATTTCTTCAGAGGATGTGCCAGCAGATGGTAAGACTTATAATAGTATTACAATCGCTGGTGCAAATGATATAAAGATGGCAGCAAATAATAATGCTACTATCTCTGAGATAACTTATTATAAGACAGATAAGGCAGGAGCAGTTTCAGGTGGTACAGCTTTAAGCGGTGCACCAAAGGATATAGGTTACTATTATGCCACTGTAACAGTTGCAGTTAAAAATACAGTTCTTGCTACAAATACTGTAACAGCTACAGCAGTTACACCATTTAAGATTTATGATCCTGATGCAGATTTTGCAGTAGAGGGTCTTAATAATAAAGTTGATAAAACAGTTCCTTATCAGACAAAGGTAAATGCTGGTACAGCACATTCTGATCTTGAGATTGTATTTGCTACAGGAAGCGACAGCTTTGAAATGTACAAGATAGCAGATATGGATTGGAATAGTGAAGATCAGACAGTTAATAAAATTGCCTGGGTAGAATCAGTACAAAACTGGGTTGATACTTCCAGCTATGCAGCTACAGCAAAAACACCATATGAACTGTCTAATGGTAAGGCATCTTCAAGTACTATTTCATCATTCTATAAAGATATGCTTAAAGCAAACCCTGAGCAGACCTTAAATGGAGTACCTGATATTGCAGACTTTAGTAATATAGGAAAGAGTACAGATGAGCATACATATCCAGCAGAATACAAGAAATCATTCTATAAATATGTAGACGGTGATGGTAACCAGGTGGCAGCAGGAGCTCCAGGTGCAACCAAGTATTCTGTTACATATGACGATATCGAGTTTGGTATATATGCAATCCTTGCAAAGGACGGCAATAACAATCCATACGCAGTAACAGTAGCAGCAGTTTATCCACAGCAGTCAGGACCTAAGGGTGCATTCTACATCCAGGATTTATTCACTGTATATATCAAGGAAGTAGAGCCTACAATTGACAAGTTTATCAATGACAAGAAGCAGGATATTGCTGAGATAGGTGATACAGAAAATCCTATCGAATTTACAATCGACTTCCAGTTACCACAGTACAAGGATAGAATAACAACAGGTAACGACAGCGGCTATCAGCTAACCTTTGAGGATATAATGGCTCCAGGATTTACAAAGTACGAGCCAGATGATGAACATAGATTACAGTTCTACTATCTATATCCAGAGAATGATGAGACAAAAGAACAGCTGATTGCTGAAAATGGTATTCCTGAGGCTGTTTCATATAAGTTTACAGCTACAAGCTTAGGTGATAACTCTATTATTCTTTCTAAAGAAAATGCAAAGGAAGGCACAGTAGAGTACACAAGTAATCCTACAGCCAGCACTGTAGTTACAAAGAATACTGATTTGATTGGTAGCTATGCTACACCTAGAACCTCAAAAATATTTGAGCCATTTGTAATTCCTGAGAATACAGACGATACACAGATATCTATCACATTTGATGAACCAGCAATCAGATCTTGGAAGAATAATGTGAAGGCTGCTACAGGTAGAGATGTATCAGGATTCAGAATAAGATATTATGCAGTGCTTGATGCTGATGCAGAAATCAATTCTAACGGAAATACAAATACTGCATATATCCACTATGAGAAGGATTCTAGTGGTAATGGCATGACAGAAATGCATGATACAGTACATGCATATACATATGGATTAAATGTCATCAAGATTGATGGTAGTGCAGCTAACACAGCTTACCTTGCAGGAGCAGAATTCAAGCTTTATAAAGAGCTGTTAGGTGACAAACTCCCTACTACAGAAGAGAAAATCGCAGAAATCACAGGTGATACAGAAAACTATTATGTACTAGAAGGTGATACTGACAGATACTTCAAGAAAGTTGTTATGAACAACGGCACCTTTATAAGCAAGAATAATGATGGCGTATATGACACATTAGTTTCTGTTGGTACTGCAGATGGTATTACAGCAAAGGGCTTAGGCGATGGAAATTACATCATGGTTGAGACCAAAGCACCTACTGGATACAACGAGCTGGCAGAGGATATCTACTTTGAGATTAACAAGCTGGCAGATGATGAAATGGCTCTAGCTGATAATTCATACATTTGGTTCAGAGAGATGGCAACAGATGAAAAGCCATATGTAGAGCATGATCTAGATTCTGTAATCCTCAATGAAAAGGGATGTATTTCAATTGATGTATACAACTATCAGGGACTTACACTTCCAAGCACTGGTGGAATGGGTATCCTGTTGTTCATCATCATTGGTACAGCAGTAATGGCAACAGTACTTCTTATTATCATTAACAAGAGAAGACGTGTAGCTATCTAATAATTAACTTTTAGGTACTCAGGGCTATATGCCCTGGGTACTTTTTTAAATTACAAAAAATTACAGTAATGTATGTAACGGCTTTGTAACAGATGATTGGTTAAAATGTAACCATCATAAAGATACTAGCGTTTGTTGTTTAGTTTTTGAGATAGGAAGGTATAAAAATGAAGAAGAAAATATTAAGTTTAATATTTATACTGAATCTATTATTAGCGGGTCTTCCTATGCTTTCACTAACAGCATATGCTGAGGACTTCCAGACAGACAGCTTAAATAATAGAGCTAGCACTACAGGATCTGGTGCTGCTACATCTGTAAAGGTGGATAGTGAAAATGCTACAACAAATCTGGTAGTAAAACTTACAGCACCTGGGGAAACGGTTACTATTTACAAGGTAGCATCTGTTAGATACGACACAGTTACAAAAAAATACTCAGAACCATATTGGGTAGAAACTGTTTCTGACTGGCTTAAATCAAATGATGTATATTCTACTGACGGAAGTATCAAAACTGCTTATGCTAGTCCTAAGAACCTTTCATCTGCCAGCCAGTCTACATGGTCAGAGTTTTATAAATACTTATTATACAATAGAGAAACAAACGGACCTTTAAACGTTATCGAATACGGCTCAGGCTCAACTACAGAAAATGATGCAGTAGTTTACACAGGTAAGCTGGAGCCATATAGAGACAGTGTTACTCTTGCAGATGATGCTGATGTATTAGAGGTATCATTTAATAACCTGGAGCTTGGCATTTATGCTGTTATGGTTACAGCTGATGCTAAGAGATTTTCACCTGTAGTAACAGACCTTACGCCTAGAGTAAATGGACCAGAAGGCAACTATTATGTAGATTCAGTATATTTTGCAGAGCTTAAATCTGCAGATGCTACAATAGATAAAAAGATCAATAACAGACAGGAAGATGCCATCAGAATAGGTGAAGTTGTAGATTTTACAATTGATTTTACTCTTCCTACCCTTTATCGAGATCGTGTAACATACACTAGAGCAATGGATCAGCCATATTATTTATATGTAGAGGATTATATGAGCCCATCATATACTCTATATGATACAAATAGTGATGGTGTGGCAGATTTTAGAGATTTAAGCTTCCTTTCTGAAAGTGATGTACCTGGAACCATTGGCGGTGTATTTTCAACAACAGAAGTGGAATACTATGAGATTGCAGATTCTACATATAATTTGGCTGAGTTAACAGCTGACGAGGACTATTTTGTTCTTACAAATGAAAATGTTTCAGAGTATACATCCTCTAGCAGCCTTTCTGCAATTGAGGGCTATGAGGAAGGACATACATATTATGCTGTAAAGGTATCAGCACCTGTTTATACATTTGATACAGTTAGAACCAGAACAAATGCAGATAATGTAGAATGCACTTATCTAAAGCTTAATATTAATGTAGGTGCCCTAAAGCAACTGATAAAGAATGATGAGGAAAACAGAAGCTTTGATTCTGCAACAGTTACCATGGCATATAAGGCCATAGTAACAGATCAATGCGAAGTAAATTCTGAGGCAAACTATAACACTGCTACAATAGTTTATGAAGGTACATCTGGTATTTCTGATACAGTCAGAGGTTATACATACGGTGTACAGGTAATAAAGGTTGATGGTGATACCGGTGATACATTAGCAGGTGCACAGTTTAATCTTTATAAAGAAGTAAACACTTATCTGAAAGTAAATGATGAGTTTGTATGGAAGGCAGATGTATCTGGAAATGATGCAGACAAGCTTCCTCTCACTTACGAAGAAATCAAGGCGGATATTGCAGAAAAAGGTGCAGACAGCATTTACTATACATTTGAAGAGGTAATGACTTCTGCAGGAACTACCGAGTTTGGCGTAGAATATGAAAACGGTGATGTGATTGCAAAGTCTTTTGTAAAATACACAAATGGTTATATTAACGCAAGTACAGAATTTAATGGACAAATAACTTCTGAAGCAACAGAAACAGGTGTTATAGTAAAGGGCCTTGACGAAGGAAACTATATACTGATGGAGACAAAAGCTCCTTCTGGCTATAATGCTTTATCAGAGGATATTTTATTTACAATCAATAGAATCGATGATGAGACAGCAGAGTTACAGTTCAATGGTAGCTTATGTGGATACTTCGATGGCTATGGTGATGACAAACAGCTTATAGAAAACGGACTTGCAACTCTTAGAGTACTTAATTACAGAGGTCTTACACTTCCAAGCACAGGTGGTGCAGGTATCCTGTTATTTACCATAATTGGTATCACTATTATGTCATCAGCACTTGTAATGATGATTATTAGACAAAGAAAAGTAGATCCTAGATCTTATATGTAAAAACCTTCTTTGAAATGGCCTTCCAGAAATGGAAGGTCTTTTCTTGTAAAAAATTTCACATTTATTAAACAAAAAAGTCGAATTTAAATGATACACTTTTATAAACAAAGCTGTTGAATTGTGTCTTTTGAAACAAAGGGGGGCGCTTACATGTCAGATTACGGATACGAGAGAGAATATGATAGCAAATATGATAGAGACCGTGAACGAGACAGGGACTATGATAGAGATAGAGAACGAGATAGAGACAGGGATCGTGAACGAGACAGGGACTATGACAGGGATAGAGACCGAGATAGAGACCGGGATAGAGAAAACGAACGTGATAGAGACAGCAGAGACTATGAAGCTATGGATGATAGAGCCATCCGTGAGGAAATAGATCGTTTAAAACGAGAGGTCTATAACCTAAAGGACGTATTAGAGGCTAGAAAATCAGAAAATGGCGAGCTTAAAATGGCTATTAAGCAGCTGGAGAAGACGAATGTTGATCTTTTGTCTGCTTTGAATGCAAGGCTTGATACCTTAGATGAAGGGGTAAGTGGCAGCATCAAAAAGGTACAGAATAGCCTTAATGATTTGGATGAGCTAAATATGCCTGTCGAAGCTAAATGTGAAGCTATTGAAGAAAGATTAAAATCTTTACAGGAAAGCCTTGATTATGCAGATCCATTAAAGAATCAAATGGAGCAGGTTACTGAAGGAATGAAGGATGTGCTGGCGGAAAAATTTGGCTCAAAAACCATTGGAGATGTGCTTCAGAAGCTTGCAACTGTAAATACTTTTTTAATTGCAAACTCAATCGGTATAGTGGTTTTACTTGCTCTTATGTGCTTCTTTATCATTTCATTGATGAAATAAGGTAGGTGTTTTATGACCCAAGGAGGAAATGTCGGAATAGCATCCCTTGAACTATGGGGAGCCATATTCTGCTTAATAGCAGCCTTTACCATCGATAGAGGGAAAAAGGTTGAGCATAGAGAGAATATTGAGCTGGGCTATATGTTGCTTATCAATACCATAATTTTGGTGTTTGATATGTTTGCTGTTACATATAATGGTGAGCCTGGCTCTTTGGCTCGCATTGTGCTACAGGTTGCTAATTTTGGCCTTTTTTTCACGCTTTATATTTTGGAAATCTACTTTATAGCCTTTTTAAAGGCTGCAATAATTAATAATGGCGGCAATTTTAGCATTGTTTTTAGCTTTATTGGAGCCATTATAATGACAGTTTCACTGGTGATATTAATTTTCGACCAGTATAGGCACTACATTTATTTCTTTGATAATGAAAACTACTATCATAGAGGGCAAAACTATTATCTGGCCCTCATACCGGTATTTTTGTGCTTTATTTTGATAGTGTTCATCTGCTTTTACTATAGGAAATATTTCTCCACGCTACAAAAGATATCTCTATTGGTATATCTGTCATTTCCTATATGCTCGGCAATAATAATGGTGGCTACTGGAGAGGTATCCTCAATAATAAATATTGCTATTACCATATCCCTTGTTATTATGTATCTTTTCTATGAGCTGGATAAAAACAGGCGAATGTTAGAGCAGGCTGAAAAGCTTATAGAAAAGGAAAAAATTAACGCTCAATTTAAAAACACAATGCTTTGGACTCAAATCCAGCCGCATTTTATATATAACAATCTGAATGTTATACAGTTTTTGTGTAAGAAGGATCCGGAGCTTGCAGCAGAGGCGGTAGTCCATTTGTCAGCATTTTTAAGATCATATATAGATGCATATGACATGGACATGTGCATTCCTATCTCAGAGGAAATGGATGTTATTAATCATTACATCTATATCCAAAAGCTTCGCTATGGAGACAAGCTGGATGTAAAGCTGGATGTAGGAGATTTTGACTTTAGTGTGCCTCCACTTTCTATAGAATGTCTAGTGGAAAATGCCATTAGGCATGGTGTGGCCCAAAAGGTAGAGGGTGGCAAGGTATCTATCAGAATAATGGAAAACGTAGATGAGTTTATGGTAGAGGTAGAGGATAACGGTGTTGGCTTTGATGCGGAAGAGCTTAAGATTGCCGATGGTAAAAACCATGTAGGTCTTAAGAACACCAACAGCCGATTACAATACATGGTGAATGGCCACCTGGAGGTACAGTCTCAGGTTGGACAGGGCTGCCGTGCTATAGTTCATATTCCAAAGAGGTAGCAGGATGAAGTATCTCATAGTTGATGATGAGAAAATAATACTGGAGGGTATGTATGATACCTTAAAGGATATAGTGAAAGATACTGGGACTATTTATACAGCCTCTGATCCTTTTGAAGCCATTGAACAGATGAAAAACCATTCTGCTGATATAGTGTTTTCTGATGTAGATATGCCAGGTATGAATGGATTAAAGCTGGCTGAAAAACTATCAGAAATAAAGCCTGATGTGGATATTGTATTTGCCACAGGTTATGCACATTACAGCTTAGATGCATGGAAGACCGTAGCAAAAGCTTTTATTTTAAAGCCTGTAAGCAGGTCTGAAATGGAAGCTGCTATAAATAAAATTTTGGCAAATAAGGCTCCTGGAACAGGCTCATCAGGTGGAGTGTCAGATGATAAGCCCCTTGAAGTAGTTTGCTTTGGCAATTTTGAAATCTTTCACAAGGGCGCGCCTGTACATTTTTCCAGAAAAAAATCCAAGGAAATGGTGGCTTATTTAATCGACAGAAAAGGTGCCATGATTTCTACAGGTGAGCTGAGAAGTGCCCTGTGGGAAGAGGAGGAGGATAACGAGGAAAAAAAAGGATATATAAGAGTTCTTGCAAATGATATCAGAAAAAGCATGGAAGATATTGGTATATCCAATTTCCTCAGAAATGATATGGACTGTTACAGTGTAGATATAAAGGTAATGTCCTGCGATTATTTGAAATTTTTAGATGGAGATCCTCAGGCAAAGCAGGCATTTTCAGAGGAATATATGGTGCAGTACCCTTGGGCTGAAGTAACTCTTGGGACTTTGTTAGATATGCAATGATGTAACGGGTTTGTAACACCTCATAGACTACAATTCATGTAACATGGAATTAGCCTATGGGGATTTTTTATGGCAAAAAACAAACTAGTGAAAGGGAAGAATTATATCTCTTTCGAAAAAGACGAAAAAAAGTCCATAATTATAGCCCTTGTTGTCAGTGCAGCAGTTGTACTGGCCGTTGTTATTGCGATTATTTGCATTAAACGAGGTGTGGGTGTTCCTGTTGGAAGCACCACCTCAGAAGAGGTAATAGATACATATACTGTTACAGAAAATGTGACAGAGGATGGAAGCGTTATAGTTACAAACCAGGAAGAGCTGGACACAAAGCTGTCAGCATCGTTGGAGGATAGTTCCATTGGCTCTATTACTATTCAGTCTGAGGATGAGCAATCTATTGAGATTCCGGCAGGAGACTATTCTCAGGTTGCGCTCAATGTTGATGCGCCTTATACCGAGGTGGCCAACTATGCCAATTTTAACAGTATAAATATCAACCAGATATCTTCTAATACATGGGTGGAGCATGCTACAGGAAACAATATTGTTTTACAGGCAGCATCCAGTCATGTTGTTATTGAGTCTGACGCTAGCGTAGATAGTCTGGCAAATATCAGCTATGGTTCTACATTGGCAGTTGAAATATATGGAACTGTCAAGGAGCTGTCATTGGAGGCGGATGAATCTATATCTTCAGTCAGTGTTTATGGAACACTTGATAACATGAGCATCTATAGCAAAACCAATCTGGCGCTGTCAGGCGACGGCAATCTAAGTGTGCCGATTAAGGTTCAGGATGGTGCAGCAGGCTCTATTCTAAAGACATCGGTGCCAATCAAAATGGATTCCTGCGGAACGGTAGATGTGTATATGGAATCCGGAGCAGAAGGCTCTCAGATAACACTTACCAGTGGCGATGTACTTTCAAATATTTTCAACAATAGTGAAGGAGAAATAAATGTAACAGATCCTGATGGCAATGTGAATGTTCTAAATACAGGTGATACTGGAAGCTATGGTGAGATAAAGGAGCCAGAGCCAGCCCAGACACCAGATACATCTGCTACAGGAGGAGGTTCTAATAGCAGTTCCACTGTAAGCTCTGGCAGCCGAAACAGTGGCTCAGGCGGTTCATCTAATAACAACTCTGGCGGTGCTACAACCACCACTACTACAGAACCTACTATTACAACCACTACCAATACAACCAGCACACCATCACAGCAAAATACCACTGACGCTAGCAAGAAAACTCAAAGCTCTACTAGCTCAACAACTGCTACTGAGGCTAAGAATAAGGAACTGACCCAAAAAGTGGCTGAGCAGGAAAAAGAGGCTAAATCACTTAAAGAACAGATAGAATCCATAACCAAGCAGCTGACTCAGCAAAAAGATGAGACTGATAAAAAAATAAAGGAAGCTACAGAGGAAATACAGGAAATCAAAAAGGCTCAGGAGGAAGCAATTAAAGAGGCACAGAAGAATGCAGTACTAAGTGATGATTTATTACCTAACGGTTTATATAAGACAGTAGCAGAGCCAACGGGAAAGGTAGTTTCCAGGTATGACGATCCTTACATCAAGGAAATTGGACGAATACCATCTGGCAACGAGGATGATTCTACTGCTGAATATATCATAGTAAAAAATGACATTGAACCTGAGAACGAGGATAAGAAGGGGACATCTTATCTTGTTCAGCTAAATTATTATTACTTCAAGGTGCCAGAGGGTGAAACTGAAATTGCTCTTGTGGATCATGCTCATTCTGAATCAGCTGTTTTAAAGCCTGGGGATGAATGGATATTTGATAGACCAAAATCTACTAAAGAAGATACTTCATATATTATCGAAATTGCAGCTGTAGAAAATGGTGAAGGAAAAAAGCTTACAGTTGAAGATTTTTCACTTTACCCAAACGAAAAGGATTCAGTTGTAATTGCATACGATGATAGAGATGCAATAGTAGAAGATGGTGCACATTATATGCAGGTGCTATTTACAAAGGATGGACAGGCTTTAGGCCTAACCCAATATAACATGTGGCTTGAAAATAATAGTGTTAAAGCTAATTGGACAAGCGATGATAACGGAATAACATTTAATCTAGAGACCATTAAGTTTAATAAACCACTACCAAATGAAGAGAATGTAAAATGTTTGGTATTTATAAACTGAGGAACTAACAATGAAAAAAACGGGGAAGGCATTGTTAGTAGTTTTTACATTGATGCTAACAATGTTTAGGGGGACAACTTCATATGCGGCTTCCACGGCGACGCTGATAATAGAAGGGTTAGAGCCTAATGATGTGGTAGAAATCTATCGTATCTGTAACTTGGAGGATTCTGATAGGGGCTACACCTGGGCATCTGCTGTGACCACCTGGATGGCAAGCAACCGTACAGGACAGTTTTACGCTGATTTAACACCTCAGGGTCTTTCAAAAATGAAAGCAACGGAAGCCTTGGAATTTTGCCAGCTTCTTTTGGATGGGCTGAAAAATACCTCTACAGGTGTTGCCAATCTGCCAGGTCAATCCTTTACCTACACCATAGGCGGAGGAAATACAGTTTCACTTGATGCGGGATATTACATAGTGCTTCCAAAGGGTTACACCAGAGTCTATGACCTGAAATGGTTTGTGCTATCACCTGAGGAAGAAAAAACCATTGCCTATACAGAAGGTGACTATAGCATACCTTCAGTAGAAACCTCGGTAGCAAATATCACAAATGATAGAGGCATGGTAAACGAAACTATACCAATGACAGAACTGGATGATCAGCTGTCAGCTACATCCATAATAGGAATGCCTACATACAACGATATGTATTCTGATGGCAAAAGAGTGTTAACTGTATCCTATGTAATTCCCTATGGTATGGAATATGTGCCGGATACTATAAAGCTGGCCTCTTATGTGGATGAGGAAAACCAATATGAGCTGGCATCGGATTCCTATTCGGTGATGACCTATTCAAATGTGCAGCTTTATAAAAATAATGATGGAATTCCGGTATTTTTTGGAATGCAGGACTATTTTTATGAAGTAGATGGAAATCATTTGGCAGGACCTGATGGAACAGCAGAGCTGGCTCTTACAGCATATAATCAGGCTCATGGAAAGTCCTACACAATTGCTGAAAGCCATATTAGTACAGTAGGCGGCAGTGGAGGTGTTTCCTTAGAAGAAGAGGCAAGCCAAGGGCTAAATACCAATACTGAAGAAGAAACTACACAGGAGACTACAGAAGAAACAGTCCAAGAGGAAGTTACAGAAGAATCCACAAGCGAGGATGGGGCTACAGACGGGGTAGAGACAGAAATCATTGGAGATACTTCAGTAGATACTTCTAATCTTATATATAAAAACAATGGTTATTCGGTGGTAGCCATATCTTTGGATACCTCAGTAGACATAGATGTGCTACAAGCACAGATAACCTTAAAAAAGAATCAATATAGCACAGCTGATGGCTGGTATGACATCCAAACCATACTAAGCTATTCAGTCAGTCCTCTAGACAGGAACCTAAGAGCAATATTACAGGACTCAGCAAGAGCTGCTTCCTATGGAATAAGAATCACAGCCTGTATGGGATTTGCAGATTCTTACACCAAATCAGCTAATGAGCTTTTGGAGACTGCTCCTAGAATGCTGGATGACAAATTTACTTTATATAAAAAGACTAATACCTATTCAGGTGATATAAATGAGGCTGCCACCCAGGTAGCTCCTGAGAAAAAAGAAAAGGTGCAGCTGATTTATGATAAGGATTTAAATGTCACCGACGAATACACGGAATATGCACTGTTAAGTGTAAACTCTGAAGGGCAGATAGCCATAGGAGGAATAATATCAGGAGAATACCTGATAGTACAAACGGATCACGTTCCAGGCTATGCACTATCAGAGCTATCATTTTTGATAGAGGCTTCGGACTGGACAGATCCAGTATATATGGAAGGCAACTGTGTATTTGATTTGGTATGGCTAGACTTTAAAACCGTTTATCTTCCAGCTACAGGAGCTACAGGAATAGAAGAAAAACGAACCCTGGGATTACTGATTATGTTATTTGCAGTAATGGCTTTTGCCAGGGTTGCAAGAAAAAACGATTATTTGCCGATTTTACAAAGAAATTAGGGTGTTACAAAAAAAATTATTAAAAAGAATTTCTTTGTAACTAGTTTGTAACTAGTAACAGTTTAATATATGGCATATAGAACGAATTCTATTGGATTATTACGTCAAGTAAGGAGGAAAAAACATGAAAGGAAAAGGAAAGCGATTAGCTGCATTACTAACACTTTTGGTACTGACTTTTAGTTCAGTATTAGTTGTTAATGCTGACAGCAGCACTAAGCTAATTAAAAGAAGTACTACAATCAGCAGCAACGATGAATATCATCATGTGGAAGTTTCCGTTGCAGCAGATACTAAAGACAGAGCAAGCTTTGATCTGACAGTAAAGAGAGCAAACGATAGCTTTGATCTCTATAATTTGGTGACAATTACACCTACATCAAATACTGATAACGGTATTACAACAATTGATGTAGCATGGGCACCATCTGTTGCAAACTTCATTGCCAATTCTCCAGCATTTGCAGAGGACCCTGACTATGCAACTCCAGTAGCACTTGGAGCATACACAATAGAGCAGAATCTTACACAGGCTCAGAGAGAAGCTGCAATAGCAACTGCAAAGGCTGCTAAGGAAAAGAAGGTTATCGCCCTTGTAAATGCTATGAAGGCCGAGTACGCTGATAGCACAAATAAGAGCCAGACAGCTATTGGACAGCTTACATCAATTGCTCATGTAGATGGTTCTACAGTTGAAGCAAAGATAAATAGTAATGAAGCTTTAAATAGCCTTGGTGGTTCAGTTGTAGTAGAAGCTACAGGTGCTGTTAATTCAGCAGCTTGGACCAATACATACAGAATCAGTGGCGTTCCTTTCGGTTTATATTTTATAGATGCTACAAATCCAGCCAGAGCTTCTGGTGGAGGATATCAGCCGGTAGTAGTTGACCTGGTACCAGAGCAGACAGGTCCTTCTGGACACTGGTATATTGATACAGACAAAACAGCTACTCTTAAGAATGAAGCAATCACTGTAGATAAGAAAATCAATGCAGCAGAAAGCGACATTATAAGAGAAGGCGAAATTGTTTCCTTTTCAGTAGAATTTGATATTCCTCTTTATACAAAGACTAACGATACATTTGATTTTACAGACCTTAGTGCATTTGATGATATGTCACAGGGTTATACACTTATAGCTACATCTGCAACACTTACATTTTTTGATGCAAATGGCAGAGAGTATCATCCAGTTGCAGCACTTACAGGCGATAGCTATGGTAACAAGACTGCAAGTGATATGAATGGTACCTATACAGCAACACTAATAGGCTACAGCTATCCTGTATATTATTCAGAGGATGCAGTACAGAAGGCATACTTCTATATTACAGAGGATTCAGCAGCACAGATTAGTGTTTGGGTAAACAATGGTGGTAAGCTTACATCTATTCAAATGTCTAAGACAAAGAATGCAAATGGAACTTACTCATTCAGCCCTAACGATTTAAATAACATTAACAACCAGTTGAATGCTGACAATCAGATTCCTACAGCATACATTACAACAACAAATGCTGCTAAGTTTACAATTTCTGATAAGCCAAAGTCACTTATTTCAATAGACTTTGATTATGAGAAGCTTATGAACGAGGCAACATATGAAAACGTACTTAACCCAGCTAATCCTTCTTACCCACAGGATCCAGAATTTACTATTCCTAGCAAGGTAAAGATTTTATATGACGCTTTATTTAATGATAGCGCATACTTGGGAAATGATGACAATACAAACAAGGTAACAGTTTACTATGTAGAGGATACAACAGGTACAACAGGAGAGATTTCTGATGAGGTAGTAGGTTGGACATACGGTGCAAACATCGTAAAGGTTGATGGTGCAGCATTTGAAGAGTATGAGAACCTTTCAGCAGAAGAAAGAGCTCAAAAACTTGCAGAGGGTGAGACACCTTATCTGGAAGGAGCTGTATTTGATGTATACAGATTAGATACAATCTATTGTGGCGGTTCAAAATATGCTAACTCAAGTGAAGCACCAGTAGAAGCATCATATGGAGACTTTGTATTCTATGATGATCCTACATATCCTGTAACATCAATTGAATCTAATAGCTCAGCAACCAGATATTCTGAGTCAACAGGACAGTACAGTGCTTTACTAACGAAGGCTATCAAGTACGAGCTTACACAAAAGATGGGAATTACTGACCCAACTACTATTAGAAATACAATTGGCCTAGCTCTTAGAAGCTTAGGAACATACGAAACAGCGGCTAAATTTACAAACAAATATGATTATTCAGCAGCATATGCCGAAGGACAACTGCAGAAATTACATGATGAAATAGGTGGAAACATTCTACTTGATTACATTATTCCAAAGGCAACCACCAGAGAAGGTGAAGGTGTTACTGATTGGGACGAATCTACAGATTTTGCAAGCGGATTCGTAGTATATGTACCTAAGTGGGTTTCAGAAGGTGAATGTGCAATGCACTCAGGCGGACATTGGCACTTAGAGGCATATTCATTATTCTGGGCAGACACAACATCAGTAGCAACTGAGGATGGTGTATTATTAACAGGCTTTGATCCTAATCAGTATCTGATGGTGGAGAAAACAGCACCAGCAGGTGGATATAACAAGCTTAATACAGCAATTTACTTTGAAGTAAACCAGTACACAAACGAAGAGTATACTAATAACGGTAACTCTTATTCAGGCTTCACATCTGATACATATGAAAATTCAGAAGGTGAACAGGTAACAGATAACAATCAGGATGGTATTTACCACTTTACAATCAAGAACTACACTGGACTTACACTTCCAAGTACAGGTGGTATTGGTACATTGTTATTTACATTGATAGGTGTAATCGTTATGGCTGGAGCAATCATATTTATTATTGCAAGAAGAAAGAAAATAGCTAATGCAGCAGCATTTATGTCAATAATGCTTATGCTTGCAGCAGCATTTACTACACCAGCTTTAACAGCACATGCAGCAACTACTATCAGCCTTGGAAACAGTGAAGGACTTACAACAGGAGCACAAAAGGCAGAGCAGTTTGGTACAGCAGTATTTACAGTACACCTTCGTGATAAAGATGATGAATTAACAGCATACCAGATCGGTACAGTAGAGTATGACGATCAGAACAAGGTATGGTCAGACCTGGTTTGGGTAGACAACCTTTACGCTACACTAGGTAACTACTCTTTGGATACTGGAAATGAGGATATTCCTTCAACACCATTATTGTTTACACAGCTTCCAGCAAAAGAGCAGGCAGACTTCCTTAATTGGGTATATGACACAAAGGATAAATCTGGTATAGGTGGAACAAATAAAGTTCCAACAAACAAGTTCAATAAAGTTACAAATAGTCAGACTGGCGAAACATACATGACTATATCAGGTGTTCAGTATGGTATGTACCTCATCAAAGGTACAAATCCAACACTTGGAAGAGATTACTCAGTTCTTACTCTTTCAGCAGCACCTGAGCTTCAGGGTCCTATGGGTGTTTATTACCTTACAGGTGACTTAGAGGCAACACTTAAGTACGCAGATGTTACAGTAGATAAGCACATTAACGGTGGAGACTATGATGTAGTTAGAACAGGTGAGACAGTTAAATTTGAAATCGCCGGTGAAGTTCCTAACTATTATCCAATCGTAGATGGTCTTGTTCTTACAAAAGAAGATGGGGACGCTTATACAAATTACGATTGGAATGCAAACTATAAGTTCAGCATCACTGATGATATGTCACAGGCATTTGCCCTTATCCCTGACACATTTAATATTCATCTTAACACTCAGGGTATGGATGTTGAAGAAGGCTGGGTAGAGCCAACTGAAAATCTTTACACAGCACTTATAGCTTCTCCATACTCTACTGAGACTGGTGAAGGTGTTATCTGGTTCAAGGATAGCACAGACAAAGATGGAAACTTTATTGTTAAATATGCAAAGCAGAACAATACAGGCAATGCATGGGATATTACATGGTATGTTTACAATGAAGAGGAAGGAAGTATTGTAAGCATCGCAACAAGTACAGCTACTACAGTAGCACAGGTTAACGCAGCTCCTGATCAGGCAGTTATTTCAGCTTATCAGACAGCAACAGGTAAAGAGTCTGTTGGTACAGTAGCAAGAGCAACAGGTAAAAACATTTTTGCAATATCATTTGATTATTCAAAGATGGTTGAACTTGATGAGTCAGGAAACTGGACACCTAAGTATAAATATGTGGGACTTACATATGATGCTGTTGTAACAGATGAATGTAAACCAGGTTCAACAGAAAATACAAATACTGTTCATCTATGGTACAGAAGTGATATCGCAGGACACTATACACCAGTTGATGATGTAGTAAATGCCTACACATATGCACTTCGTTTAACAAAGACTGATGGTGCAGCAGACCCAGTTAAATACTTACTTGGTGCACAGTTCAAGCTTTACAAAGAAGCATTTGTATATGTCCCAGATTCAACACTATTAGGACAGGGCGACAATGCAGAAACTATATTTGGAGCAGAACCTTCAGCTGATACATGGAGCAAGTATTCATTCAAGGAATATGCAGATAATGGTGAATTCCAGGATGCCAGCCAGCCTGCAGTTCCAGTAGGTACCGTAAATCAGGTAGCAGATACAGTACTTAATACTCTTGATTTAGTAGAATCAGCAGACTTTGGTAACGAACTTAACTCATACTTCAGATATATAGAAGTACCAGCAGGAACAGACGGTTTAGACTTTGCTCACTATAATGTAGTAGTATACAAGCAGATGGCACTTTCTGATCAGTATGGAGTAGATTCAACAGGTGCAGATTATCAGACAGTAGATGACAACGTAATCTTTTCAGTAGATACAGAAGAAGGTGTATTAATCGATGGTTTAGAGGATGCATCTTATGTATTAATCGAAACTCAGCAGCCACAGGGCTACAATGCTCTTACAGAGGCAATGAGATTTGAGATTAACAGATTATCAGCAGAGCAGCATGCAATGCAGGAAAATGCAGCATACGATTCTGATATTATCTTCTACTCAGCAAACAGAGTTGATCCTACTGAAGAAGGTATTGTAGATGCAGTTGCACTTACAGAAGAAAATGAGGAAGGCCAGCAGGTAATCAATTACTATCAGGGCTACTCAGATGGTATATACGGAATTAACGTAAAGAACTATCAGGGTCTTACACTTCCAAGTACTGGTGGCATGGGTACATTGTTATTCACAATTATCGGCTTCACAGTAATGGCAATTGTAATCGTATTTATCCTAGCTAGAAGAAAGAAAGACGCTTATATGTAATAGGCTAATGTAACAAAACAATTGGCAGGAGGCAGTTAACTGCCTTCTGCCTGTTTTCATTTGAAGAAGACAGTATTGAGGGATGCCATGGAACCAAAAAGGAAATTCAACTACATGAATTTGCTTTTAATCCTAGTTTTCGTTGTGGGACTAGGAATACTTTTGTATCCCAACATTTCTGATTTCTTCAATCAAAAAAACTCTTCAAAATCAATTAGTGAATATGATGAGACGGTAGCTCAGATGAATGCTGAAACAAGAGCAGAATTGTTTCAGGAGTCAGATGATTATAACAAGGTTTTGCAAAGCAACCCGGTTGGTCGTTTTGCAGATATGACCGAGGAAATGAAAGTAGAGTACTACGGTACTTTAAATGTAGATGGAAATGGAATGATGTGTTACCTAAAGATTGATAAGCTGGGACTAAACCTTCCTGTTTATCACGGTACCACAGAGGATGTATTACAAAAATACGTAGGTCATATAGAAGGTACTTCTCTCCCAATAGGTGGAGAAAGCACTCACTCAGGATTGTCAGGACATAGAGGTCTTCCTAGTGCAGTCCTATTTACAAATTTGGATAGACTAGAAGTGGGAGATGTATTCTCCATCATCGTATTAGGCGAGGAACACTTCTATCAGATAGATCAGATAGTTACAGTTTTACCAAATGATTTGTCGCCTCTTGGAATAGAGCCTGGTATGGATTTTTGTACTCTGGTAACATGTACTCCTTATGGTGAAAATACTCACCGACTAATGATTAGAGGTGCCAGAATCGAAAAGGAAAAAGCCGATGAGGTAGCTGAGGAAACAGGTGATGCTTCCAACAAATACGGACTTACCAGAGAACAGGTGGTAAATGTTATCGCTGTTGTAATGGGCTCTATTTTCTTGTTTGTAGGTGTGCCAATCCTTATTTTCCCACCTGTAGTAAAGCCAAAGCTTTATCTTAGACCATGGGATGACAATATCGAGGAAGTATACAAGGCAGCTATAAAGGTTTCAGAGCTTTCTACCAGAGCAAACTGGGAGACAGAAAATGTAACCCACGAGGCTGACCAGCTGGCTAAACAAAGGCGTTGGGATGACAGCCTAAGGCATGAAAAAAAGCTGGCAGATAATGACGAAGAACGACCTTGGGATAACTACGATTACTATGACGAGGCGGCAGACTACAACGAAAAAGAGGACGTAAGAGTCTGGGATGACAAAGTTTTAGAGAAGGTAGACCAGGATTGGTCAGTATTTGACCGTATTAAAAATAAATTCAATCTTAAATATACCGATATACAAGATATATTTGAACGTGGTCAGGTAGAACCTCCTCCGGAGGATTTGAATCCATATTTTAAGAAAGAAATAAATATAGGTGAAGACATTGTAGAAAAATCCAAGAAAGGAAAGTAGCCCGGATGTTTAAAGGTGCCTGGAAAAAATATGCCAACTACATATTGATTATTGTTACAGGCACTCTTTTGCTGCTATTTATCCTTTCTAATGCCCTTAGCTTTGGAATCAGAGCTGACGAGGATGAGGTGACTGAGTATACAGCTGCTGCTGAGGATGAACCTTCTTCTGCGGAAGAGGGGGGCGTTGATATAGTTCCAGAAGTTACGCCGGAAGAAACACCTGTTGAAACACCAGAAGAAACACAGGCAGGAGAGACGCCAGCAGGAGAGAAACCAGTAGAAGAGACACCAGCAGAAGAGACCCCAGCAGAAGAGACACCAGCAGAAGAGACCCCAGAAGGAGAAACCCCAGAAGGAGAAACACCAGCAGAAGGCACTGAGGGGGAAGAAGGGGAAAACCAGTGTACCTGTTCAGTTCATTGTACTGAAGATTCTGTAAATGAAGAATGCCCAGTTTGTAGCGAAACCTATGAGAGCTGTGCAGCACCCGAAGAGGAAGAAGTTAAGTGTATATGTACATCTAAATGTACTGCGGCAGAGTTTAACGAAGATTGTCCGGTATGTAGTGAAAACTTCGAAAACTGTGAGTTTGTAGAAGAAGAGGAAAAAGAGTGTACATGTGAAAAGAAATGTGAGGAAGGCAAGGTAGACCTTAATTGTCCCGTTTGTGCAAAGGATTATTTAGAGTGCAAGGGAGATGAAGAGGACTATGTAGCCTGCATCCATTACACTGAAGCTGGCGAGTCTAAGCAGGAAAAATATCTTACATTAAGTGAAGCTTTAAACGGCGCAAAGGCTGTTGCAGATATAGTACATTCTGATGGCGATTCAAACTATGTACCTACAGTAGAAATGATGGATGAGTTAAGTCTTTCATCATCTATTGTTGTGGAAACTAATAGCACATTTATCTTGGATTTTAAAGGCTATAGAATCGGATTAGAATCTGGCGCAGCTATAAACCTTGGAAACAGCAATGTTACTTTTAAGGATTCTACTTCATCGGGAATCAATTATGGCGGTGACAATACACGTCCTGCTGGTATCACTGGCAGTAGCGGCACTCTTTTAGTGGGCACCGGCTCTGTTAAATTTGTAAATGGTTATTATGGAATCACCTCTGGTACAGTTTGCTCAGGATTTAATGATATTACAGTGGAAGACGCATTTTTAGTAAACTCTGCTGGATGTATTGTAGACACACCATCTTCAGTCACTATAAATAACGGATTTTTTGTATACGAGACCTTCTTTGGAGGACAGTCAGAGGGCACACTTAATCTGCCTAGCACAAAGGTGTTAGGTGATATGACCCTGTCCATCGGAGGATATCAGGTCCAGGGACATGGTCTATCAACAGCACTCTTTAGAGTAACTGTTCAAATGGTAGGCGACAGTGATTATTATTATTCAACCTTTGCAGAGGCTTTTGAAGCAGCATCAGGCCTTAGCAGAACTAATGATGGAGCACTTACTATTATCTCCATAAACGACCCATACGTTACAAATGTAGCCATTTCCCAGACTTACACACTAAGTGGCATCTCAGAAGGCTACTCACCTACAGTACAGATAAACAATATCACCTTTACAAGGGGTGGTGCAGGCTTTGATGGAACTATGTTTGCTGTTTCAGGCGGAACACTTATATTTAATGACTGTTCTATTAATGGATTTATAGCAGACAATCAGGTTTCAGTTGCATCTATGATTACTGTAGATTCAGGAGCATGCCTGTCACTTACTGGTACAGCAAATGTAGGAACAAACCTTTCTGGCAATGTGGCGCTCCTTGGAGCCACAGCAGGAGACCCTGCAGCAGGTGTATACCTGAAAAATGGTGGAACACTTAAGGTAAATGGATATGTGGTAATTCATAATAATATCAGTTACAGCGAGGTTGCAAATGCTGATGGAGTTGTTGAAGGAACTAAAATCAACCGCAATCTTTTCATGGATAACAATTCCCAGATTCTAGTTGAGGGTACGCTCCTTAGAACAGAGGGCTTTTTAGTAGGTGTAACTATGGCAGCCGACCCAGTAGATTTAGATGACCCAATAGGCTCGCTTTCTACTGATTACTACAATGGACTTGTGGCAAATGGCGCTACAGAGGTAAACCTTAGCTCATTCCACATGGATACTTCTGCAGCATACTTTATGGAGTTAGATTTTTCTACAAACACTATCACCTGGAGCAAGGGCGGTGCTCTTCTTCCAGAGGCAGGAGTTTTTAGATTGGAATATATTCTCTTATTTATTGGATTTATAGGATTTATATTTAGAGCAATATCTGCAAAGCAGGATACAAGAAAGGAAATCGTTAGATATATTACAGTGATTTCTGTTGTGTGTCTGGTGGCTGGCTCGGGCTTTGGCGTTTATCACGCCTATAAAGATATTCAGCTGACCAGACAAAATGCCCAGACTATGGAGGCTATGATAAATTCCATAGAGGAGGCTGAAAAAGCTGGGGCAAATGATGAACTTGCAGCAGGCCATTCAGAAAATGTCATCACTACAGTAGAGGACATTTCTATGATTACCACAGTAGAGGAAGTGGCACCAGAAAAGTCATTGGTACCTGCTGATGGCAGAGAGTACATCGGTATTATTGAGATTCAGCCACTTAATATCAAGCTGCCAGTTTTGGCCACATATACAGATGCTGATATGAAAACCACACCTTGTGTTTACTATGGCACCAGGGATAATGGCAACCTTGTGATCGTTGGTCACAACTATGATAGCCAGTTTGGTAATTTCAACCAACTAAACAAGGATGATACTGTAACAGCAAAGCTTACTATGGTGGATGGAGGAGTTTACACCTATACCAGTAAACTGATAGAGGATTTGGAGCCAGACCAGATAGATGAAATGCTTGCTGGTGACTGGGACTTAACACTATTCACATGTAGTTATTCAGGAGAAAAGAGAATAACAATCAGATTCGACCTAGAGAGGTAAGACTATGGAGCTCATGGGGATTGGCATTGATTTGCTATCCATCCTAATTACTTTTGTTATTCTTGTGGGCGTTTTATTAGGCAAAAGAAATGCAATGAACGAATATTTTCCAATTCTTTTGCTTATGAACGCCCTGGTTTTGCTTGCGGATATGGGAACTATTGCCTTTGCCGGCAGAAGCGACAGCATAGTGCTCCTTAGGATTTCTGTTATTTTGCAGGGCTCTCTTACCTATGTCAGCATCGCAGGCTTTAATCTGTATGTGGACAAGCTTATCACCAGAAAACGTGGCAAACGTCCGTATTTTCGTTCTGTACCATTTGCAATATGCTTAATCATGATTCTCTTCTGGATTTCATCCTTAATCCATGGCTTTGCCTTTAAGGTTTCAAAAGATGGAGTCTATTCCCAGGGACAGCTGTTTTTCTTCGTAGTGCTAATAGGCTGTCTTCTTACGCTGTTTATCTTTTTTAGAATTTTATACAATCATTTGACAGGATGGTTAGAAACAAATATCTGTATCGCACTTTATCTTTTTATCATCCTTCCACTTGTTGTGCTGTTTCCATCCCTTAGGTGTCAGCTGTCAGCCATGCTTTATTCTTCCATAACTATCAGCTATCTTATTATGTTTATCGCAATACATGTAACTCGTGAGCAAAAGATAGTAGAGCAGAAAATGGATGATACCATTATGCAGACAGACCTGATTATATCTGAGCTGCAGCCTCATTTTATTTTTAATTCCCTGACAAATATCAAATATTTGATTACGAAAAAGCCTGAGGTGGCAGTGGAGGCCATTGACAAATTTACAAAGTATCTCCGTAGAAACTTAGATACTATTACTAATCAGGACCTTATCACTTTTGAAGAGGAGTTAGAGCATACCAGAACCTATCTATGGCTAGAGCAGCTTAGATTTGGTGATTTGAAAATAGAATACAGCATTGATGAGGATCAGTTTTTGATTCCACCCCTTTCATTGCAGCCAATAGTTGAAAACGCTGTAAGACATGGTGTTACCAAAAAGGTTGGCGGCGGCACTATTAAAATAATGGTGCGCGAAGATGAACATTGTTATAAAATTACAGTAATAGATGATGGTATCGGCTTCAATACAAAGGAGCTGGATGATGAAGTCGCTAATGCAGGTATTCTTGATATTAGAAAGCGACTGTTTGAACTTAATAGGTCAAAGGTATCTATTGCAAGCACAGAAGGCGTTGGAACTACAGTTACTTATATGATCATGAAGGAGGGCACGAAGGATGACTCAGTTGAATGATGAAGTAAATGAGCTCTTAGATCAGCTTAGTGAG
>JAEEGL010174763.1_pt1 | contig 25492 bp, 23 predicted proteins | sample 9134231 | NCBI WGS metagenome assembly JAEEGL01 (sample SAMN16246548, study PRJNA631951) | gut metagenome | biome: gut microbiome; feature: rumen; material: fiber-attached | host: Bos | place: Iran: Karaj | collected 2018-10
CATTTATTGTCCTCGTAGCTCAGTAGGATAGAGCGATCGCCTCCTAAGCGATAGGTCATGAGTTCGATTCTCGTCGAGGACGCCATTTGTTTTGTTTAATAGATAACTAATAATTTTATTATTAAGTTATCTTTTTTTGTGGTATATATTTTAAAAATGTTATATAATAGCTGGTGAGGTATTGAAATGTGTAATATTATGTTGGTTGGACTAGGTCCACATTCAAAGAGAATTTATATTAATTATTTTAAGAAGCATAATGTTAGTTTAAAAGTGGTAGTAGATTTAAAAAGTAATTATGATATTATTTTAGACTATTTAAAAACTAGTGGCTTTTCTGATACATTGGTATGGTGTCTTCCAGATAGATATCGTGATAATGAATTATTGCCTGATAAGTATGCAAAAGAATTAAAAAAAATATGTGATCAAAATAATATTACACATATTGTTTCTTCGACAGAAGCTAAGGCTCATAATATGTATTTAAATTTTGCTCTTGATAATAATATTAATATTTTATCAGATAAGCCTATTACTGTAGTTAGAGGTATGAATGAGTTAGCTAATATTAAAAAAGTAAGAGATCAATATTATAAACTTGTAAAGAAATATGATAAGAGTAAGTGTTCTTGTAAGATAATGTGTCAAAGACAATATCATAGGGGATATATTTATATTAAAAATCTTCTTAGAGATATTATAACTAAATATAATATTCCTATTACTTATATTGATATTTATCATTGTGATGGTAATTGGGAAATGCCTCATGATTTAGATAAAGAGAATCATCCTTATAAGTACGGATATGGTAAATTATTTCATAGTGGATATCATTTTATTGATTTGTTAGCAGAATTAATTAAGTTAAATGAATTAACTACTGATGATAAGAGAATTAAGAAGGGATTAATATATGGTAATTCTTTTAATCCTAATGATGAAATAGTTGTTTTTAATACGAATGATTATGAGAAAATTTTTTCTTCGGATGATGTTTCTTCTTTATATAATAAATTAAGTTTTAAATATGATAATTATGGGGAAAAGAATTTTTATAGTCAATTAAATTTTATGGATGATAATAATAATTTAATTACAACGGCTAATCTTAATTTGTTACATTATGGTTTTTCAAGAAGAGGCTGGTTTAAATCGAGAGATTATTATAAAAAGAATGGTAGAGTTAGACATGAGAGAGTTAATATTCAGGTAGGACCTCTTTTAAATATTCAAGTTCATAGCTATCAAGCTAAGGAAATTAAAGATAGAACAGATAGTTATATAGAAGTAGAAACTGGCGGATTAGAGCATTATGATATAGATATCTTCCGTAATGTTGATATTATTGGAGGAAAACCATTTGAGAGAATTAGGTTAGTTGATTTATATGGTGATCAAGAATTGAATGGTAAGTTTATTGGTTATAATGAGTATTCACGAGAAGAATTTTTAACTTCCTTCCTAAATGGTAGTAATGATATGGGAGATTTGTTAAATCAGGAATTGGGGATTGAGATACTTTATAGTGCTTCTAAAACTTTATATGATAAGATAAAGAATAGAAGACAAATTGAGGTAATTAAGATTCCTAATAAAAAGGGAAGTGATTAAATGAAGGAAATAGGTGTAATTAAAAATAGTTGTTTTGGTTTAAAAGATATTAAACTAAAGAATCCTAGAGAAAGAAAAGCTTCTAGAGGAATAGTTATAAGAGATGATGGAAAAATAGCACTTTTTAATAAAAAAAAGAAGAATGAGTATAAACTTCCTGGTGGGGGATTAGAAGGTAAAGAGAGTTTTAAGAAGTGTTTTGTTAGAGAAGTTTTAGAAGAAACGGGATGTACGATTAAAGATATAAAAGAATTAGGATCTATTGTAGAAGAGAGAAGTTCAGATAATTTTAGACAGATATCTTATGTATTTGAAGCTAAGGTAGATAGTATTAAAAAAATGCATCTTACAAAAAAAGAAAAAGATGAGGGAGGAAGAGTTATTTGGGTTTCTCCAGAGAAAGCTTTAGAACTAATTAATGGTAGTTTTGATAAATTAAAGCCTTCTAAGTATGAAGATTTATATCATACGAAGTTTATTGTATATCGTGATAAAAAAATATTAGAGTATTATTTAAATAATAAGAATGAGAAAACAAGATGGAATGGTTTATATAAGAATTATATTGATAAGGAATTTAGTAGTTGGGATGATTATTTTAAAATAAAAATGAAATTAAAGAAAAATTTTATTAATTTAGTTTATAAATATTCAAAAAATGGTAAACCAATTTTAGAATGTGGTTGTGGTACTGGTAAGACTTCTGTTTATTTTGCTTCTAAGGGTTTAAAAACATATGCAATGGATTTAGAAGAAGCTATGGTTAAACAGACAAAGAATTTGTCTAAGGAAATAGTTCCTGATAATATGGTTACTGCTATTAAAGGAAATGTTAATAATATTCCTTTTGATGATAAGTTTTTTTCTGTTACTCATAGTAGTGGAGTATTAGAGCATTATATGGATGATGATATTATTAAAATGATAAATGAAGAAGTTAGAGTTTCTGATTATTGTGTTTTTAGTGTTCCTACTTTATATTTTGAGAAGAAGATGTTAGGTAATGAAAGATTTTTAAGTAGAAAGCAATGGAGACATATTATTAGTAAGAGTAAGGCAGTAATTGTTAAAGAATCTGGTTATCATTATAAGACATTAAAAAATAGAGTTATTGATATTATAAAAAAACCAAAGAGATTATTTAAACCTATAGCGCTATATGTATTTGTTTTAAAGGAGAGATGATAATGATTTATATTGTAAGACATGGTCAGACGGATTCTAATGTTGAAGGAAGATTAGCTGGTAGAATAGATGTTAAATTAAATGAAGTTGGAATTAAACAGGCAGAAGAAGTACGTGATAAGTTAAAGGGTATTAAATTTGATAAAGTTTTTTCTAGCCCTTTAAATAGAGCATATACTACGGCAAAGATAATATGTAATAATAGAGTTTATAAAGATGCTAGAATAATAGAAAGGTCTAATGGAGATTTAGATGGTAGATTAAAAAAGGATATAAAAGAAGATATTGATTATAGTGATCCTAATGAAAAAAGATATAATATTGAAAATGTAGTTGATTTTAAGAACAGGGTTTTTGATTTTTTTGAGGAGATTACTAAAAAATACAAGGGAAAGAATGTTTTAGTTGTAACACACGCTGGTGTTGGATTATATGTTAGATGTTTTTTTGAAGGGGAACCAAAGGATGGTAATATTCTAAATTATAAATTAAAGAATTGTGAAGTATTAGAGTATAATAATGATTAGGAGGTTTTTATGGAAGAAATTAAAAAGTATCAAATTGAAGATGGAGAACATAGAGGTGAAGTAATAGTATCTTGGATTATTACTCATGCTTGTCAAGAAAGGTGTGCTTATTGTATAAGTCCAAATTGTTCTAGAGAAATTAGTTCATTAGAGGAACATATGGCTATTCAAAAGCAGATGATTGATACGGGATTAACAAAAAATAGATATATTGGGGGAGAGCCTATGATGGTTCCACATATTGCTGAGCTAATTAAGGCAGCTTCTTTAGAGGGAGTTAATACGAGAATTAGTACTAATGGTATTTATTTAACAAAAGAGAAATTTATGGAGATGAGAGATTATTTAAATTCTGTTGCTTTTCCATTTGAGTCTTGTGATGATGAATTAAACGAAAGAATAAGAGGCTCAAAAAATCACCGAGAATTAATTCTTTCAAGAATTAAGATGATTAAGGATAGTAGTGATATTGGGGTATTAATTAATACTTGTGTTCATAAAGAGAATATTGATAAATTAGAAGAAGCTGGATATTATTTAAATGAAGCAGGTGTTGATCATTGGAAGCTTAGAAAGTTTAATTCTGCTAGTGGCAGGGGAGCTGTACCAAATAAAGAGAGATTTGAAATATTAGAAGAGGAATTCTTTATGGTAGTTGATAAATTGAAGAAGATGTATCCTAATTTGAGAATAGATGGAAGGTTACCTTCTAAATTAGCAACAAGATTAATGTTATCACCACAGGGTGAATTATATCGTATGATAGGTAGAGAAGAAGATAATATTAGTTATGGACATGTTCTTACTAAGAAACTTAATATAAAGAAAATATATGATCGAGATGGTTGTAATTAAAAAAAGCAAATATATTTGCTTTTTTTATTTTACATAATGCTTTAATGCTCTTACTTTTGGATCTATAAAAGCTTGTATTCTTATTTTCCTTAATCCATTTCTTATTATAACTCTAATTCTTTCTGGTGTTACATGTTCCATTTTAGCTATTTCTATATTTGTTAATCCAATATTGTCTTTGGTGTTTATTCCAAATTTTAGAGATATTATTTTTCTTTCTCTTTCATCTAATATGTTTAATGCATATTCTACTTCTTCTTTTAGAACTTTTTTCATTACTTCTTCTTCTGGATCTTGTTTTTCATCTTCAATGAAGTCTTCTAAAGATGAATCATTATCTTCACTATCAACTTTTGTATTTATAGATATAGTAGGATTATATGTCATATATCTTACAATAGTTTCATAGTTTAATTCATATGTTCCTGCTAATTCTTTTAGGGATAATCTTCTGACATCGTCTTTTTCTAATTCTTTTTTAAATTCTAGTGATTTTTTTATTTCTTCTTCAGGTGTTTTTATATCAGATAAATTCTCATATAAAAATTTTGATATATATTGTTTTATCCACCAGATAGCATAGGTTGAAAATTTATATCCTTTATCTATATCAAATCTTTCTACTGCTCTTATTAAACCCATGTTTCCTTGACTTATTAGGTCCATTAAATCTACTTTTTCGCTTTGATATTTTTTAGCAACTGATACTACTAGTTTTAAATTAGAATTAATCATTCTTTCTTGAGCTTTAAGATAATTTAGATACATTTTGATATTATCTAGTAATTCTTTTTTATCTAATATAGTAGATTCTTTTAATTTTAGATTATATTTTTTTTCTAATAAATCTATATTATTAGTTTTAATTAATTCTATATAATCATTTGGTTTAATTTTATAATTATATTTTTTTATGATTGGTTCTACTAAATCTAGTAATTCATTATCTTCTTTGTATTGTATTAGATTATTTGTTAGTTGATTAAAATTTATTTTATTATCTTTTACTAATTTACAATTATTTATTTTTTTTAATTCTTTTCCTAATGTTTGTTCTTCTTCTGGTGTAAGTACGGGATAATTACTTATATTATTTAGATATTGTCTTATAGTATCTTCATAGTAATTATTAATTGTTTCCATATTATTCCCCCCTTTAACGCATTGTTTATTTTAGCACTAATTTCCTTAGTTTGCAAGAAAAACTTGACTTTTTTTGAAAAAAGTGTATAATATTAAGCACTTTCAAAAAGAAGGGGGTATTATAATGAATAATGTGGTACTTACTAAGGTTGATGGTGTAGTTAGTGTTGAATTAGCTGATAAGGAGAATACTCAGATTTTCCATGATGATACTGTAAAACACCTTTGTTGGGAAAACTGTGAGTTTGCTTATGCAGATAAATGTCCTAAAGTAGCTAATAAAAACAAGAAAACTATTGATAAATATCCATTTGTTACAGATGGTATGCAATTATTGGATGATGAGAATAAAGTTGATAGATTTATTGTTACTGGATGTAATAAATATAAGAAGACAGTTCCAATTGAGAGAACTAGGGAAGAGTTAGCTTATCTTAAAAAGGTTAAAGAAGGTTTAAAAATGGCTTACTTTGATGCTGGTTCTATTGAGGAAGCTAATGTTATTCAATATGAAATAGTTAGACATAATATGGATAGAAAAAGAAAAGAAAATATCGCTAAGGGATTAAAACCAGATACAGATATTAAATCTGTAATTCCTAAGGGTAAAGTTCTTACACCACAACAATATGGTAAATTGATTAGACATAAAAGTGAATGGAGGTAATTAATTACCTCTTTTTTTTGCCCTAATATATGTTATAATTTTATTGTACGGGTGTGATTAAATGGATGTTTTTAATAATTATAGTCTTTCATATGATAACAGTAATGATATTTTAATTAAGATACCATTAAGTGTTGGTTGGATAGATAATCTTATACTTCATTTTGAATCGAGAAGTAATTCTTTTTCTTTTCCTTTATTACATTTATATAATGATAATAAGTATGCTTATTTTGGCAGAAAAATTAATCTTCCTACAAATGCTTTGTATCATTATTATATTTCTTTTAAGATCTGTAATAAAGAATATTGTTCAGATAAGAGAAAGTTAAGTGTTAATTTTGATGTTCCTGATTGGGTGCAGGGAAAGATTATGTATCAAATATTTGTTGATAGGTTTAAAAAGGGAAGAGAAAAAGATTTAGATATAATGCCTAATAGATTTATTCATAATTCTTGGAATGAAGATGTTATAATTGGTCCTGATAAGAATGGTAATTGGAATACGGATTATTATGGTGGCGATTTAAAGGGGATTGAGAACTCTTTATCATATATTAAGTCTTTAGGAGTTAGTATTATTTATTTGTGTCCAATTGTATTAAGTCAATCTAATCATCGTTATGATACTTCTGATTATAGTAAGATAGATCCTTATGTTGGTGATTATTCGGATTTAAAGTCTTTATGTGATAAAGCTCATAGTATGGATATGAAGATTATATTAGATGGTGTTTTTAATCATACGGGAAATGATAGTAAGTATTTTAATGAATATGGTAATTTTAAAGATTTAGGAGCTTATGAGAGCAATAAATCTATATATTATCCTTTTTATCGTAAATTCTATCATGGAGGTAAAGAGCATTTTGATTATTGGTGGGGAATGAAGAATCTTCCTGTTTGTGATTCTTATTCTAAAGAATGGCAAGATTATATATGTGGTGAGAATGGAATTATAGATTTGTGGTTTAGTTTAGGTATAGATGGTCTTAGATTAGATGTTGCTGATGAGCTATCTGATGATTTTATATATAAAATAAGAGAAGCTGTTAAGAGAAATAAAGTAGATGGTTTTATTTTAGGAGAAGTATGGAAAAATCCAATGCGTATGAATAGGGGATATTTAGATTCTGGTAAGGGAATGGATTCTGTTATGGATTATCCTTTAGTTGATGCTTTAGTTAGATATTTTAAGTATTCTGATGTTTATAAGTTAGATGGTATTATTAAACAGATTCAATATGAATATCCTGATGAAACAATTAATTCTTTAATGAATTTTACTTCAACTCATGATATTAGTAGAGCGATAAATATATTTGGTGCCAATGAATTTGATTATTATGCTGAATGGGGTTGGGATTTAAGAAATAACGATAGATTTTTTCAACAGAATTATCGATTAAGTGATTATCAATATAATTGTGGTAAAGATATATATAAATCATATGTATTTACTTTAGCTTTTTTACCGGGGATATTATCTATTTTTTATGGTGATGAAGTGGGATTACAGGGATTAGGTAATCTTGCTAATAGAAGACCTTTTCCATGGAATAATATGGATAATGATTTATTATCTTTCTTTAGAAATGTTGGTAGTATTAGAAATAGAGAATCTTTTTTAGAAAAGGCTAAATTAAATGTTATAGATATTAATAATAAATATTTTATGTTTGAAAGAGAAGATAGTGATGCTAAAGCTATAATATCTGTTAATAGAACTGATGATTATTTAAGGGTTAATTATACTAATGAATATAAGAAATTTAATAATAGTTATTCTTTAAATAATTCTTCATTAAATGAATTAAAACCTCATGGAGGTTTAGTATTAAAAAAGATTAAAAGATAATTTTTTTGTGTTATAATATTTTATAGTAGGAGATGAGCAAATGAAACATATTAAGGGTTTATTATTTGTTATTATTGGTTTATTTATCTTTAGTAGTAATGTTTTAGCTGATTTGCAATCATATGGAACATATACAGATGCTAAAAAGATGATTCAAGAAGTTATTAAAGATTACTATATGCGAGGTCCGTATATACAGTATCATCATTCTAGGGCAGAGTATGGTGTTAATACTCCTGAGGATGCTACTAGTCAAGAGACTAATTATGCTGTATGTGCTAATTTTGTATATGGATGTTATGTTGAAGCTTTTGGTATGGTTGGTACAAGTGAAGACAATCCAACTTTTTATGGTTCTTTTTTTCCTAAAACTTCTAATCAATGGGAAACTGCTGCTGCTCAATACTATTCATTAATAGATAATAATACTGTAGCTGATGATTGTAGTTATATAGTTTATTATGAAAAAGCAGAAACGAAAAATACGGAAAAAATTAAATTTGTTTGTAAACATAGTAATACTTCGGTTCCTGTTTCATCTTTTGCTCAAATTCTTCGTGTAGGAGATGTATTAACTTATAGCGGTCATACTCTGGTTGTTTATGATGTTGTTAAGAAGTCAGAAAATAATTATGATGCACTTATCATTAATGCAGTAGGTGGTTCAAAGGATACTATTCCTTCAAGAATTAATTTAGCAACACGAAAGCTTTTTTATAATAATTCTGCAAGTCCTAAAGGATTAAATAATATTATTGATATTTCAAGTCAAGGTGGAATAAAATATATGTGGTTAAGTGAAATAGAGCAATTTTTTAATAATGGTGTCCTTGATTGTTCTAAATCTATTTGTATGGTTTTTAGACCTTTTCATAATGGTGGTAATGGAGCAGAGTTTAATTATTCTATTGATACTGGGGTTTATAATAATGCTAAATTGAGAACTGAGTATCCTGGTTTGTATATTGAAAAAACAGTTAGTGCTGGTGATAATAATAGTGTTTATCCTGGTGATGAATTAACATATTCTATTAAAGTAAAAAATATGAGTGGTATTACTAAAGCAGGAGCAGATGCTACTACTTATAGTACATTTTATATTGATGAAACACTTGGGGCTGACGAAACACTTGGAAATTTAGTTCATTATATTTCTTCTAGTGGTGTCTTAAACAATAATACTATTACATTTACAGTTAGTAATTTAGCGCCTAATGAGGAACGTACTTTGACTTATAAGGTTAAGGTAAAAAAGAATGCTTCTTTTATTAATAAAACAATCGAATCTAATGGTATTGTTTATAAAAGTACTAGTACAAAAAGTGTTCATTTTACTACGGGAATAGTAAAAAATAAAATAATTAAAAAAGTTAGTTCACCAAATAAGTCTTATCAATCTTGTTTTACAAATGAAAGAGAGAAGGGTTATACGGGATTACAACTAATTGATCAGGTTTATTTGTGTGCTAGAGGCACAAGTTACAATTTTGCAAGTTTTAGTTTTGATAATTTGTTTCAATACGATCATTCTAAAAGTGTTACTACTGAAACAAAAAAAATTAGATTATATGCAGATACTAAGTTGGATTCTAATCATCTTGTTTTTAAGAATATGATTTTAAATAAATATTGGGGTGGACTTACTTTGTATGAAAAAGGTAAGATGGGTTCTAGTAGTGGTGTTGTACCTAAAGACACTCCTTATTTAAGACATGTTCCTTCTGTATGGGATGATTCTTCAACTGTGCTTTCAAGGAATAGAAATATCAATAGCATTGATTTCAGAGATGGTGATGTTTTAATTTATTATATTCATGATGGCTTTTTATACGATAAGTATACTAACTTAATTATTGATTTTAATTCAACTGCGGAACCAAATAAAATAAAGAAATTGCTTTCAGAATATTATGTTTTTCCATATTATGAACCGAAACCTGCTACTAGTACTAATATTGTAGATGGTGATGATGATGAAGGTACTAGTAGTACAGACAAGTATTATATGTATACTTTTGAAGATGGTTTATATGCGTATGTTTATGTTAATGGTAGATTTGTTGGTATTAATGGAACTGGTGCTACAAGAAGATATCAATTTATTCCTGATTATTATGGAGGAGTATGTTCTAATTTAAATAGTACAACTAATTCAATTTGTACTCCTAGTCATGGATATGATGATTTGTATTTTACTACTACTTCTGATTCTAGTTTATTATCTTATATTAATTATCAAACATTGTTTGCTAAGGATGCATTTGTAATATTGAGACCAGAACTTGCTGTTAATGAAACAATTAATTATATTGATGATAATAATTCTTTGGAACGTATGAAACCTGGAGAAACATTTAGTCGCCTTATTGAAAGAATTGATTCTGCTGGAGATATATCTGTTTTAGCTTCTAATAGAAGTCCTCTTAGTACTTCTTCAACTATTAGAACGGGTGCTATAATACAATATTCTTATAGTGGTGGAAGTTCAAAAGAGAAAGTTGTTTCAGTATTGGGAGATACTGATGGAACAGGAGTTATTAATAATTCTGATGTTTCTACAGCTTATGGTTTTGTTAGAAGTAAAAAAGGTGTTTCAGATGCTTATAGTAAGGCTGCTGATATTACTAATGATAGTAGTTTAAAAGTAAATGATGTTGCTAAATTATATCAATATACGAGAGGAAAAATAACAAGTTTGGAATAGTTTCTAAACTTGTTTTATTTTAATAAAAATTGTGTTATAATTTTTTTTGAGGAGGAAATTATGAGTAAGAATGTTAATAGCAAAAAGGGTGGAGGTATTGGTGCTGGATTCTTGTTATTATTAGTTGGTATTGGACTTCTTTGGTATAATGAGGGAAGAACAGTAAAGAATCAAAGTACAATTAATGAGGCAAGAAAACAATATATTCAAGTTAAGAGTGACATTTTAAATGATAAGAATGAAGGGAAGTTGGTTGCTACTAAGGGAAGTCTTAATATTAGTGAATCTAATGAATTAGTTGATACTATTTTTGGTGTTAGTATTAAGGCTGTTAAAATGGATAGGACTGTTGAAGTATATCAGTGGAAGGAAAGTTGTGAAACAGATAAGAATGATAAGAAGACGTGTACTTATGAGAAAGTATGGAGTTCTAGTTTAATTGATTCTAGTGATTTTAATGATAGTGAACATACTAATCCAGATAATAAATTATATGATAGTGAATCTTTTATAGCAGATAGAGTTTTAATGGGAGCTTATGTACTTCCTACTGATTTAGTTAAAAAATTAGCTAGTGATAAGAGTATTAATAATGATGTTTTAGTTAGTAAATATACTAAAACTGTTGAAGGATATAGTGTTTCTAATAATTATATTACGAATGTTAAAGATAATAATCCTGAGATAGGAGATATAAGAATATCTTATAAATATATTGATTCTGGTGATGTTAGTGTTATGGCTGTACAAACTGGTAATTCTTTTGAAGCATTTACTTCTAAAAAGGGTGGAGATGTTTATAGGATATTAAAGGGTAATTATACAGGAGCTCAAATGTTAGAGCAGATGACTAAATCTAATAAGACTTGGAAATGGATATTAAGATTTGTTGGTGTATTAGTTATTATTTCTGCTTTTAATTCAATGTTTAGTTGGCTTACTAATTTGACTGTTAAGATTCCTGTTTTGGGAGCTATTGTTGGAGGTGCTACTAATTTAGTTGCTACTATACTTGGTTTATCTTTGTCTTTAATTATAATTGCTATAGCTTGGTTTAGGTATAGACCTATATTATCTTTAGTATTATTAATTATTGTTTTAGGACTTGTATTTGGATTAAGAGTTTATGGAAAAAATAAACCTAGTGATAAATAGAGAGATAAGTATTGATTTACTTGTCTTTTTTTTGTATAATTTAGATGTAGGATATGGAGGTATGATATGAGATACGTTGGAACTGTCGTAAGAGGAATAAGAACACCTATAATTAAAGAGCATGATGATTTAGCATCTATAGTTGTTGATTCTTTAATGAAAGCAAAAGACAGTGAAAAATTTGAATTTAGGGATAGGGATGTAGTTGCTATTACTGAAGCAGTAGTTGGTATTAGTGAAGGAAACTATGTAACTGTTGATGATATTGCAACTGATTTAAAAAATAAATTCCCTTCTAAGAATATTGGGGTTGTATTTCCTATATTGAGTCGTAATAGATTTTCGATGATATTAAAGGGAATAGCTAGAGGTATGGATAAGATTACGATGTTATTATCTTTCCCTTCTGATGAGGTCGGTAATGGAATATTAGATGAGGATAAATTAGATAATAGTAAATTTAATTTGTCTAGTGTTATTTCTGAAGAGGATTATGAAGAAGATTTTGGTGATTTTATTCATCCTTTTACAGGAATTAATATGGTTAATTTTTATAGGGATTTAGTAGAGAGTGAGAATTGTAAGATTGAATTTGTTTTTGCTAATGATCCTAAAGAAATATTAAACTATACTAAAGATGTACTTGCTTGTGATATTCATACAAGAATGCATACTAAGAAGATGTTATTAGAAGCTGGAGCTAATACAGTATATGGCTTATTTGAAGTTATGAATAAGCCTATTAATGGTAGTGGATATAATCCTACTTATGGTCTTCTTGGTTCTAATAAGAGTACAGAAGAGAGATTAAAATTATTCCCTAAGACTGGAGATAAGTTAGTAGTAGATATTCAAAACAAGTTAAAGGAATTAACAGGAAAGAATATTGAAGTAATGGTTTATGGTGATGGTGCATTTAAGGACCCAGTTGGTCATATTTGGGAGTTAGCTGATCCAATTGTTTCACCAGCACATACACCTGGATTAGATGGCACACCAAATGAAATTAAATTGAAATATGTTTCAGATAACAAGTTTGCTGATTTATCTGGAGAAGAATTAAAGAATGCTATCAAAGAAGAAATTAGAAAGAAAGATAGTAATTTAAAAGGTCAAATGATTACACAGGGAACTACTCCTAGAAGACTTACTGATTTAATTGGTTCTTTATGTGATTTGACGAGTGGAAGTGGTGATAAGGGAACGCCAGTAGTATTTATTCAGGGCTATTTTGATAATTTGGCTGATGATTAGTAAAGGAGTGAAAGTATGAATAAGTTTTGTTCTTTTTGTGGAAAAGAATTAAAAGAGGGTGAGGTTTGTGATTGTCAAGAATCTAAAAATAATTCAGTAAAACCTAGTAGTAATAAAGGAGGAAATATGGGAAACGATTTATTGGATATAATAAAGAAAGTTTTTGTTAAACCTATAGAGGTATTTAAGAAGTATTTAGTTGATGATAAGTTAGTAGTAGGAGTTGTATTAGTTGTAGTTGCTGCTTTAGCTAGAGGATTATATACTGTATTATCTTTATATCATGTTTATTCTAAATCTAGTTATTTTAAAGATAGTGTAGATTATTTTAAGAATTTCTTTGAGACTTTTGGTTCTTATTTATGGAAATATGCTGCATTAGTACTTATTATTTATGCTGTTGTTAAATTAATATTTAAGACTGAGATTTCTTGGAAGAAAATTGTTACTGTGGTTGGTGTAGCTTTAGTTCCTATTATTTGCTATGTTCTAGTTTCTTACATTTTATTATTCTTTGATGGAGATTTTGTTACTTACCTAACAAGTTATTTATCTACATTTACTAATGCTTTATATATGTATTTGATTTATGAGGGAATTTGTAGTCTAGTTGATGTAGATAAGAATAAGTTATTAATATCTATGGGTGTTATATTTGTAGGTGTTTCAATAGCTTCTGATATATTTGCAAAATTGTTTTTATAAGAGGTTAATCCTCTTTTTTTCTTGTCTAATTTTATTTATAATGATATAATTGGTGTAGTAAATGGAGTGATGTTGATGATAGTTGACGCTTGTGAAAATCCTTATGTATTAGGTATTATTTTGTTTATAGAAGAGATGTTTAAGGTAGTTTATTACCTTGTTCCTATTGGTCTAATTTTATTTGTATCAATTGATTTTGTTAAGGGAATTATTCATGGGGAAGAGAAAGTAAGTCAACATTTTAATTTTTCTTTGAAAAGAGTTATTAATACAATTGGTTTATTTTTAGTTCCTACATTTATTGGTTTCTTTATGGAGTTAGTTGGTGATGCTGATTTATTTAAGGGTGATTATGCTACTTGTTTAGCTAATACATCTAATATTAGTGAATATAAGTTAAAGTATGATGCTTTAGTTGAAGAGGAAGAAAATAGATTAGAAGAATTGAGACAAAAGCAATTAGAGGAAATGCAATATAATAATGAGGTACAAAGAAAAAGAGCGGTTGCTCCTGATAATACTAATAATGATCCTACTGATGAGTCTAGGCCAGTTACAGTGGGACAAACTTTTAAATTAACTGATGAACAAATAGAGAAAATAGCAGCTTTATGTATATCTGAACAAGGTGCTAATAAAGCTGGTGTAGCTGGTGAAGCTAGTGTAATGGCTAATATATATGAAAAGTCTGGTAAGAATTATTCTGGTTTTTATGATTTTGTAATGAATAGTGGGTGGTGGGGAAAACAAGATAGAATTAATAAGAAAGTTAATGAAAGAAAAAAAGAATTAACTCCGGAATTAATTAGTGCTACTAAGGATGTTTTAATTAATGGTAATAGGACACTTCCTTTGTATATTGATGAACATGATTGTTGGTTTTGTGCTAATCATTATAAAAATGATAAATTAGTTTATTGTAATAATGGTAATAAGGGTGATATTTGTTATCTAGATAATAAAGGTAGCAAGTTATCTAGTAAGGCTGATATATCTAATAGAAGTAATTATAAACAGGATGTTACGAAGGTATATACTTATTATAAACAGGGTGAATCTTCTGAAAGTGCTAGATACTGGGTGTTTTATACATTCTTAACTAGTTCTAGTGATCCTTTTGGATATACTGAGTATTATTATAAAAAAATAAAGGGTATAAGGTGATATTGTGATAGAGAAAGTTAAGAGTAAGTTATATATTCTTAGTAGTAATAATATTCTTTTAGTTATTTCTATTGTAATTATTATTTTTATTATTGCATTTAGTTTGTTTAATAGAGGTAATGTAAGAAATAGATTTATTAAATATCTTAATAAAATGGATTATTATAGTAGTGATGGTGGCTATTTATATTGTAAGAATATTGGTGGTAGTTCTTTAGATGAATTTTATGATGGTGTTACATATAGTAATGATAGTTCTTATGAATTAAATTGTTTTGATATTGATTCGGTTTTATTTAAGAAGAACAAGAGAAAATATAGTGGAGGTATTAATACCTTATTAAATGAGTCTTATAGTTTTAAAGATAAGAAAGTAACGTATAATTATAGATTAGAAGAAACAGATGAAGCTACATTTATATTTAGTGGTGAATATTATTTTGCTTCTGGTAAGTATAATTTTACTTGTGAGAGAGAATATGCTTATCAATATGATGTTAATGATGATGATAGTGTTATTTGTTCTAGAATAGAATATGAAGTTGATGAATTTTATAGAGAAGCTATAGATGCTGTAGATAATTATTCTTTACTTAAGAGAATGATTAAATAGCATCATAGTTGGTGATGTTATGGACGATATTTTTTATATGAAAGAGGCTTTAGAATTAGCAAAAGAAGCATATGAGTTAGATGAAGTTCCGGTTGGTTCTTTAGTAGTATTAGATGGTAATATTATTAGTAGGGGATATAACCGAAAGGAAATAGATGGTATTGCTACTTCTCATGCAGAGATAATTGCTATTAACGAAGCTTGTAAGAAATTAGGAACTTGGAGACTTGATAATTGTGTTTTATATACTACGGTTGAACCTTGTATGATGTGTGTAGGAGCTATATTACAGTCTAGAATTGGTAGAGTAGTATATGGAACTAGTAATGATAGCTTTGGTTATTTAAGAAAGGTAAATAGTAATAAGATTAGTGTTACTGATTCTGTTTTAGATAAAGAGTGTGCATCATTATTAAGTGAATTTTTTAAAAAGAAAAGAGCATAAATTTGCTTTTTTTTTAAATTTATGTTATCATATTACGCGTTTGAAAAAGAGGAGGTTTTAATATGAGTTGTCCTGCATATGAATTTAAAAGTGGAATTTTTGGCGGAGATTATTATTGTAATTACAAAAGAGATGATGTTCCTTCTAGTTGGTATTCTAGATACTGTAAGGGATATTATTATGATGAGTGTCCTACTTATCAAGCTCATAATTCATCAAGTTGTTTTATTACAACAGTTGTTCATAAAATTCTTGGAAAAGGCGATAATGATCCAATATTGGATAAATTAAGAAAGTTTAGAAATGATGTTTTACAATCTAATGATAAATATAAAGAGGTACTTGCTACTTATGATGTTGTAGGCCCTGCTATTTCTTGTAGATTATATCATGAACCTGAACCTAATAGAAAGCAAATAGCTACTAATTTATTTAATTTAGGAATTAGTAATGTTTGTAAGTTATTGGATGAGAATAAGGAAGAAGAAGCTATTAAGCTTTATACTGATATGACTACTTTATTAATGCAAGGTTATGGTATTACTGAATCAGTTGATCAAGAATATCTTGATCATATGGATATTAGTAAATCTGGTCATGGAAGAAGAGCATTAAAAAGAGAATATAATAAATAAAAGCTATAGTTTATTCATATAATTAAGAGGTGATTATATGAATAATATAGCTTTTTTAATTACTTTTATTTCTTCTATATCTACTTTGTTGGGAGTTGTATTTATTTTTTTTAATATTAAGAAAGAAGATGTTATTATTTCATCTTCTTTAGCTTTTGCTTCTGGGGTTATGTTAAGTATTTCTTTATTTGATTTAATACCAGAAGCTTTTGTTATGGTTAATAATAAATTTGTAATAGTGTTTATTTTATTTTTGTTGGGAATTTTTATTTCCTATATTATTGATAAGTATATGGATAAATATAATGATTCTTTATATAAAGTTGGTATTATTTCTTTTTTAGGATTAGTAATTCATAATATTCCGGAAGGAATAATAACTTTTATTACTTCTTATAAAAATGTTAAGTTGGGATTATCTATGGGTATTGCTATAGGAATGCATAATATTCCGGAAGGTATATCTATTAGTGTACCTATATATTATTCTACTAAGAAGAGGTTAGTTGCTTTTCTTTATACTTTTATTGCATCTTTAGCAGAAGTATTTGGAGCATTTATTACTTTTTTGTTTTTGCGTTATTATATTAATGATTTAGTAATGGGAATGTTATTTTCTTTTATTGGGGGTTTAATGATATATATGTCTTTATTTGAGTTGTTTATAGAATCTTTAAAGTATGGTAATAATAATAGAAGTTATTGTTTATTCCTTTTTGGTAATGTTATTATGTTAGTTAGTATGTTGTTGTTATAGTTATTTTATGATATACTATTTTTGGTTAGGTCGTGTAATAGTGAAAAAAGTATTGTTTTTTTTATTCATTTTGTTTTTAAATATTAGTTTAGTTTTTGCTGTTGATATTAGTAAGGCATATGATTATACTTATGAGAAAGCTAATGTTGATTTAGTAAGTAAGAATGTTATTTTATATAATTTAACAGATAATTATAAATTAATAGATATTAAGAGTGATGAAAGTGTTCAAATAGCTAGTTTAACTAAAATAATGACTATTTTAGTTGCTTTGGATAAAATTACTGATGTTAATGAAAAGGTTACTATTACTAGTGATGTTTTTAATGGGATTAATGATTATTCTAAAGCTGGTTTTAAAGTAGGAGATAAAGTTACTTATTTGGATTTATTATATGGTGCTATGCTTCCTAGTGGTGCTGATGCAGTAAATGCTTTAGTTTTAAATATTAGCGGTAATTATGATGATTTTATTAAACTTATGAATGAGAAAGCTAAAAGTTTAGGACTTAAAAAAACTAAGTTTGATAATGTTATAGGAAGAGATTCTTCTAATAATTATTCTAGTGCTTATGATATTGCTTTAATGATTAATTATGGATTAGAGAATGAAGTGTTTAATAAGATGTTTACTAGTAGGAAATATACTACAAGTAATAATTTAGTTCTTAATAGTACTATTTCATTATATGGTAAAAACTTAGATGTTAGTGCTATAAAAGGATCTAAGAGTGGTTATACAGATGGAGCTGGTGTTTGTTTTGCTTCTTTAGGTTCTGTTAATGATGTTGATTATTTGTTAGTAGTTTTAGGAGCTAGTACTAATAATAAGTCTAATGCTGTTAGGGATTCTGTTGATATATATAATTATGTTGATAAGAATTATGGTTATAAGGTATTACTTGATAAAGATAAGGTAATTGATAAATTAGATATTGTTTGGGGTAAGGAAAAGAAATATATTCTTAAGGTAGATAAAGATGTAAGTAGATATGTTAAGAATACTATTGATTTAGATAAAGTAGAATATAAATATAAGGGAGTATCTAAATTAAAGTATGGTATTAAAAAGGGAGATAAGTTAGGTAGTGTTGATATTGTTTATAAAGATAGTGTTATTGGTAGTACAGATGTTTATTTAAATAAAGATATTAAGTATTATCATCCAGTTATTTATACTATTATGTTTATTTCTTTTATTTCGATGGTTAGTTCTTATATTAAAATATGTAAAGAAAGAAAGAGAAGGAAGAAAAAAAGAAGAAAGAATAAAACTCGTTGACTTAGATTTAAAAATATAATATAATACTTTTGATGTGAATAATAAGACTGTTATAAGGAAGTAGTAATACTCGTTTATTAATAGAAGAGAGTTAGTGTAAGGTGAGAGACTAATTATTAATGGAGTATGAATTCGCCCTTTAGTTTTAGCGAGTGATTGCGTTATAAATCTTAAGAGTATAACTTTGTTATAAAAAAAGGTGGTACCGCGGCTTTGTCGTCCTTTTGTACTATCTTTTTTTGTTTGGAGGTAGATATGTATAAAATAGATTATTTACTTAAGTATGTTTCTAATGATTGTTATAAGAAAATAGTTAATATGGATAATGAAATACTTCTTGATAGTTTAGAGCATTTTAGAATTGATGTTGATTTAAATATTAGGTATTTGATTAAAATGGGAATTAAAGATTATGATAAGGTTATATTTGATAGATTAGAGGATTTAACTAAATCGCATAGTGAATTTAGAGGTATGGTTGATAGTTATATTGATACAATGGGTAATGATGGTTTTATTAGTATGATAGAAAATGTTTGAGGTGAGAATATGAAAGAGATAGAAAATTTATTGTTAGAAGTTAAGGATGCATTTAAGGATGTTAATGATTTTAATGAATTAAATAATTTAAAAGTTCTTTATATGGGTAAGAAGGGTAAGATTACAGAAATTAATAGTCATATTAAAGATGTTAGTAATGATAAGAAAAAAGAATTTGGTATGAAAGTTAATGAACTTAAGAAATTATTTAATGATAAATATGAAGAAAAGAAATCTAGTTTAGAAAAAGATATTCTTAATAAAAAACTAGAAAAGGAAAGAATTGATATTTCTTTACCTAGTACTAGAGTTAGTATGGGAGCTCCTAATATATTAGAAAAATTAATAGAAGAAGTAGAAGAATTGTTCTTATCTATGGGATATGATGTAGTAGATGGACCAGAGATAGAATTAGATAAATATAATTTTGAAATGTTAAATATTCCTAAGGGACATCCTGCTAGAGATGCTCAAGATACTTTTTATATTGAAGGTGATGAAATATTACTTCGTAGTCAAACAAGCCCTGTTCAAGTTAGAACTATGTTAAATGGTGAGGGAAAAGTTCCTATTAGAATGATATGTCCTGGTAAGACTTATCGTCGTGATAATGATGATGCTTCTCATTCTCATCAATTTATGCAAATAGAGGGACTTCTTGTTGATAAGGATATTAGTTTAAGTGATTTAAAGGGTACGATGGATGTATTATTTAAGAGATTATTTGGTAAAGAGGTTGAAGTTCGTTTTAGACCTAGTTATTATCAATTTACGGAACCATCTATAGAGGTTGATGTTACTTGTGTAGTTTGTCATGGTAAGGGATGTCCTGCATGTAAGCATAATGGTTGGGTAACTGTATGTGGAGCAGGTGTAGTTCATCCTAATGTTCTTCGTATGAGTGGATATGATCCTAGTGTATGGAGTGGTTTTGCTTTTGGATTTGGAGCAGAGCATTTAGCTATGATGAAATATGGAGTAGATGATGTTAGAACTTTCTATAATGCTGATTTGAGAGAATTACAAGTATTTGATAGGGAGGATGAGGAATAATGATTAGTTTAAATTGGGTTAGTGATTATATTGATATTAAAGATCAAGATGTCTATGAACTTGCTAATAAGATAACTAAAGCAGGTATTAATGTCGAGGGCGTTGTTTCTCATCATATTGATAATTTAGTTATAGGACAGATTAAATCTGTTTCTATGCATCCTGATAGTGATCATTTACATGTATGTATTGTAGATGTTGGTGATGAAGAATTACAAATTGTTTGTGGGGCACCTAATGTTAAGGAAAAAATGAAGGTTATAGTAGCTAAAGTAGGTGCAGTACTTCCAGGTGATTTTGAAATTAAAAAGAGCAAGATTCGTGGAGTTGATTCTTGTGGTATGATGTGTGCTTTATTTGAACTAGGATTAGAAGAAAAAACGGATGATAATTATGCTAAGGGTATTTGTGAATTAGATGATAAAGCTCCAATTGGTGATGACCCTTTAGTTTATCTTGGTTTAGATGATACTTTATATGATTTAGATATTCATAAACATCGTAATAATGACTGTTATTATCATATAGGCTTTGCTTATGAGATAGCGTGTATATTAAATCGTAAGGTTAAGTTGCCTTCTTTAGATTTTAGCGTTATTAAAGATAAAGTAAGTGATAATTTTAAATTAAAAGTAGATACAGATAAGTGCTCTTATTATATGGCTAGAGAGGTTAGAAATGTTAAGATAGGAGAGAGTCCTGATTTTATAAAAAGAAGATTAGTTGCTGCAGGAATGAGACCTATTAATAATGTTGTTGATATTTCTAATTATGTTATGTTAGAATTTGGACAACCTTTACATTTCTTTGATAAAGATAAGCTAGGTAATACGATTGTTGTTAGAAATGCTAAAGATGGCGAAGAAATTGTTACTTTAGATGGTGTTAAGAGAGAACTTGATTGTAAAGATATAGTTATTACTGATGGAAAGAAACCTGTTTGTATAGCAGGTGTTATGGGTGGAGAAAATACTGATGTAGATGAAAATACAAAAAATATATTAATTGAGTCAGCTATTTTTGATGCTGTTAGTATTAGAAATACTTCTCGTAAGTTAGAACTTCCTAGTGAAGCTAGTATTAGATATGGTAAGGGATTATCATATGAATATACTGAAATGGCTTCTAAAAGAGCATGTAGTTTATTAGAAAAATATGCTGGTGCGTCTGTACTTGATGGTTATGTTCTTGTTGATAATGAAGATCATAAAGATAAGAAGCTATCATTTAAGGCTGAGGATGTTAATAAAATATTAGGTATAGAAATATCTGTTAGTGATATGAAAAAGGAATTGGAGAGATTAGATTTTCCTTATACTTTAAAGAAAGATGTCTTTGATGTTATAATACCTAAAAGAAGATTAGATATTGATGCTAATGTTAATGATATTGCTGAAGAGATTGGTAGATTATATGGTTATAATAATTTAGTTTCTTCTTTACCTTCTATAGAAGTTAGAAGAGGGGAATATATTGGAGATGTTAAGTATCGTAAATTAATCTCTAAGAGATTAAGAGCTTTGGGACTTAATGAAGTTAAGACTTATACTTTAGTTGGTCCTGATATGGCTAAGATGTTTAAGTATGAGAATGTAGATAATGTAGTTTTACCTAATCCTATGAGTATTGATAAGAGTGTTATTAGGACAACATTGATTCCTTCTTTAGTAAATGTATTTGAATATAATAAGGCTCGTGGAGTTAAAGATATAAATATATATGAAATTGCTAAGACATATGATAAAGATTATAATGAAATATCTAAAGTCTGTGGACTTATGACAGGTAGTTATATTTCTAATAGTTGGAAGAGAGATTTAGAAGTTGATTTTTATGTAATTAAAGGAATTGTTGAAGATTTACTTGATTATATGGGATATGCAAATAGATATTCTTTCGTTAGAAGTAATTGTGATGATTTACATCCTGGTATTCAAGCTAATATTGTATTAGATGGTAAGAATATTGGTATTATTGGTAGAGTAAATCCTAGTATTATAAAAAGAGATGTTTTTGTATTTGAAATTAATATGGATAGTTTAATTGGAAAAACTTCTAAATTAAAATATAAGCCATCATTTAAGTATCCATCTATTTCAAAGGATATGGCTTATATATTAGATAAGAATATTGATGTAAGTGAAGTAATTAAAACTATTAAAAAGGCTTCTGATAAAACATTACAAGATGTTTATGTATTTGATGTTTATGAGGGAGAAAATATTGATGAAAATAAAAAGAGTGTAGGATTTACATTAGTATTTAATGGAGTAGATCATACTTTAAAAGATGAAGATGTAATGCCAGTCTTTAATAGAATTATTAAAGAAGTAGGAGATAAGCATAAAGCATTATTAAGAGATAATTAAAAAAAATAACTCAATTAATTGAGTTATTTTATTTTGTATGGATTAGTTCTTGAACCTTCACCACTTACGTAGATAACATCTTGAGCTAAAGCTATAACTGGTCTTAATTGAGCTTGGTTACTTGCTTTTGTTGCAAAGATTGATTCTAAACCACTTACTTTATATACTTCATAAGTATTTGATGTGCTTCCAGTTAGTGTCCACCAGTTTTCATCTAGTCTAGCTAAGTAGTTATAGTTACTACAAGCTTCTGTTTTAACAGACTTACAGTTGCTATCAGTACTTGCATTTAAGTAGTCATATACTGGTAATAATCCAATATGTTGATTTGTTAGTACTTTGCTTTTTTCAGCTGTTCCAGTTTTATCTTCATCAGTTTCTGATCTTTTTCCTATTTCTAAATCAAATGTTGTAGTTAATTTAGTGTCTTCTTCATTTAATAATATATTTCTTTTATAGATATTTCCTAAATATTCATTTGCTCTTGATAATTCATAGTTATTTATACCTGATTGACTTCTTTTTTCTTGATTATATCTGTCATCCCAAGATAATGTACTAACATTTTTAATTTTTTCATTTAAGATAATTATTGTTTTGTTATTCTTTATTTTTACTATTCTCCAAGAATGTTCTCCAAAGTCTAAATAGTTATTTATTAATTCACCACGGAATACATATTCATTATTCATTTCATATAGTGCTTTAGTTTCATTTTCTTTTTCTTTTTCAATTAAATATTCAGAAAAGAATTTAACTTTATAATCTTCTCCACAGTCTAGAGAAGGTGTATATCTATAATCAGTTGCAGTTTTTGTTACGGTAACTTTTCCTGTACATTTTTTCTTGTCGTCTTTTAGATAGTTACTTATTTCTTCCATATAATCTTCTTTTGCTAATTCATCAGCTGATATTGTTATTAGATCTCCTTCATTAGTAGGTAAGCGATCTTCATTCTTTTTGTAATATTTTATTGCAGCATCTTTCATAATTTTTTCTATTTCTGTATATGATTTTTTATAGAAGTATTTGTTATATGCTAAGGCTCCTACTATAAAGAAGACTATTATAATTATTAGTATTGTTATAGCAATAATTATTTTTTTGATTCCAATTTTATCTTTAATATCTTTCATTTTAATCCCTCACTTAATTTATAAAAATTATATCAAATTTTGTGATTCTTTTCAATAGTATTTTATTATTTAGTAGTATATTGCTTTTTTGCTTTCATATAATTATATGAAAGGATTTGATATTATGAAGCAGATAATTCCATTTAAAAAGGAGCTTATGTTTAAGACAAAGGTTAGTGAGATTACGTCTATTTCATTAGAACATGAAATAAGTAGTAAGAATAATGGTGTTTTAAAGGGTAATTTTGTTATTAGTGGTGATTATAAAATGACAGAGGGGTCTATTAATAGAGAGGAGTTTAAATTTGATATACCTTTTGAAATAGCTTTAAGTGATTCTTATGTTTTAGATAGTATTGTGATGGATATAGATAATTTTTATTATGAATTAATTGATAGTGAGATTTTAAAAGTTAATATTGATGTTTATGTTTCTGGAGATGAGAAAGAGGATAGAGAAGAAGTGGTAATTGATAATAGTGAAGAAGAGATAATTGATGATGTTAAATATGAGGATACTTTAAAGGTAGATTCTTTAGACGATGCGGATAGTGGTATTTTTAATACTTCTACTTCTGATACTTATGTTACATATTATGTTTATGTGGTAAAAGAAGATGATACTATTGATAAATTAATTAGTAGATTTAATGTTACTAAAGAAGAATTGGAAGAATATAATGATTTATCTTCTTTTAGGGAAAAAATGAAATTAATAATTCCAAGTCGTAATGAATAAAGAGATAAGAGATTTATTTGATAAGAATAATATTGTTATACAAAAGATTACAATAAGTGGTAGTGTTATTATAGTAAGTTCTGTTGATAATAGATATGTTATTAAAAAGAAAGATAAGAGAATTAAATCTTTATATAAATATCTTAGTAGTAGAAATTTTAATAATTATCCAAAACTTATTTATGAAACAGATAATTATGATGTTTTTGAATATATAGATGGTGCTAGTATTCCTTATGAAGAAGAAGCAGTAGATATTATTAAACTTGTTTCTTCTTTACATAGTAAAACTACTTTTTATAAGGATATAGATGAAGATACTTATAAGGAGATATATGAGGATATAATTGATAGAGTTAATTATTTATATAATTATTATGATGATATTTGTAATATTATAGATAGAGAAGAGTATATGTCTCCTTCTAATTATTTTTTTATGAGAAATGTTTCAATGTTATTTAGTTGTTTAAATTATTGTAAGGAAGAAATTAATAAGTGGCATGATTTAATAAAAGATATTAAAAGAATTAGGGTAGTTAATTTACATAATAATCTTAGTTTAGATCATTATTTGTTATCAAGTAAGCCTTATTTAATAAGTTGGAATAAGAGTAAGAGGGATATGCCTATATATGATCTTATTGTTTTTTATAAGAAATATTATATGGAATTTGATTTTTGTGAATTAATTAGGGTATATGAATCATATTATCCTCTTCTTAAGGAAGAAAGAATTCTTTTATATTGTTTATTATCGATTCCGGATAAAATAAATTTTGATAAAAGTGAGTATGATAATTGTCTTGAAGTTCTTAATTTTTATGAGTATATTAGTAGTACAAATAAGCTTATTAATGATAGTATAGAAGAGGGAAAAAAGGAATAATTTATTTCTTTTTTTAATTTGTTAAAAAAAGTTTAAAAAAGGGGTTGCAAATGCTTAAAATATATAGTACAATAACATTCGTGTAGATGGCAAAGATGTGCAAAGTTGCTGATACGCCCGGTTAAGTTGTAAAATACTTATTTGGGTTAATCAGGTAATTTGTTCGGAGCAAGTCTATACTAGATATAGGCGAAAGGAGG
>JAEEGL015264841.1_pt1 | contig 25491 bp, 25 predicted proteins | sample 9134231 | NCBI WGS metagenome assembly JAEEGL01 (sample SAMN16246548, study PRJNA631951) | gut metagenome | biome: gut microbiome; feature: rumen; material: fiber-attached | host: Bos | place: Iran: Karaj | collected 2018-10
CAGATGCAGTTTCTTACTATGCAACATTCGACAACTACAAAGTAGGAACAATTCAGGGTGACTATCTTGTAGACAAGCTCGGCCTCAAGACACGTGGTGCTTCAGATCCAGTAAACATGGAGTTCTTCACTGGTGACCCAGGTGACAACAACATCAACTTCTTCTTTGGTGGTGCTATGGATGTTCTTCAGCCATATCTTGACAGTGGTGTAATCGTATGTCCTTCTGGACAGACAGCAAAGGCTCAGGCTGCTACATTGAACTGGTCAACAGAAGAGGCTCAGAAGCGCATGGAGAACCTGATTTCTGCAAACGGCTATGGACCAAAGGGAACAAAACTTGACGCTGTATACTGCTCAAATGACTCAACAGCACAGGGTGTAACAAACGCTCTTGTTTCTGCAGGTTATGATGCAAGCAACTTCCCGATCATCACTGGTCAGGACTGCGACATCCCATCTGTAAAGAACATGCTCAAGGGTCTTCAGGCTATGTCTATCTTCAAGGATACACGTACTCTTGCTTCAAAGGTTGTTGATATGGTTGATGCAATCATGAAGGGCTCACAGCCACCAATCAATGATACAAAGACATACGACAACGGAACTGGAATCATTCCTTCATTCCTTTGTGAACCAGTATTCGGTACAGTTGACAACTACAAGTCATTGTTGGTTGACTCTGGATACTACACAGAAGATCAGCTGAAATAGTCTGAACTAAACTAAATGTGGCTGTCCTACATAAAACAGGGCAGCCATTTTTTAAGAACAACGAAATAAAGAGGGATTCCAATGGCTAAAACATTATTGGAAATGAAAAACATAACCAAGGTGTTTCCTGGTGTTAAAGCGCTTGATAACGTTAATCTGACAGTTGAGGAAGGCGAAATCCACGCTATCTGTGGTGAGAACGGTGCCGGTAAGTCAACTTTGATGAACGTCTTGAGCGGTATTTACCCTTACGGAACATACGATGGCGACATTATCTATGATGGTAATGTCTGTAAATTTCAGACAATCAGAGACAGTGAAGCTAAGGGAATTGTTATTATCCATCAGGAATTAGCACTTGTCCCGCTTCTTACAATTGGTGAAAACATGTTCCTCGGAAATGAGAGGGGAACAAAAGCAAAGATTAACTGGTCTGAAACATTTGACAAAGCCGACGAACTTTTGAGGATGGTCGGTTTAAAAGATTCATCAAAAACCCTGATAAAGGATATTGGTGTTGGAAAACAGCAGTTGGTAGAAATCGCCAAGGCATTGGGAAAGAACGTAAAGCTTCTTATTCTGGATGAACCGACTGCATCTTTGAATGATACGGAAGCAAAGCATCTTTTGGATCTGCTTCTTGAATTCAAGAAAAATGGAATGACTTCTATCATCATCTCTCACAAGTTGAATGAAGTCTCCTATGTTGCTGATAAAATCACCGTCATCCGCGACGGTTCAACTATCACGTCACTTGATAAGAAAAAGGATAATTTCTCTGAAGATACAATCATTTCTGCCATGGTAGGACGCAGCCTCACAGACCGCTTCCCCAAGAGGGAAAGTCATGTTGGCGAAGTCTGCTTTGAGGTAAAGGATTGGTGCGTAGACCACCCGGTATTCGACGGAATAAAAGTCTGCGACAAAATCAACTTCAACCTCAGGAAGGGCGAAGTACTCGGTATCTCGGGCCTTATGGGTGCCGGACGAACAGAGCTTGCAATGAGCATCTTCGGACATTCATACGGATCAAACATACGTGGTCATATATTCATGAACGGGAAAGAAGTTTATTTCCCGAACGTAAAATCTGCTATCAAGGCTGGTCTTGCCTATGTAACGGAAGACCGCAAGGGTAACGGACTTATTCTTACTGAATCAATCTGCAAGAATACAACTGCCGCAAAGCCGGAAAAAATCTCAAAGCATTATGTTCTGGACTTTGACAAGGAACGCGCCTACTCAGAGCAAATGGCAAAGGAAATGCATACAAAGTGTGCAACCGTCATGGAAGATGTAGGAAACCTTTCCGGTGGAAACATGCAGAAGGTTCTTCTTGGAAAATGGCTCTTTGCAGAACCGGATATTCTTATTCTTGACGAACCGACTCGTGGTATCGATGTTGGTGCAAAATATGAAATCTACTGCATCATCAATCGCATGGTCTCAGAGGGAAAATCTGTGATAATGATTTCTTCTGAAATGCCAGAGATTCTCGGTATGTGCGACCGCATCTACGTCATGAACGAAGGAAAGATGATTGCTGAGATGAACGGCAAAGATGCAACTCAAGAGAAAATTATGACGGAAATAATCAATTCCGGTAAAAAGGATATTTAGGAGATAACGATGGGAAATACTAAATCAAGTGGCATTAAGGACTCAATGAAGTCTACGCTAAAAGGTAACACCATGATGTTTATACTCGTTGGTGTTATGATATTGTTTGAAGTTTTGATTCGCATTTCTGGTCACGGTTCATTGTTTGCACCTCAGAATATTACAAACATTATTCGTCAGAATGCATACGTAGCTATTCTGGCAACAGGTATGCTCTGTTGTATTCTTACCGGTGGTAACATCGATTTGTCTGTCGGTTCTGTAGTAGCCCTTGTTGGTGCTCTTGCAGGTGTGTTCATAGTAAACATGGGACTTCCGGTTTGGGCCGCAATCATTCTGTGTCTTTTAATCGGAACTGGTATCGGTGCCTTCCATGGTTTCTTTATCGCATACATCCATATACCGCCTTTCATCACGACTCTGGCCGGTATGCTTTTGTGGCGCGGTGTTGCAACAATCATCCTTGACGGTAAGCCAATTTCTCCGTTCCCACAGAAGTTCCTGGTATTGTTCGAAAGCTTCCTGCCTAGTTCAGAGGCCGCCAAAGAAAAGTTTGGTGAAATGGTGCTCTTAGGTGGATGGGTTGATAAGTATACAATGATCGTAACCTTGGCTATTACAGTAATCGCTGTATTCCTTTACATCCTCTTGGAAATCGTCAGCCGTGCAAAGAAAATCAAGAAGAATTATACAGTAAGCTCAAAGGGTGCATTTATCCTTAAGCTGGTTGTTCTTTCAATTGTCATCGTAATTCTTGGTCAGTTCCTTGCCCGTGACCGTGGTATTCCGGTTATCCTGATTCTTCTGGGACTTATCGTAGTAGCTTACTCATACTTCACACAGAATACTGTTCCTGGACGCTACCTGTACGCAATCGGTGGTAACGAAAAGGCAGCACGTCTTTCTGGTGTTAATACAAACAACGTAATGTTCTTTGCATACACAAACATGGGATTCATTTCTGCAGTAGCCGCTTTGGTAACTGTTGCACGTCTTAACTCAGCACAGCCTACAGCCGGTACAAACTATGAAATGGATGCAATCGCTTCCTGCTTTATCGGTGGTGCTTCTGCATACGGTGGAACAGGTAAGGTTTCTGGTGCTGTAATCGGTGCCATCTTCATGGGTGTTTTGAACAACGGTATGTCCATCCTTGGTGTGGACGCAAACTGGCAGAGGGCTGTTAAGGGTCTGGTTCTCTTGGCTGCTGTTATCTTTGACATTGTTTCAAAGAACAAGAAAGGCAAGAAAAACTAATAAAATAAGAGGCTGTGTGTTGATTCAACTTCAACCACGGCTTCTTTGATCCTCCAGTGATAGAGGGTCAGTTTCAAAAGGGAAAAAGCTGGATTTCGTTATTACCTCCTAAGACAAACGGATTCGAATAAAAAACTTAATGAAACTGACCAAGAGTGTTTTCTTATTTAGGCAGGCGGCTTGTCAAGCTACCTGTCTTTTTTTGTATGTGAAATAAGAGAATAAAAAAAAGCCCCGCATATAATGGCAGGGCTTTCTATATTTACATGATTTTTTTATTCGTTAACGGCGGCGGCTGCTTCCTCTGCGGCTTCGAGGAGGGCAGGCTCTTCGGCGGCCAAGCGCTTTTCACAGAACTTACAGATTGTTCCCCTTCCATTGTCCATTGCTTCCTGAGCATTTCCTGTATAAAGGGTGTCTGAGCGGTCCAAAGCCTGGCAGTCTTCGTAGATGTGGAATTTCTTACCATGTTCGGTCCAGTAAACAGTCTGACCTGCATTGGCGGCGGCTACTGCCTCAGCTGAAATCGGATTCCAGTCGTAGCTTGCAAGACCAGAGATTGCAAGGAAGATGGCGGCAACTACAGTTCCCACTACCTTGGTCTTTTTGTCAGCATTCTTGTTTGTAAGAAGGAGGATGATGAAGGGGATAAAGGCAACAGCGGCTACGAGTACGCCCATGTTGTTCCACAGCCAGAACTTAACGGCATTCTTCTGTGAGGCCGGATCAATATGATTAGCCTTTTTCCACAGCTGGGAACCGATAATGACAAGAATCATGTCCAGAACCAGTGCTCCGATGGCTTTATAGAGCGGCTGAATCTTGGGGAGAATCGCGATTTTTTCAAAAATAAAGGCGATGGCCAACGCTTCGCATGCAAGTGCAAGAATCCAAAGAATTACAGCACCAATGCGCAGTCCTGTTCCGTTTCCGGTTTTTGTGGCTGCTGCACCGGGTGTTGGGCGTGGCTTGTTTGTTACTGTTTCGCCTGTTGAAGCGGAAACAATCTTGTGTTCTTTCTTTTCTGCCATAAATAAAACTCCTTGTAGGGGCATACCTAGTGTAAAATCGAGTGAAAACCGATGCTTTTACACTAAATGTAGCAATTTCCCTGATATTATCCCTTATCTTATACTATAAAATCAAAAAATTCAACTTAAAAAGCTTTTGTTTGGTAAAGACTTAAAAAATTCTGAAACTTTTATTGACTTTACTTGTCTAATCTTATATAAATAACTGTTTATGAGGGAAAAAATGAGTGAGGAAATTAGTAAAAGAATGTCAAAGCCAATAATTCCGGTGTTTTTTGCCACCGACAACAACTATGTCCCCTTTCTGGCGGTTTCAATGACTTCCCTGCTGGAAAATGCATCTGACGACTACAACTACAAAATCTATGTTTTGACGACAAATCTTGACCCCAGCCTTCAAAAAAGCGTGGAGGAGACTCTGGAAGAAAAGAAGGGCGCTAAAACCGCTTCCATAGAGTTCATTTCACTTAAGGACAAGCTGGATGAACTTCAGGATTTGTTCCATTTGAGGGATTATTATTCAAAGGAAACCTATTACCGTTTCTTTATTCCCAATCTCTTTCCGGAATATGACAAGGTGCTTTATCTGGACTGCGACATTGCCATTTTGGACGACATCTCAAAGCTTTACAATACTGAACTGGGCAACAACTATGTGGCAGCCGCCAACGAAGAGGTCATGTCTGAATTTGACGTTTTCGGAACATACGTTGAAAATGCACTGGACATTCCCCGCGAAGACTTCTTTAACGCCGGCATCCTTTTGATGAATGCAAGGCTCTTCCGTGAGGATAAGATTGCGGAGCAGTTTGTTGACTTGATTCAGCGCTTTAAGTTCAGGGTTACACAGGACGAAGATTACCTGAATGTCCTTTGCAAGAACCGGGTAAAGCAGCTGGATTTGGGCTGGAATAAAACTGCATTCAAGAATCCAAAGTTTGACGACGCCAACCTCAAGCTGGTTCACTATAAAATCAACTGGAAGCCCTGGCACTATCAGAATGTTGAATATGAGGAATACTTCTGGAATTATGCCAAGAAGACTTCATACTACGACAAGCTTTTGGCAATGCGCGACAGCTATTCACAGGAATGCAAGGACCGTGATCAGCAGGGATACGAAAATCTTTGCAAGCTGGCAGAAGCGGATGCCTTTGACCCAAAGAATTACCGCAACACAATGATAAAGGAAAGGAGCCTTATTTCCGGCCTGGTATATAATGTGCTGGGATTCCTTCATTTAAGAGGCGGCTACAAGGCAAGGAAAGCCCAGCATTATGGCGATTGAAAAAGCAGCTGACCGTCTTAAGGTTCTTGAAAGGATAAAGGAGTACGAGGAGAAGGGCTGGTTCAACAAGGACGTTGAAGATGATCCGCCAACAATTCCCCTTACTCCGGATAAATGCGACTATCTGAACAAAAAGCTCAAGAATAAAATCCTTACATGGTACGTAAACATCAAGGCATACCGTTTTATCGAAAAGCTGATGAGGGAAAAGAAACTCATCGTAAAGGAAATAAAGGGTATCGAAAATTTTGAGGCTATAAAGGATAAGGGTATGATAATAACCTGCAATCACTTTAATGCCTTTGACAATTTTGCCCTGCACTATGTTTTTCATCCATACATCGGCACAAACCTCTACAAGGTCATCCGCGAGGGTAACTTTACTTCTTTTCCGGGGCTGTACGGCCTGTTCTTCCGTCACTGCAAGACCCTTCCGCTGGCATCAAGCTATACATGCATGAAATTGTTTATGGAAGCGATGGATGTCCTTCTTAAGCGTGGAGAAAAAATCCTTGTGTATCCTGAACAGGGCATGTGGTGGAATTACCGAAAACCTCGTCCAACAGTAAGCGGTGCATTTACATTTGCGGCAAAGAGTAATGCCCCATTGCTGCCTGTTTTCATCACTATGAATGACTCAGACTTGATTGGAGATGACGGCTTCCCGATTCAGGAATACACGGTTCATATTTCACCGGCTATTTTCCCCAAACCAGAGCTGTCCGTTCATCAAAACCGCGAATACATGCAAAAGGCAAATGAGGAAATCTGGAAGAACATATATGAGTCAACTTACGGAATTCCTCTGACATATACTACCAAACCTCAAGCCACGGAATAGACATGGACAAAAAACTGCCGCCAGTAATCTATTACAGTGATGAGTTGTCTGATGAATTTTCCACTGCAAAGATAGATCCGATAAAGATTGATGCCAATTATGAATACGGTGACAATTCCCTGTTTTGGAAGTTAAAGCATTATTTCTGGTACAGGATAGTTGCGACACCAATCGCATGGTTTTATCTTAAGTTCGCTTATGCCCATAAAATTGTTGGCAGAAAAAAAATCAAGCCATATAAAAAGAACGGTTTCTACATCTACGGAAACCACACAAATGCAATTGCAGATGCCCTGATACCAAGTTTCGTCTCATGGCCCAAACACACATACGTAATAGTTCATGCAAACAATGTATCTATTCCCGGCATGGGGCAGGTGACAAAATACATGGGTGCCCTTCCGCTGCCTGATGATGTTGTGGCAACAAAGAATTTTCTTATGGCGGTAAAGCTGCGGTCAGAAACAGGAAAGAGCATTACGGTTTACCCCGAAGCGCACATCTGGCCTTTTTATACAGGCATCCGGCCTTTTGTAGATGTGTCGTTTAGATATCCGGTTCAATATGGAAAACCTGTATTTTCGTTTACAAACACATATCAAAAGAGACGTTTTTCTAAAAATCCACGTATTGTGACATATGTTGACGGACCTTTTTTTGCCGATGAATCTCTTTCTGCCAAGGAAAAAAGGACAGAGCTTCGCAATATGGTTTATAATGCGATGTGTGAGCGCAGCAAAAATAATACAGTTGAATTAATCAAATACATAAAAAAGGAAAAAGAAAATGATTAACGTTTTATTCTGTGGAAATGACAAGGTTTTTGACGGAATTCTAACATGCATGCTTTCAATTTTTAAGCGGACAAAAACAACCGAACCATTCAATTTCTATATCTTTACGATGGACGTTTCCCACATCAAGCCTGAATATATATGCATCAGCGACGAGCAGGTTCAATTTCTTAGCGACGTTGCCAAAAAGCAGAACCCGGAAAACAAGATTACAAAAGTTGATGTCACGGACCTTTACAACAAGGAATTTGCCAACTCCCCGAATGAACAGTGCTATTGCTCTCCATACACACTCCTGAGGCTTCTTGCAGATTTGATTCCCAGCATTCCCGAGAAATTCCTGTATCTGGATGCAGACCTTCTATTCAACGATGACATTACAAAGCTGTACAATATAGATGTAAGCGATTATGAATATGCCGCCGCCCCCGACCACTACGGGAAACTGATTTTGTTCTGGCAGAGGAAATTCATAAATGCGGGCGTGATTTTATTTAACGTAAAAAAATGCAGGGAAACCGGTTTGTTTGAAAAATCAAGAAATGAGATAAAAGCACATAAGCTTACGTTTGCCGACGAAAGCGCAATCATCAGGAGTACGACAAAACAGCTCAAGATCAGCCAGAGGTTCAACGACCAGAAGTTCCTCTACAAGAAAACCGTTATCCGTCACTTTTCCAAGCGCCTGTTCTGGCTGCCATATCCGCACACCGAAAACATCAAGCAGTGGAATTGGGCAAAGATGATGGCAAAGTTCAAATACACCTGCTTTAAGGATGTGCTGGAAGATTATATTTATTACAAGAAAAAGTTTGAGCTGGAACGATAGATTTAGTCATTTTTTTGCCAGCTGGACACTCGCGTTGTTCAATCTAAAACTGTCGTAGCCGTGGTATTCGTAAACCTCAAAGTCTCCGGTCACGATTATTTCCTCGTCGTCTTTTGGATTGGTGACTCCGGCTACGGGGTTGAATTCAAGGCCTTGAGCGCAGCAGGCGGTGGCATCGGTGACTATGCATGAATAGCCTGTGTCTCCGAAATCATTCGTATAGTTGTACGCCAAACCCTTTATGCGGATTTTTTTTCCTGTATAGGCTTCTGGTTCAACGAGCATGTTGAAAACCTGGGAATAAACTATGGTTGCGCTTTTATTTGTCAAATCAAGATCCACATCGGAATTTTCATCAGCCTGAACGGCCATGTTGTCTTTTGGTTCAGGATTATTGTCGGTAATCATGGGGTTTATTCGTGCGGGTGAAACAGAAGCAGCATCATTCTGTACTCTTGCATTCTCTTTGGTTTTAGAGGAACAGGAAGAAAAAACAAATAAAAGGCAAATAGCAAAGAATATAAAACTTATTTTCATATAAGACCTCCATTGTCATGCTGAATTTGATTTAGCATCAAGTCCGGAATGACGCTTGGTTGATTGAATGTATTTTACAACTTTGACATTAACGGTGCAAGAGATGCCCAATGGCATAGAAAACAGCAAAGCCAACAATGTCTGCCGCGACAATTGTTGAACCGACAGGGGTTCCTGCTATAATGGAAACCAAAAGACCAAGGACAGCGCATGTCACGGAGAAAATCACGGAGCATATGGTCACTTTCTTAAAGCTGTTGAAGACGAGCATTGCGGAAATGGCAGGAAAAATAACCAGAGCGGAAATCAAAAGTGAACCGACAAGATTCATTGCCAGAACGATGATAACCGCAATCATGGTGGCAATCAAAAGGTTGTATGCCTTTACATTCATCCCGACTGCCTGGGAAAAATTCTCATCAAATGTAATGGCAAAGATTCTGTGGTAAAGGAAGATGAATATTCCTACAACGATTACAGAAAGGATGATGCACAACCCAAGTTCGAGACGGGAAATGGTCAAAATGGAAGTAGAACCAAACAAAGTTGAACAGACATCCCCGGAAACATTTGCAGAATTGGAGCTAAGGTTGATAAGGAGATAGCCTATGGCAAGGGCACCGACGGAAATCATTGCAATGGAGGCATCTCCCTTTATCTTTGTATTCTGACCTGCCTGTAAAATCAATATTGCGCTCAATACGGTAATGGGAAGAACGATGATCATGCTGCTGGAAACCTTAAGCACGGTTGCAATGGCAAGTGCACCAAATGCCACATGGGAAAGACCATCTCCGATAAAAGAAAAGCGCTTGAGGACAAGGGTTACTCCCAAAAGCGAAGAACACACGGATATCAGAATGCTTACAATCAGTGCGTTACGGACAAAATCAAAGGAAAAATAAGAGACAAGGTCTTGAAAAATACTGCTCATTCAACTTCCTCCAGGTTCAGATACATTTTTCCAATGTCACTTGAACAATATTCATCCTTGGTTCCAAAGAAAACGTGTTTCCCAATATGCAGGATATGACTTGCATGCTCAACGGCAAAATGAATGTCATGTGAAATCATTATGATGGAAATACCAGACTTGTTAAGTGAATCGATAAGCTCATACATTTCGTTTGTGGCAATGGGGTCAAGGCCGGTTACAGGTTCATCAAGAAGCAGCATTTTTTTTGTAGCACAAAGGGCACGAGCCAAAAGCACCCTCTGCTGCTGTCCACCGGAAAGATTGCGGTAACATTTGTCTGCAAGGTCTTTAATGTCCATGCGTTCGATGTTTGCCATGGCTTCTTTTTTTTGTGCGGCAGAATACCAGAATAAAAAACCGGGTTTAGCCTGAAATCCGGAGAGAACGATTTCCAATACTGAGGCAGGAAAATCCCTCTGTATCTGAGTCTGTTGCGGTAGATAGCCTATTTGACTCTGTAACAATCCGTCAGAAGTTTTTATGCTGCCGGAAAGAGGTTTTTGTAGATGCAGGATGGTTTTCATCAAAGTGGATTTACCGGTTCCGTTTTCTCCGACAATGCAAAGATAGTTTCCTTCTTCTACTATAAAATTCAGATTGCTGAGCAGGACATTTCCGTTGTAACCCAAACTTAGATCCTTGCATATCAACTGAGCCATTTTTCCTCCAAATCGACTTGGAAAATTAAAATTGAAAATCGTTTTCAATTTATACCAATTATCGCCCTTTTTGTCAACTTGGGTCTTGGTTTACTTTTCTTTATATATGTGTATAATGAAAGGACTTATAGATTCACTAAGAGGACAATATGAAACAACTGATGTTAGGCAATGCCGCTGCGGCACGTGGCATGTATGAAGCCGGATGTGAATTCATTTCAAGCTATCCGGGAACACCTAGTACCGAAATTACCGAAGAGGCTGCAAAATTCAAGGAAATATACTGTGAGTGGGCACCCAACGAAAAAGTTGCCCTGGAAAGTGCCTTTGGAGCATGTCTTGCCGGTCGCCGTTCTTTTTGCGGAATGAAGCATGTCGGTCTGAATGTGGCCGCAGATCCCCTTTACACGATGAGCTATACTGGAGTAAACGCAGGCCTTGTTGTTGGTGTTGCAGATGATCCTGGAATGCATTCGTCACAAAACGAGCAGGACAGCCGTCATCATGCCATTGCGTCCAAAATCCCTATGCTGGAACCAAGTGATTCAGAGGAAGCCCGTTCATTTGCATCCCTTGCCTTTGAATTGAGCGAAAAGTTTGACACGCCGATTCTTTACAAGATGTGTACGCGTGTTGCCCACAGCCAGAGTATTGTTGAACCCGCCGAGCGTTCAGTTCCCGAGCATAAGAAATACGAAAAGAACATACAGAAATATGTAATGGCACCTGCCAACGCAATCCGCCGTCATCCGTTTGTTGAACAGCGCATGAAGGACATTGAGGAATGGTCTTGCACAAGCGGAATCAACCGTGTGGAAAAGGCAGCCTCTGGTTCAAGTCTTTCTGATATCGGTGTAATAACTTCTTCCACAAGCTATCAGTACACCAAGGAAGTTCTGGGAGACGAGGTGAACATTCTTAAGCTGGGCATGGTAAATCCTCTTCCTGCAAAGATGATTCGTGATTTTGCAAAGGGCCTGAAAAAGATAATCGTCATAGAAGAACTTGATCCGATAATCGAAAACTTCTGCCGCTCTCTGGAATTGGGAGTGGAAGTTCACGGAAAGGATATGTTCCCCATTTGTGGAGAATTCAGCCAGAACATCATTGCAAGGGCGTTTGGTAAAAAAGTTGATGAAGGAAAAAAACTTGAAGAGCAGATTCCGGTTCGTCCGCCAATCATGTGTGCGGGATGTCCACACCGCGGAATGTTCTATGCTTTGAACAAGCTCAAGGTTACGGTATTCGGTGACATCGGATGCTATACCCTTGGTTCTGTTGCTCCACTTTCTGCGATGGATGTTACCTTGTGCATGGGCGCTTCTTTTAGTGGCGTTCACGGATGGAACAAGAGTGCCGGAGAAGAAAACGAAAAGAAAACTGTCGCCGTCATCGGAGATTCAACCTTCATGCATTCGGGAATGACGGGGCTTGCAACAATCGCATATAACCAGTCAAATTCAACAGTCATCGTTTTGGACAATTCAATTACAGGAATGACAGGTCACCAGCAGAATCCTACAACAGGCAAAAACCTTTACGGAAATCCCGCAGGTCGTGTGGATCTGGAGGCACTGGCTCATGCAATGGGAATAAACCGCGTGCGTGTGGTTGACCCATACAATATTGCAGAATGTGAACAGGCTGTAAAGGAAGAGCTTGAAGTTCAGGAACCCAGCTTGATTATAAGCCGCCGTCCGTGTGCATTGCTCAAGGAAGTAAAACCCAATCCCCCTCTTGTTGTGGATGAGGCAAAGTGCAAGAGCTGCAAGATGTGCATGAAGATAGGATGCCCTGCAATCGCAATGAAAAACGGCAAGGCAAAAATCGATCCGACATTGTGTGTGGGTTGTGGTGTTTGTTCGCAGATGTGCAAGTTTGATGCGCTAAAGGCTTAGGGACAGATGGGAGAAACAAAGATGAACGAAGACGTAAAGAATATTCTGATTGTTGGTGTTGGTGGTCAGGGTGCCCTGCTTGCCTCTAAAACTCTGGGACAGGTCTTGCTGGATGCCGGTTATGATGTAAAAGTCAGTGAAGTACATGGAATGAGTCAGCGTGGCGGTTCGGTTGTAACTTATGTCCGCTATGGAAAAAAAGTGTATTCCCCGATTGTAGACAAGGGACAGGCAGATTACATTGTTTCATTTGAAATGCTGGAGGCAGCACGCTATACCGATTATCTTAAACCCGACGGAAAGATTGTGGTGAACACCCAGATGATAGACCCTATGCCTGTAATCACGGGAGCCGTTAGGTATCCGGAAAATCTTGAACAGAAGATGAAGGATGCAGGATTCTTTGTGGATGCGGTTGACTGTCTATCTCTTGCTCAGCAGGCCGGAACAGCAAAAGCCGTGAACATTGTGCTGATGGGACGTCTTTCAAAATACATGAATTTTGCAGAAGAAGAATGGCTCAAGGCAATAGAAAAGCTTGTCAAACCACAGTTCCTGGAGATGAACAAAAAGGCGTTTGCATTGGGAAGGGAATAAACTTTTCTCTATAAGTGTTGATTTTAAATCGGTTTTCAACTATAGTGTATATGTTATTGTAAAGAGAAACATAACCGGTGTAAAAAACATAACCATTCATGCAGATTATTGACATCGAAATGCCATCGTTCAGGGAGTAGAAACGAACATGAAGTATTTCCAAAAAGACAAGGAATGCATGCCTCTTGAAGAATTAAAGAAACTTCAGGGGCAGAGGCTGGCGGAAAATTTCCGTCATGTGTATGAGAATGTAGAGTATTACAGGAACCGCTGCAAAGAGGCCGGCGTAACCCCGGATGACATCAAGAGCCTGGATGACATTGCCAAGATTCCTTTCACATGCAAGGATGACTTAAGGCAGACATATCCTTATGGACTGTTTGCTGTTCCGATGAAAGATGTTGTGCGCATTCAGTCTTCTTCTGGCACTACAGGTAAGCAGATTGTTGTAGGTTACACAAAAGAGGACCTTGATATCTGGGATGACTGTGTGGCACGTCAGCTTGTGGCAACTGGTGCTGATGAAAATTCCACTGTTCAGAATGCTTACGGTTATGGCCTTTTTACCGGAGGATTTGGTCTCCATGGTGGCGCTACGAAACTCGGTGCTACCGTAATTCCGATTTCTGCCGGAAACACACCGCGTCAGATTGCGTTCATGCATGACCTCAAGGCAACGATTCTCTGCTGTACACCGTCTTATGCGGCATACCTTGGTGAGACCCTGCACGATATGGGATACGGCCCGGATTACCTGAACCTCAAGGCTGGTATTTTTGGTGCTGAGCCATGGACAGAGGAGATGCGCCGTGGCATAGAGAAATCACTTGGATTAAAGGCCTACGACATCTATGGCCTTACAGAGGTTATGGGACCTGGCGTTGCATTTGAATGTGCCGAACAAAAGGGAATGCACGTTAACGAAGACCACTTCATCATAGAGACAATCAATCCAGAGACTGGAGAAAAGCTTCCTGACGGGGAAAAGGGCGAGCTTGTGTTTACCGCAATTACAAAAAAGGCCTTTCCGCTCATGAGGTTCAGGACAAAGGACATCGGTGTGCTCAACAGGACTCCATGCTCATGTGGAAGAACTTTTGTACGCATGTCAAAGCCGATGGGACGTACCGACGACATGCTGATTATCCGTGGCGTAAACGTATTCCCAAGCCAGATAGAAGGCGTGCTCCTGCAGAACAATTATCCGCCGAACTACCAGATTATCGTTGGACGCGAAAACAACACCGACACATTCGAAATCAAGGTGGAAATGACACCGGAAAAATTCAGCGACGTTGTTGCAGAAAACCACAAGCAGGAAAAGGCTCTGGAATCGGCATTGCTGTCCGTACTTCAGATCAAGGCAAAGGTTACGCTGGTTGCACCAAAGACAATCGAACGCTCCGAGGGAAAAGCCAAGCGTGTCATCGATACAAGAAAGCTTCATGACTAGGAGGATTATATGACAGTAAAACAGATTTCAATATTTTTGGAAAACCGCCCCGAATCCCTTATGGAACTGACTGACATCCTTGCAAAGCGCAACATCAACATGAGGGCCCTGTGTCTTGCAGATACAAACGACTTTGGAATTGCCCGCATCATTGTGGACGATCCTGAGAATGTCGCTAATATCCTCAAGGAAGAAGAATATATCGTAAAGGCTTCCAATGTAATCGCTCTGGAAATCCCGGACGAAACAGGTAGCCTTAACAAAATCCTGAAGATTCTTGGAGAAAACGGACGCAATGTGGAATACATGTACGGCTTTACCGGACGCAAGACAAACTGTGCGTTCATGGTTCTGCGCTGTACCGATATCCCAAAAACGGAACAGGTTCTTGATTCAAATGGAATAAGAATGCTGAATCAGGAAGAGCTTAAAAACATTTAACAGAAAAAATTTGTCATACTGAACGCCTGTCGGCAGACAGGTGATTCAACATCTTAACATGCAAGCCTGGGATCCCGGATCAAGTCCGGGATGACAGACATGGCATGTTTTTTTTGTTTAGGAAATCTTCCAGATCAGGAAGGGAAGTGCCTTTTCAAATTTAACGCCGTACCAGTGGTCCTTGTCGCCCAAGGTCAGTTTCATGGATTCAACAACGAAATCCGCTGCGATTGCGGCTGCCTGTGACGGAGTTTTTCCACGCATCAGGGCACCTGTAAATGCAGAGGCATAAACGTCTCCAGTTCCATGCATTGCGGCATCAAGCCTTGGGTTAAAGTAATATTCAAATGAATTACCGTCAAATGATGCGACACCCAGCTTGTCTTCACTAAAGCTTACACCGGTAAGTATGACATTCTTTGCACCGAGCTTATACAGTCCGCGGCAAAGGTCTTCGATGTATGCCTTGTCGTATCCCTTGTCCTTGTAAGTTGCACCCAACAAAAAGGATGCTTCGGTAATGTTTGGAAGGATGAAGTCAGCTCCCTTGCAGAGGCGTGCCATATCCTTTGGGAAGTCGTCTGCAAATCCGGCATAGAGCTTTCCGTTGTCTGCCATGGCAGGGTCAACAATCCTGAGTGCGTTGGGGCGTGCGGCCTTGTCCATGATGTCCAGAATGTAGGAAATCTGATCCTTGCTTACATAGCCTGTGTAAAAAGCGTCAAAATCAATTTTTTCTGTGAGCCAGCGTTCAAGAATCTTTGGCATTTCTGGTGTCAGGTCGTGGAATGTCCAGCCGGAATAACCCGGAGCAGTATGATTGGAAAGAACGGAACTAGGAAGAATGGCGGTTTCTATTCCACATGCAGAAAGAATTGGAAGGGCAACAGTAAGGGAGCATTGTCCCACACAAGAAATGTCCTGAATTGTAAGAAGTCTTTTATCCATAAGTTTACCTCGTTAGTCAGATAATATAGCAAAAAACTAGGATTTAATAAATAGAAATTAGAAAAAAAAATGGGACTGCCCAGAAAATTTGGACAGCCCCAGCGACGGTCAGTTTGTCATGATCCGCTTCCGTCGTATTTAGTCGCACCCTTCATCCACAGTTTGTAGCTCAACCAGAACAGGACGATTCCAAACAGCGGAGAAATCCATGTCAGAATCGGAATATTGTCTGGACGCAGTATGGCAAGACTAGGGTAGTATGCCATGAACGCAACCGGAAGAATGAAAGTAAACGCAAACTTAAATACCTTGTTGAATATTGTAACAGGGTATTTTGCGTAATCCTTCATCTTGAGCGATATATCCAGGAGCCAGAACGAATTCTGAATCCAGAAACAGCTCGCAGCGGCCGCATTTTGAAGCGCCATCATGAAAAGGGATGCCGTAACAAGCCCAATCACGATTTTTACCACAAGCAGGAATGTCAGCGGAATGGCCAGTTTGATAGAGGCATAGATCAGCGTCCCGATTCCAAACGCCAGCTGGCCGAAACCCTTTACGTCAAATACTTCCGAGATGTAGTAGAACCACACGTTGATTGGCCGGAAGCAGTATTTGATGAAATCCCCGTCGTACACGTAGCGCCTGAGGCTCCAGTTGTTGTCCAAAAGGCACTGTGTCGGCGTAATTGAAACCAGAGAGAATCCGTACAGGAACAGAATCTCGTAATAGCTCCATCCGTTGATTGACGGAAATTTCCCGAACATTATCAGAAAGGTTACAAAGCCTGCAATGTTTGTTGCAATCATTCCTATGGTAGAAATGATGAAGTCAGCCCGGTAACTCATCTTGCTCTTTATGTCCTGACCCACAATCTTGAAGTATATTTTGGTATAAAAGCCAAGGCCTCTTCTTCTAACAGCCTGTTCCATAATCAGCCTCCGTTTACTGTAACCTGTTTAATCGAAATCTTCCAAAACAGGGAACTTATAATTGAAATGACCACAACCCAGAATACCGAGATGCCAAGCTTTATGCCCACCGTACGCAAATCCGGATTTGGATCAAGAAGCAGAGTAAGCGGTGTGTCGTAAATCGCCCTGAACGGCAGGAAATTTACAACGCGTACAAGCTTTTCCGGGAAGAATGCCAGTGGAATTGCGGCACCGGACAAGAGGGACACAATCATCTGCTTCATGATGTTGATGCCCCAGATTGATTCCGTGTAGAGGCATATTGTTCCCACGATAAAGTCAATGTTGTAGTTGATGATTATCGAAAGAATGCCGGCTATGAAGAAGAACAGAAGGTTCCACCCCAGGGCTATTGTCTTTCCGGTAATCAAAAGCACAATGATGAACGTCGGAATGAATGTCATGAAAAAGTTCACGACAAGGGTTCCGGAGTTTGCAAAGAAAAGGTAGCGCTTGTATTTCATGGGTCGGAGCAAATCAAGTACTATCTTTCCCTTTTGAATCGCCCGTCCTATTTCCCAGACGAGGTAGAGCTCGACAACTCCGTAAAGTGAAGTTGCAAGAACAAGGTATACCATCGTCATCTCAAAGGTCATGCCGTTCACTACATCGCTTCCACTGGAGGCGAAGATGGCCTTCCAGAGAAAGTATGTCAGCGTAAGGTAGAGAAGGTTGCCTATAACCATTACAAAGAGGGCTAGCCTGTACTGCATTGTTTCCAGGATTCCGGCTCTTGTAAGGGCAAGGTATTTTTTAAGCCGACTTTGCATTGTTTCCTCCTTCATAAATCTTCTTGATGACTTCCTCAGTTGAAATCTCCAGCAGCTGCATGTCCTTTACCTTGTGGTTGTTCTGGACTGCCTCAAGAACCTTCATCACCCTGGATTTTTCCTCATTTACAGTGATTGAAATCCAAGTGTCATCGGATGAAATTGAAGTTTCAAACTGGGAAAGCTCCTTCCTCAATGCCTGGGCGCATTCCTCAACGTTTTCTGCGGGCCGGATTTTCAGAGTCCTGTATACGCCAAAGAAGCGGCGCAGGTGCAGGATGTCGTTGTCGTAAAGCATCTTTCCCTTGTCGATGATGACAATCCTCTGGCACAGGGCGTCAACGTCCCCCATGTCGTGGGTGGTCAGGATGACGGTCGTGTTCTTCTTTTTGTTCAGCTCAAGAATCATCTCGCGGATCTTGCTCTTCATGGCAACGTCCAGTCCGATAGTAGGCTCGTCAAGGAATACCACCTTAGGATTGTGCAAAAAGGCTGCAAGAATGTCGCTCAAAGTCCTTTGTCCAAGAGACATCTGACGTACCGGCTTGTGCAGGAGGCTTTCCATATCCGCCATGCTTGCATACAGGTCCATCATTTCATTGTAGGTCTCGTCACTGATGCGGTAGATGTCCTTTAAGAGCTTGAATGATTCGATTAGAGGCAAGGCCCACCACAGCTGGGATCTCTGACCGAAAACAACACCAATGTTCTGGTTGTTCTTTGTCCTGTTTTTATACGGCACGCGACCGTTTACAAGCATGTTTCCGCCTGATGGCTCAAGAACTCCTGTCATCATCTTGATGGTGGTTGATTTGCCTGCACCATTTGGTCCCAGGAATCCCACAATCTCACCCTGTTTGACGTTCAAGGAAATGTTGTCAACCGCACGCACGATCCTGTAATCTCGGGAGAATAAATCCTTAAGGCTGCCCTTGAATCCTTCGTGACGGTTGAGCACCTTGAATTCTTTTGTAAGGTTTTTCAGTTCAATGATGTTTTCCATTTTTTTCCTCCTCTAAAAACTCCGCGTTAGCGGCGTGCCATGGATGGCACGGATATAAGTTTTGTTTTACAAAACTTTGGTGATAAAACTACAGGGATGTAGTTTTATCACAACTCCTGATTTTTGGTTGAACCCAACTCTTTTTTATCAAAAACCATTTGACTTTTGCCTTGCTTTTGATATAATAAAAATATCATAATGAATTGTTCAATAAAAGGTATGTTTTATCAAATTTTAATAACAATTCTTCAAATTGTGAAATATTGTTATAATTTTGACCGAATTTGCTGAAAGAATTTGAAAATTCAAAAGGAAGTGGAAGATGAACGAATCATTCAGGGGCCTGATTATCAAAAAGGAAGATGGCTCGGAAAAGGTGAATTACAACAACGATGATTTCCCGTCATACATTCATGCGGGATGGGTGGAACCATACTGTTCATGGATAAACATTCCGCACTACCATGAGGACCTGGAATTCATCACGGTTACCCGCGGAGAAATGGGATACAACATCAACGGCGAAAAAATCATCCTGCACCAGGGCGATACCCTTATGGTAAACTCTCAGCAGATTCACTTTAGTTTTACTACGGTCAACGAGCGCTGTAATTACAACCTTGCCATCCTTCATCCTTCGCTTTTGTGTTCAAGCTTTGTTGTGCAAAAGGAACGTATTGAACCGATTACTAAAAACCCGAATCTGCCCTACCTGCACTTTAAGTCCCAGCATCACCTTGCCGAAAAACTCTTCGTTCAATCGCAGAACCTGCTGGATGCCATGGACAACGAATTCAACATAACCTTTGAATTCTTCAGGCTTTTTAAAATCCTCATGTATTATTGCCGGGACAACGACCTTTTTGCCGCACCCACAACCTATGTCTCCAATGACACCAACTTCAAGAACATGCTCAAATTCATACACACGCGCTATCCGGAGCAGATTACCCTGGACGACATAGCCAGAGCCGGAAACGTGAGCAAGACCTACTGCAACATGCTGTTCAAGAAATACACGGGAAGCTCACCCATGGACAATCTTAACCGATACCGCACGGAACGCGTTGCATATTACCTGACCAGTACTGATTTGAGGATGAGTGAAATTGCCGAAAAGACAGGATTTTCAGGAGCAAGCTACATGAGCGAGACATTCAAGAAATTCTACGGGGTGGCTCCAAGAAATTATGTTCTGCCAAAGCAATAAATCATGTATTTGGTGATGACCGATTTTTAAATTTGTGATAGAATGAAATTATGAACGAAACAGGTTTTGAAAAATTAGTAAAGACATCTGACTCAAACAAGGCCATCAGGCTTACTGGACCGCAAAAGGCCGCCATATTGTTTGCAGAACTCGGAAAGGCGGTGACAGACCAGATGACTGCCTCTTTTACCACCAAGCAGCTTCATCTCCTGCGCAACACCATGAAAAATCTTGGACCGATAAATACAAAGACAGAAATTGCAGTACTTGAACAGGCCCTGCACTACGGTACGCAAAACGGTCTGTGGGATATAAGCGCCGCTATCAAAACCGATGTAGCAAGACGTTCAACAACCCTGCGTTCCGCCGCATCTTCAAATCCATCTGCTATGGCCGGACTCATCAGTTCATGGCTGGACACGGCAGAGAATGATGAAAAAAAGGATGATGATGGGGATAAAAAAGAGGAGGAATAAGAAGGATATGTCATTGTCGTGCTGGGACACGGCGATCTATAAATGATTATAATGCAAGATTGCCGGATCGAGTCCGGCAATGACACAATGCTTAGTCTATTTGTCTTGGGTTTCGCCCCGAAGTATTTTTCTTACAAGCAAACCAGAGGGCTGCAAATCATCCAAAGCCCATCCGCCTTCAGCCTGCTTATCCTTGTTGTATTTTAGAACGCCGGAATCTTCGCCCTTGTTGTTTACAGACCAGTTGGCCCACGAGATTTTTCTTGCAGAAAGGAAATCCATCCATTCCAAAGTTTCTTTTTCCCATACACCGCCGTCTCCGCTTGCCTGGGTTGTTCCCCATTCAGTTACAAAGATTGGAAGGCCCTTTTTGATGGCTTTGTCAACCTGTTTCCTTGAGTCTTTTCCATGGGTTCCTGCATAAAAGTGGAAGGTATACATGATGTTGTCTTCACCCTGAATTGGGTTTTCTGCGGGAGGAACCAGGTCGCTGCTCCATTTGGGTGTTCCCACAACTATTATGTTGTTGCAGTATTTCCTGATTACTGGGATAATCTTTTCGGCATAGGGTTTTATGTTGTTATCCCAGGTTACCCTGTCGGTATTTGGCTCATTGCATATTTCATAGATGATGTTGGGGCAGTCCGGATAGGTAGAAGCTATCTGCTCAAAGAATTTTACTGCCTCGTTTGAGTAAAGCATTGGGTCGTGCTCATCAATAACATGCCAGTCCACTATTACATACATTCCAAGCTCGATTGCCGCATCAATGGAATCGGTAACCTTTAACATAAGTCCTTTGTTGGAGATGTATGGAGCGGTATAGAGGGCCGCACGCCACAAGTCTGCGTTAAAATCTTTCTGAAGCCATGAAATTACATTCTTGTTGGCAAATTTTCCGTACCAATGCAAGCCATGTGAGCTCATTCCGCATAATTGGACGGGATTTCCGTCTTTATCGCAAAGGTTGGTGCCGATAACCTGTAATGCACCGTATCGTTCAACTGGTGTTAATCCGTCATCAAATATTTTTCGTGGTTCACCTTTTTTTGCACATGATGTAAATAATGAAACGGTAGCCAAAGCGAAAATCAAGAGAATCGCTGTTTTTTTCATAAATTGCTCCTTATACTAGAATTCTAGCATGTCTTTTTTTCCTTTTCAAGTGGATTTATGGTGATAGACAATAAAATAAAGGTTTTGTATACTGCTCACTATGGACGAAAAAAAACCGAATCGCAGTGCCAGTCGCGGTGCTCTGCCGATGTTTCAGCTGACTCTTCCTCTTGTAATCGAACAGTTTCTAAGGATTCTGGTTTCTTCGATTGATACTCTCATGCTCAGTTCCTATTCCGAAAAAGCCGTTGCTGCTGTTGGCATGATGGGTCAGTATGTCTTCTTCCTGAACACCATCTTTAGTGTCATTGGTATTGGTAGTTCCATTGTACTTTCCCAGTATCTCGGTGCTAAGAAAAGTGAAGGTGAATTGAATTCCATCGCTAAAGCCAGTACAGTCATGATGACAGTTGCTTCCATTTTTTTGGCAACCCTGGTTTTTTCAGGTACGGGGTTCTTGCTTTCCAGATATACCCTGGAAGATGAAGTCAGGACTTTTGCAAGGGAATACTTTTTGATTTATGGAGGCCTGGGTGCATTCTTCCTTGCATTCAACACCCTGCAGGCTGCCATCTTGCGCTCTTACGGTTGTACAAGGGAAACTATGGTTGTTACCCTCATAGCCAATCTGATTAACGTCATCGGTAATGCCCTCTCGCTCTACGGCTTCTTTGGGCTGCCGATTTTTGGGGTAAAGGGTGTCGCCATGTCTTCCGTAATCTCCATGGTTGTCGCTTGCATCCTGATGGTAATCCTCATTCACCGCAAGAAGAACATTCAGTTCAAGATTTTTGGAACTGTAAAAACACCCGGCAAATTCTACAAGCTCATACTTTCCGTGGGAGTTCCTACCGCAAGCGAAAGCCTTTCGTACAACATTTCGCAGATTGTGATTATGGCCATGATTTCTACCCTGGGAACCTATGCCATGTCATCCCAAGTCTATACCCAGACGATGTGCCGCTTTGTGTTCATTTTTGCAATGGGAATAGGTAGTGCGGTGCAGATAAAAACCGGTTACTGTGTTGGTGCGGGTCAGACGGACTTCATCTACAGGAAGGTATTCAAATACGGCCTGATAGGTACCGGCTGTTCCCTGTTTATGGTTTTGGGCCTGAACCTGATAAAAAGCCCCATCATCGCCTTGTTTACCAAACAGCCGGAAGTAGAGGAACTTGTTACGGTCCTGCTTTTGCTTTCGATTTATCTTGAATTCGGACGTTCACTCAACCTTGTGTTCATTGGTGCGCTCAAGGGATCGGGCGACATTTTGTTCCCTGTTCTGTACGGCATTTTCTCCAACTGGGTGATAATGGTCGGAGGAAGCTATCTTCTTGGCCTAAAGCTGGGCATGGGTGTAGCTGGATTCTGGCTTGGAATTGCAACCGACGAAACCACCCGCGGAATCGTGATGGTATTCCGGTGGAAGAGCAAGCGCTGGATGAAAAAGGCCCTGGTTTAGATGTGTGGAAGGCAAGTGCAAAGATACATAAAACTTAGTAAACACAAACTAAAGAGGGAGCAGCTTCATTTACTGTTGATTCAGTAACGAAAACATAGATAAAAGGGCTCCCATCGAAGTCTGTCCCGCAACAACGGCTTCCGCGCTTCGCTTGTGCAGATGTTGTTGTGTGCCAGCCTTCGATTCCGCTCCTTTTATCTATTAAACATCATGGATTCAGTCCAAATAACAATGCTCCCTCTATCAATCCTTAACTCCCATTTCTCTATTCTGGCACTTGCCTTCCACATATCATTTTTAAATAGAAATTTAGGATTAACAAATATCAAAAATAAAATCTTATACGAATAGGCATAAGATTCTTGAAATATTTGTAAATCATGGTAATATAGAGACATAGCTTATCCAAGCAACGTGGTTATTTGGCACAGGGCTCATTTAGTTGGTCGGGAAAAAAGTAGTAGAAAAATTTGCTAAAATAGAGTATAATTTTACATTATGTTGGCAAAACCGTTTATTAAATGGGTTGGTGGGAAAAGCCAATTACTAGATGAAATCAGAGAAAAATACCCTTCAAAAATAGAAAAGTATTGTGAACCTTTTGTTGGTGGCGGTGCGATATTGTTCGATGTTTTGCAAAAACTGTATCCTTAAAAGGTGCTGTGATTAGGTAAGTAAAATGAAACAGAATGAAGCTGTTATTCAAACATTAGAAAGATTAGGCGGAATTGCAACGCTAGGTCAATTAAATCAAGAAGTTTTCAAAATCAAAGACTGTGAATGGAAAACCAAAACTCCATTCGCTTCAATTCGTCGTATAGTCCAAGAAAATGAAAATATCTACAAAATAAAACCTGGACTATGGGCATTAAAATCTCACAAAAAAGAGTTGGAACAAATAGGAATTGTTGTTGAGACGGAAAAGAATAAAAATTCAAAAGCAGTTATAGAATTTAATCATTCATATTATCAAGGCTTGCTCGTTTCAATTGGGAATCTAAAGAAATTTGGAACTTTTGTGCCAAATCAAGACAAAAATAAATTATTTTTGCATGAAAAACTTGGAGATATGAGAACAATACAAAGTATTCCAGATTATTCTTATGATACATTTGTTTCAAGAAGCTCAACAATTGATGTGATTTGGTTTAATGAAAGAAAAATGCCACATTCTTTCTTTGAAGTTGAGCATTCAACAGACATTCAAAATTCTCTGATGAAATTTTTTGATTTACAAGATTTTTATACACATATGTTTATTGTTGCTGATGAACGACGACATGAAGAGTATAATAAGAAGTTAGGTTATTCTTCTTTTGCAAAAATGAAAAATGATAAGCGAGTAGAATTTCTTAGTTACGATGAACTAGAGCGACAATATCGACAGACTATTGAATTACAAAACATTCATACGCTTATTCTCTAACTACTTGATTTCTGTAAAAATTTGATCAATAATTCATTTATGAATGAATATGTTTTTTATACCTTTGAAGGATATACAGAATCTCCATCAAACAAGGAATGCGAAAATATACAACTTCTTGGTTTTGAATATGGAAAAGATAAATTTGATGCAAAACGAAAACTTGTAGAAACAAGAGAATGGATAGAAGAACTTGATTTTGATATTGATGAAATTAAAGCTAAACAATTACTAACAGAAGAAAATAAAAAATGTATAAAAAATTTGGTTGATTATCTTTGGAAAGATGAAGAGAAACATTTTGAAGAATCTGGTTGTCCAGAAAATCATATCTTTAATACACTAAAGGAGTTGAAAGTACTTGTAGAATAAAGCGGGACGTTGAGGGATTTATGGTCGCTCCCGGCAATTGCTAAATGGGAAAAATCTTGTGGAAAGCATCCAACCCAAAAACCATTACCTTTACTTGCTCGTATAATTCTTGCATCAACTAGAGAGAATGATTGGATATTGGATCCCTTTACAGGAAGTTCGACTACAGGTATTGCAGCAAGTTTATTAAACCGTCGTTTTTTAGGTTTGGATAAAGAAGAACAGTTTTTGGAAATATCAAAAAGACGAAGAGAAGAAATTGACGATATAAAAACAAGATTTGAATATCGAGAAAAAATAGTAAAATATTCAGATAAACCTTTAAAAGGAATAATGGAAGTTCATGAAGAATCTCCGTATTTCGGAATAGATTTACCGATTGAATAAGCTATACATAACAAGAGCTTCAAATACGCCACCGGCTAAAGGCCCACTTAAACGTTTATTTTTGTCATAAACCCCCAAAATCGTTAATTTTGTGCATCAGCCAGAGCATCGGGATCTTATACGGATACGCCCAAGACCCTTGAATTATTTACAAATTATGGTAATATAGAGATATAGGTTATTCAGCGGATTTTTTATTACGGATAAAAATACAAGATAAGAATATTATGCTGGATATGGAGAAGAATTGTTATGGCGACAGGCCACTGGGCTGCAAAGAAGAGAAAGAAAAATGCTAGAACTTGCAAAAGGAATACATTTCCCATCAAAATCAGAATTTTGTTGTACTCCTGAAATAAAAGAATCAGAATATATAAAAGCAAAAGAAATCTTTGATTCTGAATGTGAGAAAA
>JAEEGL015535481.1_pt1 | contig 25490 bp, 17 predicted proteins | sample 9134231 | NCBI WGS metagenome assembly JAEEGL01 (sample SAMN16246548, study PRJNA631951) | gut metagenome | biome: gut microbiome; feature: rumen; material: fiber-attached | host: Bos | place: Iran: Karaj | collected 2018-10
TATGCCAACTTATCTGTGGCGTTTCCTTTTTCATGCATTGTTACTGTTATCTCGGACGGCGTTCCGGTAGTTCTGTCATAATTGCCCGTATTGATTACCGTCCCGCCTTTTATATCTTTTATTTCGCCGAACGAGAAATGGAATGCTTTTGCCGTAACATCAATGCCGCATAACGAAAACGGCTGCGCATATACGCTTATATTCAAAGCTTCATATATCAGTTCATTCGGACAATCCAGTATTATGAAAAAATCTCCGTTTTCGTCGGTCAGTGCCGCGTTAAAATATGTCCTCACCCCGCCTTGCACGCGACCGGATACAATTGCGTATAATCCGGCGTCAGATAAACCGGTAAGTTCACCTCCGTAAGAGATATTCCCCCCGATAAATATTGAGTTTTCGCCCGGAATCCCGGCTTGAAGCAAGTTTTGATCTGCCGCTTTTGCTTCCTTAAGCACGCGCAAAGTGTTGCATACGGGATTGAAATAATAGTCTTCGTTATATGGATCAAGCATAAATAACGGTTCACCTGTATGTTTATCGACATCATCAAAATATGAAGCGACATCTGCATAAAGGGACGGTAAAAATGTATTAATCGCTTCTTCCGTATTTCCGGATTCATTATCACAATTTGCATTGTTTGATATAAAACCGAAATTGGAAATAAAATCATATCCCTTTATTCTCGCAGCGAAGAATAACTGTTTGTGCCATTCGTGTATGCTTTCACTTGACACTCCGTCAGAAACGTCTTGATCAACATTGATTTTAAAATAACCTGTCAACGAATCGGATTTATATTTGAAAGTTATCAGAGCCTTTGGTGTAATGACGTTGTCGCTATTGTCAATTGCAAACGAATTTTCAGATATCAATTCTATGTTATCATCAGTCTCAATGCTTATATATAGATTTTTGCATTGATTTACATCGCCGATGAATACAACTTCAAATGTAACCGTTTCCTCTGCCTTGACACCGATCCGATACGGAAACGCAGGAGAATTCAGTTTTGTCGGCACGAGTATGATATCTTTATCATGTTTGAAATATTCGTATGATAAATATGCTCTGCAGCGTCCGTCGCCTGGTTTCCCGTCGGAATAGCTGTCATTATCAGGTATTACCGAAATATCGATATTCCGTTCGGTCTCGGGTCCGGTTTGTGCAAATGTATCAAAGACTGTCTGCGGCGACGTTCCGGCTTCCGTCGTGTCGATCGGTTCACCCGCTCTGTTGGCGATAAGCGCCGTGCCGACCGTAACGACCGCTATCAGTATCACCGCCGCGGCGATCGCGGCTATGACCGAGAGGCGCCTCCGTCTTATTTTTATTTTTTCATCGTATTCTTTTTTTCTTTCATTCAGGCTTTGCATCATCATTTCAGTCGTCTTCATAAACGAACCCTCTTTCTTCAAGCATTTTTCTGAGTTTGTTTTTTATGCGGAACAGCTTGACCGATGCGGCGTTTTCCGTTCTGCCGGTAAGCGCCGCGGCTTCTTTTACGCTCAGCCCGTCGAAATAGGTAAGCCATATAAGCTCGCGCTCGTCAGGCGGCAAGAGATCGAGACAGACGTAAAGCTCCTTATGCCGTTCGTTCTTTATGTATTCTTCTTCGATACTTTGCCCGTCCGATGTCCGCTCCGCTTCTTCTTCGGGGCTGAATTTTACTTTTTTGTCCCGCTTTATACGGTTGAACGCCAAGCGCTTGCCGATACCGTAAAGCCACGTTTTAAAAGACGTGCTCCCGTCGTAACGCGGGCGTTTTACCATAAGACGGAAAAACGTGTCTTCACAAAGATCTTCCGCCGCGTATATATCGTGTACGTAACCGTTTAAGAACAGTATCAGTCCGTCTTTATACGAGCCGACTATTTTTTCAAGCCCCGACCCGTCGCCGGAAAGATACGCCGCGTAGTATTCCGCTCCTTTATCCATATGTACTCCCAAAACTGCAGTTTCTGCCTATTATACAACCGACGGAAGAAAATCTTACGCCCGGAAAGAGAATTTTTTCAAAAAAACGAAACGGCCGCCCGAAAAACAGCCGTTTCACGTTTTTTTATATCATTTCTTTTTCGCTTTGTTTTTGAATATCAGAACGCCCGCGGCGCCGACCGCGGCGACCGTGCCGACGATTATCGGCACTATGACGAGAACGTTGCTTTTGCCGGGTCCTTCGGTTTTTTCCGCCGCCGCTTCAGAAGACGAAGGCTTATTTTCACCGGTGACCGCGGCGTTTTCCGTCTTCGCGTCCGTTACAGGCGCGGCTTCGGTCTTTGCTTCGGTCACGGGCGCCGGTTCGGTCTTCGCTTCGGTCGTTACGCCGCTCGACGGTTCGACGCTCTTTTTGAACGAAAACACCGTGCCGCGGAGCGGATTGTCTTCGGAATCGTCGGCGTACGACGCCACGATCTCGATATTGTGTTTGCCGCGCGCAACGTTTGAAAGATCGACCGTGAGTTTTATGCGGTATCCGAAAAAGTCTTCAAGACCGTTTGTCAGATCGTACTCTATCAGCGATGCTTCGAGCCTATAATCGCGGAAGGCGTCGTTATCGCCGACGACCGAATTGTCGTCGCGCGTATCGAGGTCCGTCACCGCCCAGACGGTCTCGCCGTCGTCGATGATATAGCCTATCGCTTTGATCTCGGTGTCGACGCAGGTCCAGCAATATATCTGCCAGTAACTGTCGTCTTCGGCGAGTATCGGGTAATCCGGTTCGACGTAGTGGTTCGAATTCTGCGCCGCGGCGGCGCAGAGCGAAAGCGCGCCGGTTATCATGAGCGCGGCGAGTATTATGGAAATTATTTTTCTCATATCTTTTCTCCGTATTTCTATTATCAGTATTATATCACAAAATTACGAAATGTCAAGTTTCAGCGCCGCGCGATTAAAATTTAACAAATATTTTCCCTATTCCGCTTTAATCCGCGCTTAAAACATAATATCATTAGAAAAAAAACAAAACGGAGCACCTGATGAAAAACAAGGTCTTATCTGTAATATCTCTTATAATCTGTCTGTTCGTTCTGGCGTCATGCGCGCAGAATCCGCCGAAGGATACGTCAAAGGCGACTGCCGCTGTGACCGGCGCACAGACTGTCGCCGACAATACTCTGCCCGATACGTTTCCGGCGGAAACGACAGGCGAGATCGCGGCAGCGGATACCGAAAAAGCCACCGAGCCGCCGACGACCGAAGCGCCGGCGAACCCCTACGGCATATTCACCTACAACCCGAAAGTGAACGTCAACGTCACCTCGCCTTACTGCATACTCATAAACGCGAAGACGAACGAGATACTCTACACAAACTGCGACGTAAACGAAAAAATATACCCCGCCAGCATCACGAAGCTGCTCACCGCGATCATCGCGCTCAAATACGGCGATCCGCAGACCGTCTATACGCCGGGCGACGAGCTCACTCTGCTCGCGGCGGATTCGTCGAGAGCGTATATCAAAGCCCAGCACTCGCTGACGCTTGAAATGCTGATCGAAGCCATGATGCTCCCGTCGGGCGGAGACGCGGCGTACGTCGTCGCGGCGGGTATCGGCAGGATAATCGCGAAAAACGAGAGTCTGACCGGGGTCGAAGCCGTCGCCGTGTTCGTCGGCGAGATGAACAAATACGCGGAAGAACATAATCTGACCGGCTCTCATTTCACCTGCCCCGACGGTTATCACGACGACGATCATTACACTACTCTGCTCGACATAATGACAATATCGCGCTACGCTCTGGACGAGCCGATAATAATGAAATACGCGGGACGCTACCGCGACGACGTCAGATACGCGAGCGGGCACAAGAACACGTGGACCAACACGAACACCCTGCTCGACAGCGACAGCCCGTATTACTACGAAAACGCGATAGGGCTGAAGACCGGCACTACCGACGAAGCCGGATACTGCCTCGTCTCAGCCGCGGCTCTCGGTACTAAAGAAGTGCTCGCCGGCGTCTTCGCCGCTCCTAAATCCGGCACGAGATTCACAGACTCGCGGACGCTGCTCGTCGCCGGCATGATAGCCGCACAGTAAAAAACCGTAAAAAACGCCCTCGCGGCGTTTTTTTGTTTCTGACCGTATCAGACGGCAGGAGCAATCCCCCGCCCTACGGTTCTCTGAATTATATTCGTATAGACCGTTCGCTCCGGGGATTCCTCCACCCCCCAAAGCGGCTGCGCCGCAGTTAAATACGCCTTCGGCGTGTGATATACGCTCCGCGTGTGAAATCGCTTCCGCGAACCCCCAACACTCACTTTGTTCGTGTCGGGGAACGCGTCGCGGTGAAATTCGACTCTGACGAGTCGAGTTTTTGGGGACTCCCCGCCCCCCCTTACCGCCCCCAAACCCCCGCCATCCCCCCCATTTTTCAAATGGGGCTTTTTCGCCTGTCGCGCGGCCCCTCGATTAAAGATCGAGGGAGGGGTAAGGGGGTTTACCGGGGTTCCCCGTTGTGAACTTGTTCGCAACGGGGGTTCACGGTTTGGGGGTTGGCGCGGTTTATCGCGCCGGAGGGGGTGGGCAGCCCCCAAGAATAAACGGGTTTAGCCGAACGAACGGTTTATGAGCCGTAGGGGTCGGCGCGCACGAGAACCCCCAACGCTCTCAAGTTCGCGTCGGGGAACCTCTACGACGACCCGCCAAACAGCATTATCTTACAAAAGAACGTTTACCGCACCCGTAGGGGAGCGGTCGCCGCTCCCGCTTCGAACGGCTACGTTGAGTCTTTATTCTCTGCACGGTTTTGTAACGGGCGGCGATTCGTGAATCGCCCCTACGACCTTCGAATAACGTCTGCACAAACCGCTTCTAACGGCGGGAGCAAGCCCCCGCCCTACGTATCTCCGAATAACGTCCGTGCTGATTTTTCGTTCTGGGGGATTCCCCCTCCCCCCCATAATCCCCCGTACCCCCTTTCCCCCCGCAATTCGAGTATTTTTCAGGGGGCGCCGCGTGGCCCCCTCGACAGAAAATCGAGGGAGGGGAACAGGGGGTTTACCGGGGTTCCCCGTTGTGAACTTGTTCGCAACGGGGGTTCACGGTTTGGGGGTTGCGGAGCGTTTACGCGACGCGGAGGGGTGGGAAACCCCCAAGAATTATCGGGGTGAACCGGCGAACGGTTTATGAACCGTAGGGGCCGGGCACGCGAGAACCCCCAACGCTCTCAAGTTCGCGTCGGGGAACCCCTTCGACGACCCGTTTTATAGAATGAAATTCCGCTGTCGCGGAATGAATTGTCCTTCGGACATGAATTAACGGCGATACCGTCATAAATTACGCTCCGCGCATGAAATGCGGCTTGCGCCGCACAAAAAACGTCGCCGCGGCAAACGCGGCGACGTCCTAATACGGCTCCCGAGAGGTGTATATCATACGCAATATATCATTTAAAAGATCCCGTCGTATCCGGCGGGATCTTTTATCATTTTATCCGAGCAGCGCTCTGTCGTTTGAAAACACCGAGCCGCTTGCTTCTGCGAATTTTGCGAGCAGCGCTTCGACGGTGAGCTTCTTTTTCTCGTCTCCGGAAACCTCGAAGATTATCTTGCCGGCGTTCATCATGATCAGCCGGTTGCCGTGCGCTATCGCGTCTCTCATGTTATGAGTGACCATCAGCGTGGTGAGGCGTTCTTCGGTGACGATCTTTTCGGTTATCTCAAGCACCTTCGCCGCCGTTTTCGGATCGAGCGCGGCGGTATGCTCGTCGAGCAGAAGCAGCTGAGGACTGTTGATCGTCGCCATCAAAAGCGCGACCGACTGCCTCTGACCGCCCGACAGAAGACCTACCTTCGCGGTGAGCCTGTCTTCGAGCCCGAGACCGAGCGAAGCGAGCGCTTCTTTATATCTTTCGCGTTCTTTTTTCGTTATCGCCCAGCGCAGCGTGCGCTTTTTGCCGCGCCGTGCGGCGAGAGCGAGATTTTCTTCGATCTGCATATCCGCGGCGGTACCGGTCATCGGGTCCTGGAACACTCTGCCTATGAATTTCGCGCGCTTATACTCCGGTATGCCGGTTATGTCGTTGCCGTCTATGAGTATGCTGCCGCCGTCGAGGCGGAACACGCCCGCCACGGCGTTCAGAAGCGTGCTTTTGCCCGCGCCGTTACTGCCTATGACGGTGACGAAATCACCGTTGTTGAGCGTCAGCGAAACGTCGTTTATCGCGATCTTTTCGTTTACCGTGCCGGGATTGAACACTTTCGTTGCGTTTTTGATCTCAAGCATCGCCGCTCACCCCGCTTTCGCCCTGCTTTATCTTCGGCCTGGTGAATCTCTTCTTCCAGTAAGGCACGGCGAGGAATATCGCCACGACTATCGCCGAGAGCATTTTCAGAAGGTCAGTATCTATTCCGAGGAATATGACGGTCTGATAAACGATATAATATATTATGCCGCCCGCGACGACGCCCCCGAGACGCACCGCAAAATTGACCGAGATCTTGCCGAAAAGCACTTCGCCGATTATAACGGCGGCAAGGCCTACGACGATCGCGCCGCGACCCATATTTATATCCGCCGCACCCTGATACTGCATCAGAAGAGCGCCCGAAAACGCGACTATGCCGTTTGAAAGCATAAGGCCGACGACCTTCATAAAGTCGGTATTTATGCCCTGAGCGCGGCTCATCTTCGGGTTGTTGCCGGTCGCGCGCATCGCGGCGCCGAACTCCGTACCGAAGAACATATACAGCACGCCTATCAGAACGGCGCAGATTATCGCGAGTTTGAGTATCGCGTCGCCTTTGTTTAACTGCGAAAGCGCGACGTTATAGACGCGCGCGCTCACGCTCATATTGGCCTGACCGAGCGTTTTGAGGTTGACCGACCAGAGTATCAGCTGCGTCAGTATACCGGAAAGTATAGCGGGTATGCCGAGAAAAGTATGGAAAACTCCCGTCAGAAGCCCCGCGAGGACTCCGGCGAAAAACGCCGCGAGCATCGCTATCCATATATTCACGCCGAGCGAAACGAGCACCGCGCCGACGCACGCGCCGGTCACCATCGAGCCGTCGACCGTAAGATCCGGTATGTCGAGTATTTTATAAGTGATATATACGCCTATCGCCATTATGCCCCATATAAGTCCCTGGGCAACGGCGCCGGGCATCGAGTTGAGCAAACCCATCGGAAGCTCCTTTTACCAGTTGAAATCAGTTTGCGGAAGTATTTATTTTCGTGAATCCGTCCGGCACGGTGAGGCCGAAGAAATTGCAGTTGTCTTCGTTATACATCTTGACCGGCTGCGGATCGTATTCGATCGGCATCTTCGAGATGTCGGCGCCGTCGCGAAGTATCTTGGCAGCCATGACGCCGGTCTTGTAGCCGATCTGATAGTAGCTGATCGAAAGCGTGAACGTGCCGCATTTCGTGCAGATGCCTTCTTCGCCGGCGAGGACCGGAGTTCTGGTCTCGCGGGAGATCGTGTTGATCAGGTCGGCGCTGTTGGCGGCGGTATTGTCGGTCGGAACGTAGATGACGTCGCTTGCGGCGGCAGCGGCGCTGCAGACCGCCTGTATGTCGTTGGAATCGGAGAACGAGAACAGCGTGGCGGTAAGACCTTTGCTTTCGAGATAAGCCTTGACTACGTCTACCTGATATTTGGAGTTCTGTTCAGCCGAGCAGTAAAGCAGACCGACCGTCTTTACGCCGGGGAACAGGTCTATTATCATCTGCGCCTGCGTATCGAGCGGAGCAAGGTCGGACGTGCCGGATACGTTCATACCGGTCGTGCCGTTGAAATCCTTAAGGCCGAGAGCGCCGCCGTATTCGGTGATCGAGGTGGCGAGTATCGGTATCGTGTTCGTTGCGTTCACCGCCGCCTGAAGAGCGGGCGTGGCGTTCGCCATAATGAGGTTCACGTTTTTGGAGACGAAGTTGTTTATGATCGTCGGGCAGACCGCTATATCGCCGGACGCGTTCTGATAATCGAACGTAACGTTTTCTTCGCCGAGTTCTTTCACGAGAGCTTCTTTGAAGCCGCGGGTCGCCTCGTCAAGAGCCGGATGGACCGCGAGCTGGCAGATGCCTACGGTATACTTTTTGCCGCTTCCGTTACAGGAAGAAAGCGAAAGAACGGTCGCCATGATAAGTACGGCGCACAGTACTGCTGATAAGATTTTTTTCATTTTTTTCTTTTCCTTTTTGTTTGATTTATAACGCCGCGTACGCGGAAATTACCTTGAGTATTATCTTTTTTACGAATATTTACAAAATTGATGTTTCAATTATACATTTATTATACCAAAATGTCAATACGGTTTTTTGAAATATCCGAGATTTTTTGCATATCTGCGGCAAAAAATCGCAAAAAAACCGAAAAAAGAGCGCATTTATCCGATTTTTTGCCGAAAAATTTCAATTTACCTATTGCAATATTGCAAAATGAGAGTTATAATATAGACCGCCTGCGGAAAATTTGCAGTTTCGCAGGCGCGGATAATTCATTAACGACACTATTTAAAGGAACGGTCATGAGTAAAAAATACACCGAAATGACAATAAAAGAGCTGCAGGCCGAACGCGCAAAGCTCGCGGCGGAATACGTACAGATAAAATCGCTCGGGCTGGATCTCGACATGTCCCGCGGCAAGCCGAGCAACGTACAGCTCGACCTGACGGAATCGCTTCTGCGCGTGCTCCACGACAGCGCGTCGTGCAAAGCGGAAGACGGCACCGACTGCCGCAACTACGGCCAGCTGTTCGGACTTTCCGAAGCGAGAGAGCTTTTCTCCTCACTGCTCGATATCCCGGCGAAAAACATCATACTCGGCGGCAACTCGTCGCTCAATATGATGTACGACGCCGTCGTCCGCGCGATGCTGTTCGGCGTCGTCGGCTCGCCGAAACCGTGGGGCAAGCTCGATAAAGTGAAATTCCTCTGCCCCGCTCCCGGCTACGACAGGCATTTTCACATCTGCGAATCGCTCGGTATAGAGATGATAACCGTCGCCATGACGCCGACCGGCCCCGATATGGACGAGGTGGAACGCCTCGCCGCCTCTGACGAGAGCATAAAGGGCATCTGGTGCGTGCCGAAGTACTCAAATCCTCAGGGCATTACGTATTCGGATGAGACGGTGAGACGGTTCGCCCGTCTCAAATGCGCCGCGCCGGATTTCCGCATTTTCTGGGATAATGCGTACGCCGTGCACGATATCGCCGACGAGCCCGACGAACTTCTGAATATTTTCGAGCTGATGCACGGCACGGAATACGAAGACCGGCTTTACTATTTCTTCTCCACTTCGAAGATATCCTTCCCCGGCGCCGGAGTCGCGCTCATGGCGATGAGCGACGCGAATTTAGAGGCGACCAAGAAGATAATCGAAGTGCAGACGATAGGTCCCGATAAAATAAACCAGCTCCGTCACGTCAGGTATTTCACGAACGCCGAGGGCATACACGACCATATGAAGCTCCACGGCAGATATCTCAAACCCCGTTTCGAATGCGTGCTCGATACGCTCGACACCGAGCTCGCCCCCGCCGGCATAGCCGAATGGACCAAACCCAAAGGCGGCTACTTCATCTCGCTCGACCTCGCCGACGGCACGGCGAAAGCGACGTATAAACTCGTCACCGAAGCCGGCGTGAAGATAACGAAAGCCGGCGCGACTTTCCCGTACGGCAACGATCCGAGGGACCGCAACCTCCGTCTCGCCCCGACATATCCTCCGATAGAAGAACTCAAGCCGGCGATACACGTCGTCTGCACCTGCGCCAAGCTCGCTTATCTCAATAAAATATTGAACTGACAGTCGGCTCTTCGGAGCCGATTTTTATTTTTTTGGCAAGCACGATCGGGATACGCCGGCCGGTTTGCACACCGTACCCGCAGGGCGGCGCTTGCTCCCGCCGCTTGTTACTTTCGCACATATTCCGTTGACCTCATCGCAGGGGAGCGGTCGCCGCTCCCGCTTCGAACGGCTACGTTGAATCTTTATTATCTGTACGGTTTTATAACGGGCAATTCGTGAATCGCCCCTACCGACCTCCGAGCAATATCCGCTCTGACCTTTGCTTTTTGGGGACTCCCCACCCCCCTTAACCGCCCCCAAGCCCCCGCCATCCCCCCGTTATCCTAACGGGGCTTTTTCTCGCCGCCGCGCGGCCCCCTCGATAGAAAATCGAGGGAGGGGAAAGGGGGTTTGGGGGTTGGCGCGATCTATCGTGCCGGAGGGGTGGGTAACCCCCAAGAACGAATGAGTTTAATCGAACGATTGGTTCACGCACCGTAGGGGAGCGGTCACCGCTCCCGCTTCGAACGGTTACATAAAATCTTTATTCTCTGTACGTTTTTTATAACGGGCGATTCGTGAATCGCCCCTAAGACCTTCGAATATCCTCCGCGCTGACCGTTCGCTTTTTGGGGACTCCCCGCCCCCCTTAACCGCCCCCAAACCCCCACCATCCCCCCGTTATCCTAACGGGGCTTTTTCCCACCTGCCGCGCGGCCCCCTCGACGAAGTCGTGGGAGGGGTAAGGGGGTTTGGGGGTTGCGGAGCGTTTGCGCGACGCGGAGGGGTGGGCAAACCCCCAAGAACGAATGAGTTTAATCGAACGATTGGTTCACGCACCGTAGGGGAGCGGTCGCCGCTCCCGCTTCGAACGGTTACGTTGAAATATTTATTATTTGCACGGTATTGTGACGGGCGATTCGTGAATCGCCCCTACGGTCGTTTTTGCTGAACGCTTCTGACGGCAGGAGCAAGTCCCTGCCCTGCGGTTCTCCGAATTATATTCGTACAGATCGTTCGTTCCGGGGGATGCCCCACCCCCCTAAATCCCCCGTACCCCCTCCCCCCCGTAATTTGAGAAATTTATTCGGGGCGCCGCGCGGCCCCCTCGATCTATGATCGACGGGAGGGGTACGGGGGTTTGGGGGTTGGCGCGATCTATCACGCCGGAGGGGTGGGAAACCCCCAAGGGTGCCGAAGGCACACCGAATGTCGCTTTGCGACACATTAATAGCTCGGCGTGGAACGCCGAATTTAGCTGCGCTTTGCGCAATTTAGCTTGCGCAGCAAATTTAGCTCGCGTATGCGAATTTAGCTGAAATGCCCTTCGGGCATGAAATACGCCTGACGGCGCATGAATTAACGGCTTTGCCGTCATGAATTACGCTTCGCGCATGAAATGCGGCTTGCGCCGCGTTTTGGGGACTCCCCACCCCCCCCTCTCGTGAACCCCCAACGCTCACTTAGTTCGCGTCGGGGAACCCCTCGTCATCGCCCTCAAGCCCCCACCATCCCCCCATTGTTCCAATGGGGCTTTTCTCGCCGCCGCGCGACCCCTCGATTGAAAATCGATGGGAGGGGTAAGGGGGTTTGGGGGCTGCGAGCGTATGCGAGCGGAGGGGTGGGACAACCCCCAAGGTCGATCGGGGTTAATCGTATGATCGTTTAACGCGTCGTAGGGGAGCGGTCGCCGCTCCCGCTTCTAACGGCTACGTTGAATCTTTATTCTCTGCACGGTATTGTGACGGGCGATTCGTTAATCGCCCCTACGGTCGTTTTTGCTGAACGCTTCTGACGGCAGGAGCAAGTCCCTGCCCTGCGGTTCTCCTAATTATATTCGTACAGACCGTTCGTTCCGGGGGATGCCCCACCCCCCTAAATCCCCCGTGCCCCCTTCCCCCGCAATTTGGGGAATTTTTTCAGGGGCGTCGCGCCGGCCCCCTCGATTGTATGTCGAGGGAGGGGTAAGGGGGTTTGGGGGTAGCGGAGCGTTTGCGCGACGCGGAGGGGCGGGTAACCCTCAAGGGTGCCGAAGGCACACCGAATGTCGCTTTGCGATACATTAAGAGCTCGGCGTGAAACGCCGAATTTAGCTGCGCTTTGCGCAATTTAGCTTGCATAGCAAATTTAGCTCGCGTAAGCGAATTTAGCCGAAATGAATTACCGCTTACGCGGAATGAATTGTCCTTCGGACGTGAATTAACGGCGATGCCGTCATGAAATACGCTCCGCGCATGAATTGCGGCTTACGCCACATTTTTGGGGTTCCCCGTTGTGAACTTGTTCGCAACGGGGGCTCACGGAAACCCCCAAGGGCGACGAAGTCGCACAGAAAGTCGCGTAAGCGACACCATATAAAATATTGTGCAAACGATATATCGAGTGACGCAGTCACATATCGGCTCGTCCGGCGGCCGGCGCGCATATCGATTTTCCACGATTTATTCTATTTCGCTTGACACGGAGGAAAAATCATATTATAATAGGTAATGCAAGAAAAACGGAGGAAAAGGCTTATGGATGTCAACATATTCACGGCGGGCGCGGCGCGGGAGGATATAACTCCGCCGGTCGGAACGCTTTTATACGGCTACACGCCGGATACCGTGAGCGAATCGGTACACGATCCGCTTCAGACGACCGCCGTCGTTTTCCGTCAGGGAGACGAGACCGCCGTGCTCATCACCGTCACCGTCGGCGATTTCGGCACGTCGCTCTGCGACGAACTGCGCGAAAAGATCGGAGCGGAGCTCAAAATCCCGACCGGACGGATCACCGTATCTGCAACTCACACGCATTCGGCGCCGAACGTATCCGGCCTCGAAGGGTGGGGCGACATAGACCGGTCTTACGTGGACGGCATCCTGTTCCCCGCCGCGATCGGCGCGTGCCGGAAAGCGCTTGAAAGTCAACGGCCTGCGGAGATCGCGGTCGGCGTCGTGAGATCGAAAGTCGGCGTCAATCGCCGTCAGCAGCTGCCGGACGGCAGTATCGCGCTCGGGCAGAATCCGTGGGGATGTTACGACCCGTATATGACGTGCGTCGCCATTCGGGACTCTGAAACGAAAAAAGGGATCGTGAACATGATCCACTACGGCTGTCACGGCACGGCGGCGGGACGGAACCATGAGATAACGCGCGACTGGTCCGGCATAATGACCGACAGGCTCGAAGCGCAGACCGGCGTGCTTACCGCGTACTGGAACGGCGCTCAGGGCGACGTCGGGCCGAGACTTACAAATGGTCAGACGGTCGGCGACATACGCTTCGTTGAAGAACTCGGCGGCGTCGCGGCGCAGGACGCGCTCCGCGCGTGGGATGCGCTCGGACCGTATAAAGAAGGCGGACTTACGGTTTACGAAGACGAGCTTCGCATACCGCGCAAGCCTCTGCCGCCGTATGAAAGCGTAAAGGCGAAGCTCGCGTCGTACGCGGACCCCGACGCGCTCATAAATCTGCAAAGGCTCGAATATGCGTATTACAAAGCCGTCGCCGACGAGTACGAAGCCGGCCGCCCGAACCGTGAAAAAGACTTTATCATAAGCCACGCCGTAACGTCGATAGGCGACGTCGCGTTCGTGCCGTATCCGTTTGAGATATTCGCGGAGACTTCGATGCGCCTGCGCGCTTACTCGCCTTTCAGATACACGCTCTGTCTCTCGAATTCGAACGGCTATAACGCGTATCTGCCCACGGAAGATCAGATCGTACGCGGCGGATACGAGATCGGCTGTTTTCTGTACAGCAGCGCTTATCCGCTCGTAAACAACGCCGACCAGGTGATACTGGACGAAACGCTTCGCATAATGAAAAGATAAGGAGAAAACCATGTACAAAGCAGGAAAAGAAGAAATAGAAGCGTTCGCTCGCGCAATAATGAGCCGCGACTTCTTCAAGATCAACGGCAGCGGACAGGAAGTACTGCATTTTGACGACGAATGGCGGCAAACGGTCGGCGCGCGCTATTCGCTGACTATGACATCCGGCTTCGCCGCTCTGACGTCAGCCCTGATCGGCATGGGCGTCGGACCGGGCGACGAGGTGATCGTTCCGGCGTACACGTATATCGCTTCCGCTCTCGCCGTGACTGCGACCGGCGCGATACCGGTCATCGCCGACGTTGACGAAACTCTGACGATAGACCCCGCCGACGCAGAGAAAAAGATATCGAAGCACACGAAAGTCGTTATGCCGGTGCATATCCAGGGCTTTCCCTCGAATCTCGACGCGCTGAAAAAACTGTCGGAAAAATACGGATTCAGGATACTTGAAGACGCCTGCCAGGCTGACGGCGGCTCGTATCACGGCAAATATCTCGGCACGGTAGGCGACGCGGGCGCGTATTCTTTCAACTATTTCAAGATAATAACGTCGGGCGAGGGCGGCGCTCTCGTGACCGACGACCGCACGGTATACGAACGCGCGCTGATATATCACGACGCGGCGGCGGTCGCGTTTTTCGGCAACCAGCTCGACGGGATAACCGAACCGCTTTTCGGCGGCAGCGAATTCCGCGTATCGGATCTGACCGGCGCGATACTGCGCGAACAGCTCAAACGTCTGCCGTCGCTTTTGCACGATCTGCGCAAAAACAGAAACGCTCTCGCCGAGCGCGTATGCGGCGCGGGCAAAGCTGTGCAGGCGCCGTCGAACGACATCGACGGAGACTGCGGCACGACGCTTTCGCTTCGTTTCGGTACCGCGGAAGAATGCCGTGCGTATCAGGAAAAATGCGCCGGTCTCGGCGTGGGTTCGACCGTGCCGATAGACACGGGCAAGCACGTATATACGAACTGGACGCAGATAATGGAAAAGCGCGGCGCGATGCACCCGGCCATGGACCCGTTCAAAATGGAGGCGAACCGCGGTCTTAATATGGATTATTCGCCCGATATGTGCAAAAAAACGCTCGATCTGCTCTCGCGTACGCTCTACATAGCGATCTCTCCCGACTGGACCGAAGCGGACCTCGATCAGATCGCCGCCGTAATGAACGGTTAAACGCCGGAAACCGTGCAAAAGGCAGGGGTGATCCGTGAGATTTATATGGAAAGATTATGATCCTGATGAAATGGCGTTTACCGAGAAATGGCTTGATGAGCACGCCGTTAAAATGACGGGAATGGACGACGGCTGGCGGGCGTTTCACGAATACTGGATCACGGAAGGCGGCATGACGCCCGGTAAGGACTACCGGTGCAAAGTCGTATACGACGGCATAACTCCTTTCGCCGTGATCGCGCTGTCCGGCTCCGAAGGCGTTTTTCACATAATGGAACTGCTCGTCAAGCCCGGAATGCGAAACAAAGGACTCGGAACGGCGCTTCTGCACGAACTGCTTTCCGACGGTGAAAGCATAATCGGCAGCCGTATCGGCAGATCGGGCGCCGTGATATTTCCCTGCAATACGGCGTCTCAAAAAGCGTTCGAAAAAGCGGGCTTCGTTTTTGATCACTCAAACGACGACGGCGACGCGTGGTATTATTGTTATACTCCTGACAGGTTGAGCGAATCGATTCAAAAAACGGCTTCCAGTATTGTCGATATTCTGCATTACAACTTTCCTTCGATATATCTTTACGGTTCCGTCGTGCTTGGCGATTTCAAACTCGGTTGGAGCGATATTGATATCCTTGTACTCACAAGAAACCCGATCGCAGAAGAACAGGCAAACAGGCTTGTAAATCTGCGTGAAGAACTCCGCTCGGAAGAGCCGGATAACCTATATTACCATTTCTTTGAGGGCGGGATGTTAACGCTCGACGCCTTCATCAACCAAAAGCCTGACCGCGTGGTGTATTGGGGCACAAGCGGACAACGAATAACAGACAGTTATCATTTTGAAAGCTTTTCAATGAAAATTCTGCTTGAAAACGGGCGATTGCTTTGCGGTGAGGATGTTCGGGACAAATTGACCGCGCCGACCTATGCCGAATTGAAAAAGGATATCGAAAATCATTTAATTACGATCCGAAAATATGCGCATTTGTCAGGCAACAGTCTCTATTCTTTCGGGTGGATGCTTGATATCTCGCGCTGTATTTACACTCTGCGCACGGGAAAGATCATTGCAAAGACCGCCGCCGGTGAATGGGCACTGAAAGAAGGCTTGTGTCCGACGCCCGATACGCTTGAATACGCGATCAAGGTTCGCCGGGCGCCCCGATTATACAAAGATGATGAAAATGCGCTTGAATACGCCGGAAAGATCGCCGGCGACATACAGCGTTATGCGGATATATTAGAAAACGAAATGTGCATATAAGTCTGAGGCGTTTATTAAAAATGATAGTTGAAGATTGAAAAATCTATGTTGAAGTAATAGCGAAAGAACAATGAACGGTTTTTATTATAAACGCTCTATCTCCCCTCTCGGCATGATGACGCTGCAAAGCGACGGGGAATATCTTACCGGCGTGAGTTTCGGCGCGGCGTGATATGGAAGTTTTTTGAATGATTATTTCCGCGCCGAAAATGAAGACGCCCGCAAGCGGGCTAACGAAGAAATGAAGACGCTTCGCTAATGAAGGAATGAAGTCGCTCACTGCGTTCGCTGATTAAGGAACGAGGGCGACTTCGCTTCATTAGGCGGCGCAGCTGCCGACTTCATTATACCGGCTGAATATGAAAAGGGATTGTTTAAAAACCTCGCCGATATTATAGGCGATTAAACAACTCCTTTTTGTGTTTTGCGGCTGAAAAACGCAAAAAACTATAATTATAAATACCTTTTTCTTTCGGTTGCGACGGTTTTCTTCACCTATATTGCGCGCAGCGCCGCGACCGGGAGGGGGGAGGACCCGGCCGCGGGATATTATTATGGTTCCCGGTGAAGAAACCCCTTGCGTGCCGACACTTTATTATCAGTTTTTACAGATTTGCAACTATTTATTACACAAAAAGGCTGTTTATCCGCCTGAATTATAATTCAGGTTTTTAAACAACCCCTTTTGTTCAATGCGCACTTACTCGCCGCATGAATTTGAGGTGAGAAACCGCCTTATGACGGACGGGCTTTTCCCCGCCGGGTTTTTGTTTACCGGTCCCGAACGGGACGGTCATCATTTTATTTTCCGCCTCCGCATTACCGCGATCACCGCCGCGGCGACGGCAATTACGGCCGCGGTAACGGCTATGACGGGTATTATGGGAAACGCGCTTTTTTCTTCCGGCTTTACCTCTTCCGTTACGGCTTCGGTTCCGGTCGTTTTTTCGGTCTGTTTTTCGGTTCGTTCTTCCGTGATCCGCTCCGTTACGACCGTTTCGGTCGTCTGCGGTTCGGTAACGGGTTCGGTCGCGGGCTGAAGCGCGGCGGCTATTTCGTCAACGTTGTCGGACGTACTGAACAGCGCGGAGCCGAGCGATCCCCAGTCGCCGCTTATGCCGTCGCCGCCGTCGTCCATCTCTATGCGCAGAGTTTTGACCCCCGTCACGTCGAACGTTACGAGTTCCGGGCGTTTTTTCGGCGTTATGACGCCGGTGCGCGCGACGGTCTTGCCGTCGGCTTTGAACGCGAAGCGCACGCTCGCCATGGTCACGTCGTAGAGCTCGCTTTCGGCGGTGCCGACGTACGTGTAAAAAGTCTTGAACCCTTTGCCCTCGATATCCACCTCGATATACGCGAGCTTGCCGGGCGCGGCGTGCAGTCCCACTCCCTTTTCGAAATACATATCGTAAAGCCACAGTTCTTCTCCGGCGACGTTTTCGTCTCTGGTCGGAACTCCTCCGTTCGCTCCGTCGTAGATCTGCGCTCCGGTCCACTCCATATCGCTCAGATAAGTTATCATAACGTCACCCTCCGCCGCGCGGCAGACGGACGTGAGCGCCGCCGCGATAATAAATATGATCAGGATCTTTTTCATTTGCCGCCCTCAACGTATCTTTCGATAAATATCAGAGCCGACGAAGCCGGCGTATCGAGCGTTACGCTCAACCCCTCCGCGAGCTGTTTGCCGCTCATCACGGCGTTTATCTTTCCGTCGCAGTCGCGGACGGTATACGTCGCGTCTTCTTTCACGTGCAGTTTGAGCGTCTGCTGTGCGTTTTTGTTTTTCTCGGCGCGGAACACGAGCACGGCTCCCTTATCGGTATTCTCATCATAATACTCCCACGCGCGCCACACCGTGTTCTTTTTGCTGACCTTGGTGAGCGGGTAAAAATCGGAGTAAAAGAGTTCGGACAGTTTCTTCCATTCGTCGATCTCTTTGGTCACGAGATCCCACGGCGTGCTTTTGCTTATCGTGGGGACGTTCACGTTTATCCACGGCGCCATACACGAGCGGAATCTGTATTCGGTTATCTCCTCACCGGCGTTTACCTGAAGCTTGAAGTACGGGAACCACTGCGACAGCGAGAGCAGTACGGTCTGCCTTTCGTCGTAGCCGCCGGCTCTGCCGTCCCAGAAGTCGCTTATGTGCAGCGGCACGGCGCGGCGCATCGTTTCGAGATCGTTCCTTCCGCCGCCCGAGGCGCACGAGTCTATCGTCATATCGGGGTATTTTTCAAGTATCGCGTCCCAGAGCGAGAGATAACCCGTCACGTATTTGTTTTCGGTCACGCCCTCTCTGCCGTCGCCGTCACGTGAACGCCACACCTCGGCAGGGTCGACGTTGAAATCCTGGCGGTACATATCGATGCCGCCTTCGTCGAGCGCCGTCGTTATTTTACTGTAGAGCCACGCGCGAAGTTCTTCGTTTCCGAGGTCGACGAGCTGACCTTCGAGCCACGAGCCCTTTGCCGCCGTGCCGAGGAACCATTCGGGTTTGAAATCGGGGTTGGCTTTGAGATATTTGTCTTTATTGCAGCGCACGACCTCCGGTTCGAACCACAGTAACGTCTTACCGCCGTTACCGTGCATCAGCTGCGACACCTCGGCGAATTTGTCGGGGAACGCCTCCGTATTGACCTTCCACGTGCCGGTCTCCGGCCAGCCGCAGGCGCTGCCGTCGGCGTTGACGTACCATCCGGCGTCGAGCCACAGATAATCGAGTTTTATACCGTGGCGCAGATACGAATTCGCCGTTCTCGTCAGCGCGTGGGTCGTCATACCCTGTACGACGGAACCCCAGCCTGTCGCCGGCCGTATCGGTTCGCCTTTCGTATCTTTTCTCATATTGCATTCGATGAACCATCTTCTCCAGAGGTTCATGTTTGCCGCCTCGTCGCGGCCTTCGTAGCAAAGAAACACCGAAAGCGGCGTGCGCACCGTCTCGCCCGGCATCAGATACGCCGAGAATTCATACTGCCCCGCCGTGACGGAAGTGTTCATTCCGTCTTTACCGTTGAAATCGGCTCTCCAGCAGCCGGGCCAGCCGACGGCTATGAAAACGCCGCCGTCGCCGTATTCGAGATTGAAGTACGGAAACACTCCGTGCGTCGGTCTGCCCGAAGTCGACGACCTGCTCACGACTCTCTTCGACAGATCCGTCTTGTAAGGCTCGTACATATCGCCGAGGTCGCCGTTTATGCCTTTGAGAGTCGGTTTTTCACCGGTGAACACGGCGTCTATCGCGTTAATATCGCTGAAAACTCCGGTATTTCCGTTTGTTTCGTTTGAGATATACACGGTCCATTCGTACGCGTCGTAGCCGCAGTACGCCTTCGCTTTGACGGTGAATACCGCGCCGCTGTCTTTATGTAAAAACTTTACCGCGTACTCCGCGCCGTCGTCCGTCTCGGTCTTTTCCGCCGATATCTTGTCGAATCCCTCTCCGAAACCCGTCACCTTTTCGCCGTTATATTTGAATGAAAACGGAAACGACGCGGGAGCGTTTATGTATCCTTCTATCGTGTTCATCGCTTTTTCTCCGTATTCGTTGTATTTTGCCGTCTGTTCTTCTGTTTCCGCTTCGGTCATCAGGGCGGTCGCCGCCGTTTCCGTTCCTATATCCGTCGCCTCTTCGCTTTCGGCCGCGCCGGCGCCGGTCGTTACCGGCGGATTTGAGGCGGTACAGCCGCCGAGTAAGAACAGAGCGGCCATGATGACCGCAATAACACGTTTTTTCATGGCCGTTCTCCTTTATTTATTTTCCATAAGATATTCGTCGTACGTCTGGAGCTTGTCGTAGAACGATCCCGCCGTGACGTCGATTATCCTGTTCGCGACGGTCTGGTTGAGCTGATGGTCGCGCGAGCAGAAGAGTATCGACTCGGGGAATTTCGTCATGCCGTTGTTCAGCGCGGTGATCGATTCGAGGTCGAGATGGTTCGTCGGTTCGTCCATTATCAGAACGTTCGCGCCCGAAAGCATCATACGGCAGAGCATACAGCGCACTTTTTCGCCGCCCGAGAGCACTTTAGCCTGTTTGAGCGCCTCGTCGCCCGAGAAAAGCAGTTTGCCGAGCCAGCCGCGCACGTCGGATTCGTAAGTGAGCGTCGAGCAGTCTCTGATCCAGTCGACGAGATTTTCTTCATGACCGTCAAAGTATTCGGAGTTATCCTGCGGCATATACGACACCTTGGTCGTCACGCCCCATTTGTACGATCCGGAATCGGGCTCCATTTCGCCCGAAAGTATTTTGAACAGCGTCGTTCTCGCTATCGGATCGTCGCCGACGAAAGCGACCTTGTCACGCGGACGGAGAATGAAGCTGACGTTATCGAGCACGAGCCTGCCGCCTATCGTTTTGCTCAGATTTTTTACTTCGAGCAGGTCGTTGCCGATAGATCTCGCCGGTTCGAACGCGATATAAGGGAAGCGGCGCGACGAAACGGGCATTTCGAACAGGTTGATCGATTCGAGAAGTTTCTTGCGCGAGGTCGCCTGCTTCGATTTCGAGGCGTTAGCGGAGAACCGCTGAATGAATTCCTGCAGTTCTTTCGCTTTCTGCTCGTTCTTCTTGTTCTGCTCGCGCATCTGCCTCTGTCTTATCTGAGTATATTCGAACCAGAAATCGTAGTTGCCGACGGTCATCGTTATCTTGCCGAAGTCGACGTCGACGATATGCGTGCAGACGTTATTCAGAAAGTGGCGGTCGTGCGATACGACGATGACGGTGCTGTTCAGATCCGCCAGAAAGTCCTCGAGCCAGTCGACCGTCACGAGATCGAGGCCGTTCGTCGGCTCGTCCATGAGAAGTATATCCGGATTTCCGAACAGTGCCTGAGCGAGAAGCACCTTGACCTTCTGCTGTTCGGAAAGCTCCGCCATGGTCATATAGTGGTATTCGTCGGTTATACCGAGGTCGTTCAGAAGTATCTCGGCGTCCGATTCGCAGGTATAGCCGCCGAGCTCGGCGTATTTTTCTTCAAGTTCTCCCGCCCGAACGCCGTCTTCTTCGGTCATCTCTTCTTTCGAATAGATCTCGTCGCGTTCATCGGAGATCTTCACGAGCTCCGGATTGCCGAGAAGCACGGTGCGCAGAGCCGTGCAGTCGTTATACGCGTAGTGATCCTGTTTCAGCACGGAAAGACGCTCGTTGGGCGTTTTATATACCTCGCCCTTCGTCGGTTCGAGTTCTCCCGAGAGTATTTTCAGATACGTCGATTTGCCGGCGCCGTTCGCGCCGATTATGCCGTAGCAGTTGCCGCGGGTGAATTGCAGATCGGCGCCTGCAAAAAGCGTCCTTCCGCCGAACTGTAAAGATACGTTTGTTGTTCCTATCATCGGTCGTACCGTCCTTACTTTAGTTAATTCACATTTGCGAAGCAAATATATCGAATGCGAACGAAGTGAGCATATATCGAATCGTACGCAAGTACGATATATCGAGTTTCCGTAAGGAAACATATCGATAAAAAACTTACAGTCGATATACCGCTGACGCGGTATGAGATCATCGATTGGTTTTATATTATCATATTCAACTCTTTTTGTCAAGCGGCTGTTTTTTCGGTATCACGATCTCGCCGGCGCCCTGAAGCGTGAGCTTCGTTATGACGGGACCCGCGAGCTCGTAGATCAGCGTCGCGCACAAAACGACGGCGCGTATATCGTCGGCGTAAGCCGGAACGGCAGACTGCGCGACGACCGTGAGGCCTATCGCAACGCCCGCCTGAGGGATGAGCGCGGGTCCGAGATATCTCTTGACGTTTTTCGGCGCTTTCATTATCACCGCGCCGAACCACGCCCCGAACATCTTGCCTGCGATCCTTACGATTACGTATATTATACCGATAAGCCCTATTTCTGGTATCTTGGATATGTCGAGCGCCGCTCCGCTCACCGCGAAGAAAAGCAGAAACAGAGCCGGGGTGACCGAGTCGGCGACGGAGAGTATGCTGTCCGATTCCGTGCTGACGTTGCACAGCGTCATGCCGCAAGCCATGCACGCAAGCAGCGACGAGATACCGAGCATATTCGATATGCCGGCGCAAGCGAAAACGATGCCGACCGTGATTATCTGCCTGTTGCCCGGCTTTTTGAAAAACCGCATCGGTATTTTGAACAAAAGACCGCACACCGCGCCGAGCGCAAGCGCGCCGAATATCTGCAAAAGCGGCGTATATACCGTGCTCGCCTCAAAACTGCCGCCGCCAACGACCGCGGCTACAGCCACGCAGACCGAGAACGCCATTAAAGCGACCGCGTCGTCGAGCGCGACGACCGATACGAGCGTATCCGTTACCGGGCCTTTCGCCGCGTACTGTTTTATCACCATGAGCGTCGCCGCCGGAGCCGTCGCCGCCGCTATCGCGCCGAGTATTATCGCAAGCTGAGGATCGGTCCCTATCGCCAGAAGCGCGCCCTGCACCGCGAAAACGGCGAAAAGCGACTCGAATATCGCTATGACGACCGGCGTCATACCGACCTTTTTAAGGTACGACCGCTTGAAGCCGCAGCCTATCGTGAACGCGATGAATGACAGCGCCATTTCGGATATGACGTTGAAATCGGTCACCGTCTGCTGAGGTATGACGTTAAGTACGTGCGGACCGAGCAGAAGCCCGGCGACGAGATAACCCGTTACGTTCGGCAGTTTGATCAGTTTTGCAAGTCTGCCGAACAGTAAACCGGACATGAGAAGTATGCCGAGATATATTAAAGTATTGAGATGCAACGTGACCCCTTCTTTCAGTCGATATGCGTTATTCCTTCGATATACAGAAGCGGCACGCCGAACATTATCGCGCTGTCGGGTTCGGACAGGTCGCCCACGACTCGCCTTACCGCGTCTTTAGCCCTCTCGGCAGTCTCTTTGTCGCACGCAGTGAATATCGTTTTGCTCTCGGCGTGATCGCCGCCGAAAAACGCTCTGAAACTGCTTATGAAATGACTTTCCTCTTTATCGGCGAGCTCGTGCGCCATGCCTATCGAGTTGACGACCGTCGCCCCGCCCACACCGCAGTTTTTGAATTCGTCGAGCAGTTTATCAAGCAGATCTATCTTATTTAAAACTATAAAAAGCACCTGATCGTACATGGTATGATCCTCCTTTTTGTTGTCAGTGATATTATATCACCGTATTATTGTTTTTTCAAGATAAAAAGTAAACAAATTTTCATTTATTATACTATACAATCAGCGCCGCGGCGTGATATAATGAAAGCACAACAAATGAAGAGGACGTTTTTATGAAAAAATACGTATGCGTGATGCTCGCCGCGCTGTTTCTGCTCGCCGGCTGCTCTAGCCCGAACAACATTATCGCCGAATATACTTCACCCGATGCGCTCCCGTCGTGCTATGCACGGCTGTACCCGGAAAAGAGCGCGGACGGCTCGTACGCCGTACTGCTGCGCCGGTTCGACGAAACCGAATCGCATATCGCCGTCTGCGGCGGTCTCGGTGAAGAGACGCGCGCCGTGTATTCTCTGCCCTACGGCACGTTTGCGTATGAACTGTACGCCGGCGGCGGACTGATCGCGTTCTATCAGCTCGTATCGTACACCGACGGCAGCGTCGATTACGCGCTCAAAGTGATAGACACGGAGAACGGAAACAAAGTACACAGTCCGTATTCGAAGACCGTTTCCGATATATCCGAAACGCAGACGCGTTTTATCGCGGTGTTCGGCGGCGCGGTATATTATCTCACATCGTCGGCGAAGCTCGGCAGATGCCGCGTTATGAAATACGACGTAAAAAGCGAAACGCTCTCGGAATATCTGTCGTTCGACTATACGAACGACGAAGAGGCGGGCGGCATATCGTGTACGTTCATATCGGACAGAGACGGGTATCTCACCTGCGGCGTGACCGACGGCAAAGATTATTCGCTCAAAACTTACAATCTGCGCACCGGCTCGCTTTACGCGGAAAAAGAGATAAAAGACGTTAACATGATATTTTACGCCGACTACGACCGCATGACCGGCATTTACGCCGTCTACTACGCGAAAAACGGCGACGGCTCGCGCGGCGACGAGCGCGTCGGCGTGACTACCGCGTCAGGAACTGCGATAATCGATATGTTCACCGATCTTACCGCGGCGTATATCTGCCGCGACTCCGTGACGGTATATAACAACCTCGTCTGCTTCAACGTAGAAGCCGCGGATAAAGACGACCCGTACGGCAGTTATTACGGCGTCATGGTCAACGTGACCGACGGCTCGAACGTCGCTTTCAAGGGCAGTTTTCAGTTGTTTATAAAGGATAATAATATATACAGCCTTTCTTTCGTCAAAAAAGCCGGGTACGGGAAGGTCGGTTTGAGCAAAACCGAGATAAGATGAACTTGGAGCCGAGTATTTTTTGAATTCAGACGCGTAAACGATACCTTATTCAATTCCCGCCGCTTGCGGCAGCTCGTTTTTCGGCGATATATTTTCTGATGAAAACGCGATATATTGCAAATCAATGCGATATATACTCGAGCCGTTCGTATGCGATATGTTTGCTCAGACGCAAACGTAAATGACGTACGCGTTCATCACGGCGCAGCCGTATAACTGCAGCTCCGCCGTCCGCGGGGAATGCCCCGCCGTGAACCCCCAACGCTTACTTCGTGCGCGGGGAATCCCCCACCCACCCCCTTGATCCCCCGCTCTCCCCCTCCTCCCCGTACTATTATACGGGGGCGCCGCGCCCCAAAGGAAGCAGCGCGACTTTGGGAGGGGTGTCCGGGGTTCCCCGAAGCAACTTGTTGCTTTGGGGATTCACGGTAAGGGGTTTGGGGATCTGTAGGGGTGGGGCCGGGGTTCCCCGTTGTGAACTTGTTCGCAACGGGGGTTCACGGTGGGCGATCCCCAAGGGTGCCGAAGGCACACCGAACGTCGCCGAAGGCGACGCATCATTCATTCGGCTCGTCCCCGAGCCGATCATCATGCGCGAAGCGCTCATCATGACGCAGTCTCATCATTTGACGCGAAGCGTCAATCATCATTCTTCTTCGCTCGGCGTGAAACGCCGAATTCAGCTGCGCTTTGCGCAATTCAATTTGCACGGGCAAATTCAGCTCGCGTAAGCGAATTCAGCTGAAATGAATTACCGCTTACGCAGAATTCTCAATTTCCCATTCCTCTTCCCGCCGCTCGCAAAAAAAATATATTAAAATTCAAATTCCCCGCAACTTTTCGCGTCTCTGATGCACCTTGATATATGAAGGGCAAAAAAACGCAAAGGAAGGCAGATATGGATAAAAGCATTACAAAAGAAGAATTCACGGCAGCGTTTTCGAAAAACGAGAAAAAGCTGTACGTGGCGGCGCTCTCCGTGACGTCGAATACGGAGGACGCGCGCGACGCGGTCGCCGACGCGCTCGCGTACGCATGGGAGCACAGAGCAGAGCTCCGCGATCAGTCGAAGCTCGACGCGTGGCTTTTGCGCATAACCTACAGTCAGGCGAAGATGATACGGAGA
>JAEEGL012669845.1_pt1 | contig 25489 bp, 23 predicted proteins | sample 9134231 | NCBI WGS metagenome assembly JAEEGL01 (sample SAMN16246548, study PRJNA631951) | gut metagenome | biome: gut microbiome; feature: rumen; material: fiber-attached | host: Bos | place: Iran: Karaj | collected 2018-10
ATCTGTTTAATAGTGGAGAGCGGTTCTGGCTGGAGGACGACGAGATACAGACGCTGATTGAAGAGAACGTGCCATACCAGCGGACCGTCGATCTGGTGGAGATGATCAACGAGACCTTCCGCAAGCCGAAAGACGGCGAGGGCCGTTGGTGGGGAACCACGGAGATTCTTTCTACCTTTGCCAGCCGCTATGCCTACTTTGATGCGAAAAGGGCGACACCCACTGTCTTGGGCAAGTCGATGAATAATTATCGTTTCGGCTTCAAGCATCGCATGGTGAACGGCTGCTCGGAATACTGGCTCTGCGAGAAATAATAGCGCGTTTAGGTGGGATTACATGCATTAGACGGTTAAAATTGATTTAAATTACACCTTATTTTAAAAGGATAATAGAATTTTTTGTATCTTTGCAGATGCTATCTGCCCGTTGCGGCAACGATGTCCTTTGAGTAGGACGGAGTCCATGGGTGGAGCACTACATATTGGAAGGCGTTACTGACGCTTTGTTTTTGGACTTTCGAAACTACCACAATCGAACAGAGAACAAGAACAAATGCAGGGGTAACTCCACGGGGTGTAGTATATACTCTCCGTAGTGTGCTGCGAGGATCGAGCATCCTCAACGCACACTATCGGAAATAAGGAATTTAAGAGAATTGAAAAGAAACAATCGGAATATAACATATTGATTTTCAGTACTTATTAAAATTCTCTTTAGCTCTTGTGTCTTCGTTAAAAATCCTTTATTAGAGTAATTTTTGTTACTCGAATTGTTACTTTATCACTTTTTCTTGTTACCTTTGCACTCAAATAACAAACATTTGAAGGCATGAGAACTAAAAAGAACACTCAGTTAGATATAGCCCCGATAGCGATGCGTTTTAAGGAGCTGGAGGATGGGCGTAAGTCCATCTATCTTGACACTTATGATAACGGCAAACGCCATTATGAGTTTCTGAAGCTCTACCTGTTGCCTGAAGAAACAAAGAAAGCCAAGTCTGAAAATGCCAAGACTATGCGAGAGGCAAATAGGATTCTAAAGAAGCGTGTCGACGAGTTCTATGATAGCAAGGTGGAAATCCCTATGGAGGATAGTCCGTCACACATTCTCCTGCAAGATTGGTTTGCAAAATGCCGTCAATATCAAATTCAGCGTGGTGTTAGGAAAACAGACAGAGTAGTTGACTTGGCTCATATCATGGCAAAGTTCAATCCTGATGCCAGACTTGACGAGGTGGATAAACAATTTTGTTTAGACTTCATCAATTACCTACGCACCGTACACAAGACTAAGGAAGGAAAGAACCTATCTCCATCCACGGTATACACCCATTCTGGATCTTTTCAGATGGCATTGAATGAAGCTGTTCGCCAAGGTGTGATAGCAGAAAATCCTTGGTCGAAGTTAGACAGGGTAGAAAAGGCAAAGGAGCCGGAAAGTAAACGTGAGTACTTAACTATCGACGAAGTGAAGAAACTGACAGGAACCCCTTTCTATCATGAATATGTAAGACAGGCGTTCTTGTTCTCCTGCTTTTGTGGTATCAGGGCCATTGATCTTGAACAACTACGATGGAAATACATCTTTCAAGACCAAGGCCAGTGGAGGCTCGGCATCGTACAGCAAAAAACAGGAGAAGTGCTGTATTCTCCCCTGTCCCAACAAGCGGTTAAGTGGTTGCCAGAACGAGGCGAAGATGATGCGCTGGTGTTCCCCAAAGTTTCTGACCGTCTAAAACTTGGGGACTACCTGAAGATCTGGATGGCAGCAGCAGGAATAAAGAAGAAAATTACATTCCACTGTGCCAGGCACACCTTCGCCACGATGATGTTGACAATTGGAGCCGACATATATACAACTTCGAAGCTAATGGGGCATACAAGCGTCCGTTCCACTCAGATTTATGCTAAAATAGTGGATGAAGCCAAAGACAAGGCGGTAAACCTTGCAGACAGCATTTCATGGACATAACAATCGAATCATTACACCTTATTATATATATGGCAAGAACGATAACGACAAAATTGAAGGAGCCCATCAAAATCCGCTTCAAGAAACTGGCAAATGGATCCCAGTCCATCTACCTTGACATCTACAAAGATGGCAAGCGTGAATATGAGTTTCTGAAACTCTATCTCCTGCCTGAACTTAATCCAAGAATCAAAGCACAGAATGCTACGACGTTGGCCGCTGCTGAGAAGATCAAGTCAGAGCGTATCATTGAGATAACGGAAAACGCAGCAGGGCTAAAGCACACGTCATCACGTTCAAAGATGCTCCTGTCGGACTGGATGCAGGCATTCTATGAAAGCCAGAAACAGAAGGGAGTCCGCACTGCTTCCTATTATCTTAGGATGAAAGATATTCTGGAGCAGTACGACAATAAGGCCAGAATGAGAGACATCAATAAAGATTTCTGTCTCGGTTTCCTCAATTTTCTGCGAAACGACTATATCACCATTCATGGCACGCTCCTTTCCCCTAAGAGCATTCAAGGCTATTTCGGATTCTTCTGTACGGCTCTTAATGGTGCCATCCGTGCAGACATCATCAGTGAGAATCCCATTTCCAAGATACCTTCCGTTGACAGGATTAAGGTGCCTGAGAGCAAACGAGAGTATCTGACTGTTGATGAAATCAAGAGCCTGATAAAGACAGACTTCAGGAAACCCATTATTAAGCAGGCATTCCTATTTGCCTGTTATAGCGGCTTGCGGTTCAGCGACATAAAGCAGATGACATGGGATGACATGACCCTCGACGGCGAACAGTGGCGTGTTGCTGTCACCATGCAGAAGACAACGACACCCATATATTTGCCTTTGTCAAAACAGGCTGTTGCGTGGATGCCTGACCGAAATGAGGCAGCAGGTTCTGAGAATGTGTTTGCCAAGTTGCCAGACAACAAGGATACCAACTACTATCTCAAACAATGGGTGGAAGATGCGGGAATAGCCAAGCCCATCTCGTTCCATTGTAGTCGCCACACCTTCGCCACGCTCATGCTGACACTGGGTGCAGACTTGTATACTACCTCTAAACTTCTTGGTCATAGGAATGTCAGGACAACCCAGATATATGCCAAGATCGTAAATAAGAAAAAGGACGAGGCCGTCAACCTCATTGACAAAGTTTTCGGTGATTAATAAAGCCAAGACGATTATGGATAATAGGATAATAGAAACAACAGAAAGACTGCAAGAAGCGCACGACCTGATTGCTAAATATGTGGAGACGCAATCTCTGTCTTTTGAGGAGAAGAAGAGGCTATTGGAGATTTATCGCTCTGTTAAGGACACCAATACCGTCATAGAATATGCTGAGAGTGCTGCTCATGAGAATATCAAGCAACTGTATTCCGACGCACACAATCTTCAGCAAGCGTCCCAGGGAATAACAGACATCTTTGAGTTGTCAAGTAGCATTATCGAAACATTTGATACACAAGAAGACTGCGAAAAGTACTTGAAGCCATTTGAAGATGCACAGAAGAAAGCAGAAGAAGAGGCTCAGAAGGAATGGCAGAAGTACGTGCCGCTTAATAATAGGCTTGATATGTGGGGATTTTCGCATGGTTACGATGATGAGGAAGAACGCAAGGCCTTAGAAAAGGAATGTAATGCCGTCAAAGCAAGATATGACATGCTCCACTCAGAGGTACACCGACTCCATACTATCTGGAGGCAGGAAGTGAGCAACATCTCTGGCTTGATGTATTTTGACATATCTCTACTCCAGACTATCTCATACCGTATTAAAAGGATAGCGGTGGCAATAATTTCGAACATTGACAACCTCAAAAAGAAAGGAATCGTATGAATAATGACAGAGAGCTTTTAGATGAGGTTGCTAAACTTATGGACTTGGTGGATGTGACTTTGTGCGACTGTATATATAAGTACTGCAAAATCGACAAAAATAAGTTGTTCAAAAACATGAGAGGAACGGAGTTTATTGACTTCCTGAACTTGATGTTAGAACCTGAACGTGTAAACATCATTTCCGGCGCGAACCAACGCATTTACTATTTGATCCACTTCATCTCCCAGCATTTAGTTAATTCGTCGTTCGCAGATTCTTGGGTTAATGCCATGCTTGAAATATGTCATTATGATTACACTATATACAAAAAGCATCGTCTTGACGTTCTACAAGAAAACGCCAGCCAGGAGAATAAAAAGTTCGCAGAAGACATAAAAATTGCCTTCGAACGAGCGGATTCCATCAATAAAGAAAATAAGGGCACATAACGTCACAAGCCTGCCCGATATTTAACAGTCCCTAACACTTAGACAAAGTTCTATCTTGTTCTTTTTCAGCAAGATAGAACTTTTCTTATTTTTCTCTATTTCCTAAAGTCACAATTGTACCCACAAGGAAATAGCTGTACCTTCGCAGCGTCAATCAAAGGAACGAATAGTCGTTCTTCGACATAGAAATTATTAATATAAAATGATATAATATGTATAAGAGAAATTTGATGACGACTGCAGAGGCTGCAGAGTACATCGGGGTGAAGAAGTCATACCTGATGAAGTTGATGATGAAGAAAGCCATTCCCTATTACAAACCGAATGGCAAGTTGTGCTATTTTGACGAGGCTGACCTGGACCACTGGCTGCGTCGTGTCCGCATCCCCTCTGAGGAAGAACTCGACCAGCAAGCCCAGAAATATCTTGTAAACAGGAAGGGGGTGTAAGATGAGCATCTTTGAATTGATGAACTATTTCTGGTTCAGGAATGAGAATGAGCCGTGCTCACTCAGCGAGATAGCTCTTTACCACTACCTTCTCTTCGAGGCCAACCGCCAACGCTGGGCGACACCTTTCAAGGTAAGCACCCAGATGATTCAGGCACGGTTGAACACATCGAAACAGAACGTCATGAAGGCACGCGAAGCACTCATGAAACGAAGGCTTATCAGTTATTCCAAGGGAGAGGGTAAAGGCAAGCCTACCATATATACTCTCCACCTTGGCACGCCTGATGATAGCAAAGACCCCTCACAACAGTTGTCTCAACCGTTGACCCAAAAGTTGTCCCATGAGTTGACTCCATCGTTGCCCCTTTCCAATATAAAAGACGAAAATAAAGAATACGTTGAGAAGAAGGAGGTTGGTTCTCCATCTCCCCCATCATCAGATAAAGTTGTGTTAACTCTTTCTGAGCTGCGCGAGAAGCTGTTAAGCGACGAGTCTTGGCAGTTCAACCTATCGGAACGGCTTGCAGGGATTGGTATCAACTTTAGCGGTGACTGCCTAAAGGGAAAGATAAAGGAGTTCTTTGACGAACAAAAAGGAAAAGGTGTCACTGAGAAGGAAGAATCCGATTGTCGTGAACATGTTTTCAACTGGATTAGGTATCATGCAAATAAAAAGATAAATTATGGACAAGATTCAAGCAGTCAAAGCAAAGGTGGCCGAGTTGAGATCTCAGCTAATCGGCCAGAGGACTACAAGGGAACCTGTTAGACTTCCCATGTCAACAGAAGAAGCGGCCATCAATATTGAGGCAGCACTTCAGGTCGAGATAGAATTACGCAGAAATACTTACCAAGACCTGCCGGAATTGCAGAAGCATATCTGGGCGATAGCTGAGCTGTTCACCCAGCCAACCAACAAATTCGGCATCATGCTCTGTGGCAGCGTCGGTAATGGTAAGACGACTATGATGAGAGCTCTACAGAATCTACTCATCCATCTTGATATTAGAATCTGGCATAACACGTCATTCGAGACGCTGGGAATGAAGATTATCAGTGCCAAGGAACTTGGCAGTCTGATACGTGTTGACTCTAAGAATTCTTTACATTATCAGGAACTGACCATGCTCGGCATCGATGACCTCGGTGAAGAGGAAGCAACCATGATGGACTACGGCAATCGTGTCACTCCGGTCATTGATCTGCTGTCGTCTCGCTACGACCGCATGATGTTCACGATGGTGACTACCAATCTTACCCCCAAGCAGATTCGCAGTACATACGGTGACAGAATAGCCGACCGCTTCAATGAGATGATGCTCATCATCCCCTACGAGAGTCCGTCATTCCGCACTCCGCAACAGTCAACAGAAGATAGAGAAATACAATAATACTGCAATGATGTATTACAGTAATGCTACATTAAGGTACTGGCCGTTATGGGGGCTATGCTGCCCCCTATACCCCCTTCCGACGCAACAGAGTTGCGATTGCCTATCGCTATGCGAACTCTCTACCTTCATCCCGTCGTTACAGCCGTCCTGCGCCTTACACCGTGCGCAGCCCGACTGTTTCCTACGGAAATCAGGTAGCACACTAAGGGTTATCCAAACCCTTATGTGTGCCAGAGTGACCTCTCTGGACTCCGCTCAGGCTCTGCCTAAGAACCGCAAGGGGAGCGACCTCTCCCCTCCGAACCCTACCGCTGGAGTGACCCTCCCCAGACCCCCGCTTAGGACTTCTGCCCTAAGAACCCGACCAAGGAGAAACATTCTCCCTGGACCCTCTCGTCAGAAGAAATGCGTCAACGCATCTTCTGAAATGCAGAAAATCATGAATTTATAATTTCTATCGATATGTGTAATTTTAATTTGTATTATCATGGCTAAGAAGACATCTATTCATGTATGCGCCGCCAAGTATGGTGCCGAGAAGCACAACAGGCGCGAGAAGGAGATGAAGCATGTTCATCCCGAGTATTCACACCTCAATAAGACCTGGGAGTCTCCTGACTTCAAGTCTGTGGCTGATGAGATCCGTAAGGCCAAGGAACGCTACTCGGCAATGCATTTATGCCGGAAAGCGAAACTTGGTAAGGACGGAAAACAATTGACAATCCCAGCCTATGACAAGAAAACGGGCGACCCGATTGTTGACCCTGTTACTGGACTTCAGAAGAAGATACCCGCGTGGGAGCCTGACCCTTCGAAGCCAAAGAAGATGCCCAAGAACTCCGAGCCGATACGCGAGGGAGTGGCAGTCATCACTGAGGCTACGACGATGGAACAGTTGCATGAACTCGCACGTTCTATTGAACTTCATTTCGGCATCAAGACCAAGGCCATTTACGCTCATCTTGATGAAGGGCATGAGCATCTGGTCACGGACAAGGATCATGAGAAGGGCAAGTATCTCGACATTCCAGAAGGTGACACCATCTTCCTCTGGAACTATCACGCTCATTACGTCTTTGACTGGACTGACCATAATACAGGTCAGTGCATCAATCTCAACCGTCACAACATGTCAGAACTTCAGGATATGCTTGCCAACACCTTCAAGATGGAGCGAGGCAAGAAGAGCGACAAGAAGTGGCGTGACTCCCATAGTTACAAGGCTGAACAGGAGGCTATTCGTGCCAAGGAAGCCGCAGAGTATGTAGAACGCAAGAAGTCCGAGTCTAAGCAGATTATAGATGCCATTAAGGAGAACAGCAACAAGTTGAGCAAACTCCAGAAGGCTCTCGATGATTTGCTCTCAGCTACCAGTGTGCCGGAAGAGTCTCTTGACGCAGTACCCTTTGCTGAGATGACCTTCACATTGAAAGGCTCTGATAAGGTGATAACTGTTCAGGATCTCGTGGATGATGCTCTTCGCCGTATTAGCGAGGATGTCAACACGCCAATTCCTCTGTTGAAGCGAGACGAGTGGCAGAAGGAACGTAATGCCAAGGCTAAGCAGATTGTTACCATTCTTCAGCAGCAACTCCTCAGTGTGTCCAAGCTGCACAAGAAGCAGATCAACAATGTGGGCAAGCAGATGTACCTCGATGCCAAGCAGAAGGTGGCACTGGCAGCCAAGACTGAGGAAGAGAACGTACGTCTGAAGCAGCGTATCTCCGAACTCGACGAGAAGGCCATTGCTCGCGAGAAGGCCAAAACTGCCGATGCTGAGCGCAAGGCGCAGGAACAGACAGCCCGTGCAGACCGTGAAGAACAGCGTGCAGACGCGGCAGAGAGTCGTTTGTCGAAGATGGAGCAGTTCATTCGTCAGGCTGGTGTGTCAAAGGCATTTGCCAACTGGAATCTCTTGAACGAGATAGTTGATAAGGCTATCACATCTTTCAATGCCTGGGCACACGGCAATGCTTCCATTTTCAACCGCAACGAAGAGCGGGTAATTGGGCAGGGCATCATTGCCCAGTGCCAGCTCGATGGTCTCAATCCTTGCAAAGAGACAGATCGCAAGACCGCTGCTGACAGCATAGCAGAGATGGCAGAGGCAGCAGTAGGTTCCATCACTCAGTTCAAGTGGGACCTCGCTGTTAGACGAATTGGTCAGTTGGCCTCAGAGATGACTGTCTCTATGGGCGGGCAATCCGTAGGCGGCAGTAATGGCAATGCCGATGAACTGACGAACTGGGATGGGACCAAGAAGAAGGGCTTGGGCTGGTAGAGTATAATTCTCCTTACGGAGAGGTGGAGTAGGCAATGGTTTCCCTCCACCTCTTTTCTCGTCTTAGCCTGCATGTGAATACCAAATTCCTCCGTGTCAATCATCTCGATGTTCGCCGTTGCCTGGGCCAAGAACGGTTCATTGCGACCTAAAAAGAAGGCATCATTCAACCACTACCTTATAGGCTACGATGCAGTCCATTACAGCAAGGTACTTCTCAACGTAAGTCGTACCCTTTGTTATACCTTGCAAATTGCCATTTTCTATACGCGCAAACACGCCATCTGCAAATATAAATTTGTCATCGTTGCCACACACCAGAGGTTCACCACCTGTTTGCAAGAGGATAATCTCTGGCTGTAATCGATAATAGACAAACCGCCCCATTTTTGTCATCACGTCAAGGGCATTGTCAGTCAGTCCCATCACATACCAGTTATAACGGCGGTTATACCCATAGCCATTCGACTGCAACGTGAGCATACTGCCCATCTGCATATACCATCCGTATGTCATTGTGTCAAAGCCATACGTGAAATAATTGTCATATCCCGTATAAGTCTTGTCTTCGTTGAAGGTCAGCAGTTCATAGTAGCCAGCTTCAGTATCGCCCCATAGCCAACTGCCCATAAGACTTGCTTCATTATCAGGCAAGTCACTCCCATCAACAAACGTAATGCTGTCCATCTGTTCAATAGGTACATCACTATGTCCTCCACCTTTATGATGGATGCGCATGTGTGTCTGTGCATGTATGCCAATAACACCAATTGCGAGGCCTAAAAAAACTAAAAACCTTTTGAATTGCATAGGCATTAATCCCAAGTGCGGGTGTTCTCATATAAATCTTGTAACATCATTGCTATAGTTTCAAGATTCTTATCATCAGCTAACCACCTAATAACTTCTTCCATTGTTCCATGACAAACGGCATCGCTCGAACCAAAATGCTCTGACCTGTTCTCGAAACAGCAAGATGCATAAATCTCACCCGAATATATTTTACGCACTTCCAAGCCAAGTTCCTTTACCTGCCCATGAGTTTTCTCTGCAGGAACAGTTATCCATACACCAATCGGCTCAGAGGGCAAACGTGGCATGAGTTTGTCTAAGAGTTGACGTGCATATGTCCTCATTTCAGCAGAAGCATGTTCTGGCTTTGGATTGAATCTTCCCCACATAATATTAATCCTTCTGTTACTTTTGAAGTTCTTGTTTCAGAACTTTGGGTACAACTTTCTTTGGTAAAACGATCTTTTGCTCTATTTGTTTCTTTGGCGGTTCAGCCTTTTGAGGCTGTTGTGTTTGCTGACGCTGAGTTTGTTGCTGTTGCTGAGAGCTTCTATGCTGTTGAGTATTTCGCTGCTGTTGTTGCCGTTGCTGCGCTTTCCGCTTTTCTTCCTCCCGTTTCCTTGCTTCGCGCTGTCTGCGTTCTGCATCGGCTCGTTGTCTCATTCGGATCTCTCTTTCACGTTGCTCTCTTGCAAGTCGCTGTTCGTTCAGTCTTTGTCGCTCCAGATTTATTTGCTGTTGTTCCAACCGCCTGTTATATTCCTCTTGCTCCATTCTGTCCAGTTCCGCGCAACGTCGTTCAAGGTCGGCAACAGCCATACTAACACGACTTTCCATCCCGCTCGTATGCGACTTCATATCCGACAGTTCATAAAGCATTTCCTTCGCTTTAAGTGTATATTTCATGTGTCCACTTTCAACGTAAGTTTGGAAGGCCAATTCTGCCTTATCTGCCATTTCGTTAAACAGGTTCAGGTCGTTTCGAATGTCTGAGGCAATACTCCTGTCTTGTCGGTTATTGCTGTTTTCAAGTACCGCCAAAGCATCATTCATGTCCTGGAACAATTTCACTATTGTCTTTTGGTATGTAGCACCTATATAGAATTTGGCCCATTTGGCATCGCTTTCAGTAATCGTATAGTATTTTCTTGCCTCCTCGTATTGTTGCAGCTCAAAGAGCTTTTGGCCTTCATCCATAAACGATGTGTCATATTGCTTGTCGACATGATATGGCTGAATAGAGTCATATTCGTGAACCTGTATCATCCAACAGCCATTCGATTGCGAGTATTCTACATAATTAAATATGCAGGGAACACTGGTCTCTGTCATATCTGAGACACAAGTGCCACCCATACGTTCAATATCACCCTGCATTTGATATAGTGCACAAATTCCATCAGCGCGTGTTTCTATAGAAGAATATTCATTGGGCAACAATAACCTACCATCCATAGCCATAAGACCACAACTTCCCAACAAGTCCTTGGTGAGATAGACCGGTGAATTGATATCTTCAGTTATTGTTCCGTCGAAAGAATATAGCAGTTCACCTGACGTAGAGAAAAACTGATACTCGTTCGAGCCACCACCTATGCTTTTGGACGAAAGGAATACAGGCTGATTGCCTGGATAATAAGCAGTGATGGTTCTCACATTCCGTCCTCTTTCACGAAAGTTTCCCAATCCCTTCTCATGCCCACGGATAAATCTAATTCTGTTCTGATAGGCATCTGATATTTGCCTGCTTTGAGGAATGATAACAGTTCCTGTTGAATCTGCTATCATCCGCTTGAAATCTTTCGTCAAAAGTTCATAGTATACGAAATCATTGTATGGTCTTTCTATCTCCACACTTTCCAACTTGTATTGTTTCTTTAACGACTTAACAATCGCTTTTTCCTTCTTAGACAAATCACTTTTTGCAAATACAGAAAAAGACAAAGAAAAAAGAATGATTGTAAATAGTATTCTACTCATTATTATTGTTGGCTTGAATAATTGTAAAATGGTCACAGAAAGGACATCTGCGATGTTCTGAAGCACAAAGATGACAGTGATGGCGATTTTCAAAATTGCAGAAGATACACTTCTCCGTCCATGATGAAATATCAAATATGGAGCGGTTGTTATACAAGTTCCAACCAATCTGCATAAACAGCAGTAGAATAATTCCAGTAACAAATAGTTTGACAATCTTTTTCATATAAAACTCAGTTTTACTATTCTACCCATCTAACAACTCTTATACTAACCTCATAAAGTAAATATAGTGGGATTGTAACCAGAATTAGCGTCATCAGATCAGGTGGGGTAATTATAGCAGCCACAAGCATAATGACAATAAAAGCATGCTTGCGATAACGCGACAACATTTCAGATGTCACGAACTCCAGCTTCCCTAAAAAGAACGCTATTACTGGCAGTTGGAACACAAGCCCCATAACCAACGTGAGCGAGACAAACGTGGAGATATACGAATCAAGCGTGATGTTGCTCACAACCTTTGCCGATACGCTATAAGTGCCAAGGAAACGGAAAGAGATTGGGAATAGCACGAAATAGGACATTAGAACACCAAGGAGAAACAGCACATAGATGATGCCTGCCACTTGCACCGAATACTTCCGCTCATTCTCATAGAGGGCAGGCGAAATAAATCGGAATAGTTCATATAATATATAAGGTGAAGCCCCCAACACTCCTAAATATACCGCTGTCGTAATGTGCGTCATGAATTGGCTTGACAAATCAGTGGCAATCATCTCCACATGAAATTCGTTAAAATGGAAGTTTATACCTATCGTTTGCATGACAGCTTCTAACCATCGATAGGTACAGAAATCCCACTCACTTGGAGCCATAAGTATGTCCCAAGTGATATCCTTGAAGCAAAACACCACAACAGCAATAACTCCTGCCACTCCGAAAATGCGAAACAACATCTTACGGAACACTTCAAGATGTCCGCCAAATGTCAACAGATTGCCGTCATCCACGGTACTATTTTCCTGTGGCTGTGTCTGTTGGCTGCTTTCCTTCTGTTGTTCCTGCTGAAGCTTCTGCTTCAGTTTCTTCGTTTTCTTCTTCGCCATTATCTTCTTGCTCATCCTCAAGCGGTTCTTTCATGCCTTTCTTGAAACTCTGCACACCCTGTCCTAAGCCTTTCATCATTTCGGGTAATTTCTTCCCACCAAAGAGCAATAAAGCGAGACCACCGATAAGCAGAAGTTCTGTGGTTCCAATAAATAATAGTTGTGTAGCCATATTTCTATTCCGTTACTAAGTAGATTATACAAGAATCAAAGTCTATTTCCCAATTACTGCCATCAACTGACTCCCATTGATATTTTTCAGCCATTTTATCCCACCAATTTTGGAATTTGGTGCCAGTTTCTCCCAAATCCTGAACTAATTTCTCATACAGATCTGTATTATCTGCCGTGAGAATGTTAGCTAACTCATTTAAACCATTGCGACGTTCGAAGAGAGTCTGAATCTCATTACGCTCTTCAGGTGTCACTAAACCTATTGGCTTCTTGTTCATATAACCCTATTTCATTTTGAAATTATTACTGTCACGTCATTATTGAAGGCTTTGCACTCAGGGCATTTGTCATATCGCTTTCCATATCCCTGACATGCCCTACATACCCAGTAGTCTATGTCATGTTTCATTCGGTATTCTGTAATATGTGCAGACCTACCGGTTCCTCCACACGCTGAGCATTGTACTTGTATTTTCCCCTTGCCTTGACACAATTGACAAGTACCTGCTTTTATATATGTTGAATCTTGTTGCTGTATATACATTTTACCTTTTCCATTACAGTCTGGACAAGCCAGACTTGGAATTCCATCACACGATGAACATGGAACTTTCACACGTCTTGTTCCGTACCTTCCAGTACCCCTGCATATAGGACAACGTGGATTGCCTCCTGCACATGCTCTACACATTTCTGGTATAAACTTATATCCAATTCCTTTTCCATTACAGGAACGGCAATAATTTGGATTCTCCCCAATACCCTTACAATTCTTGCAAATTTTCAATTGAGGAGGACACAATCTCTTTATTAAGGAATCTATTCTCTCCTCAGAAAACCCGCTATAGCAATAAGAGATTAAACTATCAGTCTCAACAATACAACCAAAAGGGAATGACTTTTCACCTTTTACAGATTGGAGGAATGTGAGACTTCTATCAACACATATAGTAAAATCCTCTGATATTTTATCAGGCCAATTACCCTTAGGTTGCAAACCTTTAAAAATGAAAGGTGGGTTTTTGTCAGTGATAAGAATCGTTTTGACATTATTCTTTTTGCATAAATCAACAACACCTTTTTCATATATGTAATCAAATTCTCTCACAGAAGGTGGGCACCAAGTAGCAAAGAAACAAACAAATGCCCGTCTCCCTCCTTCAAGAACAGAAGTTGAGCTTATTGTGTCTCCAGAAAGTGAAATTATTGGTACTTCTGGAAAGACGCTATTCACTTGTGCCAAGCAAGTGAAAAATGTTGAAAGATATTGTAGAAGTAATAAGAACAAAACTCTTTTCATATTCTAAGAAGTCTTGCATCGGGCTACAATAATGTGGCCCGATGCATAATTCACTAGTATTGATTCTGCTGCATCTGCCCACGGCTACGCTGAATTTCCTGGGTGAGAATAGGCTGGGCATAACGTCTTGACTTCACAGGAAGAACATACTCTTTTACTGTATTGAAATCAACTTCGCCATTTTCTATCGTATAGAATGTACGTCGCAGTTCAACATCATCATCAGGAGTCTCATTGTATGCGAAACGGCGAATGTCATACCACCGCATCAAGAAGGGAAGCTCACGACGACGTTCTTTCAAAATCTCAGTCAGAGCCTCGCTTTGGCTTGTAGCAGACAAGGAATAGTCTGAACCATCTACAAAACGTGAAGCACGCAGAGTTTGGAGGACATTCATAGCTTCACTCCATGAGCCTTGACGAGCCAAAGCTTCGGCTTTTGTGAGATACATTTCAGCAACAGTTGGTGAAGCACCAAGGAATACATCCATCTGCTGCCCCCATTGGTTGCGAGAAGTGAACTGGTGGTAGTTGCAAACGTCATTGAACCCATAGACCCAATAATCAACCAAACCATTTTCTACAAACAGATTGATATAGCGCAGGTCATTGTCTTTATCGTAAAGATCTGTCAGTTCTTGTGATGCCAAAAGGTTGACTGTAGCGGTAACCGTGTAGAACTGAGGATAGAAGATTTCCTGGTAATCAACGAACTGGTAAGCCCCCCAATTATAAGTCTCGCAGAACGTCAGGATATTACCTCCTTCCTCTGGCCAATCTTCGCCATCACCTTCTCCTTCTTCACCTTCACCACCTTCTTCGTTTCCTTCTGGGAACTCTTCATCGCCAAACTCTTCATCTCCCCAGAAACCACCACCTTTATCCATGTCATAGGTGGTCAACTGGTTGTAGTCTAACAGAGTTACCGTTTGGCTTGAAAGAGATTCATCTGCGTATTTTGCGGCTTGTGCATAATCTCCCGTAAATAGATAGAAACGAGCCATCAATGATTTTGCTGCTGGTTGTGAAACGAGCCATCTTTCACCTTCCACAACATCCGTCCTTGGTGATTTTAGTGCTTCTTTCAAATCAGCCTCAATAAATGCATAGGTGTCTTTAAGTGATGCACGGGTCAAGTCCTCATCGGTATGCGTTGTAACTTTAAGTGGCAAGCCAAGCGCATTCAGGTTTTCTTCTGCATAAGGTAGGCAATAAACATTAGCAAGTTCCCAGTATGCCAAAGCTCTAACAAAATGAGCATGTGCAAGATATTCGGCTTTTTCATCTGCCGTCACGTCAGTAATGTTGTCTATCTCGTTTATGACGGCATTTGCAGTAAATATCTTGTTGTATTGCTTCGACCAAAGTTCATCACTCATGAATACATCAAGCCCTTCCGGTGCCCAGCTCATTCCGCTGAGTGAAGGAACGTCAAGATAGCCGAGTGCATCGAATACATCCATTGTCATTCCGTAGTCGTCGGTGGATGCAACAAGGAAATCTACTGGAGTGTAATAATTGTTACTATTGGCAAACAGATTCTTAACCTGTTCACCACGGTTGAGAACTTCATTGTCGCCACGACTTGGCACTTCGTCGAGAAATTCGTTACAGGACGAAACAACCGACATTGCAGCCAGAAGCCCCAAATTGTAAATGATATGATTCAGTTTCATTGCTGTTTCGATTTAGAATTTAACGTTTAAGCCAAATTGCCATGAAGTCATTGGAGCATAATCTATTCCAGGCAGATATTCGGGATGATAGTCCTTTGAGTTGGCAGTCCAGATCAGACCAACATTCTCTGCTTTGACAAATACATCGGCCTCGCTCAGTTTCAGTTTAGAGAGGAAAGAACGTGGAATATTGTAATTCAGCACAATCTCCTTGCAATAGATATAAGACGCATCCTCAACAGAAGTATTCATGAAAGGAGAATAGGTGTTCCAGAACATATAAAGCCATCCATCTACATCAGCTCCTTCTTCTGGCATTGATATTGCAGCTTTGCCATTGATTGCATCATCCACCTGTGCATTAACGAATATCTTGCTAAATCCAGTTGGCGTAACAAAGTCGAAGGTCGGCATCTGTATCTTATGACCGAAACGACCGCTAAACAGAGCCGACAACTCGAATCCAGCAAATCCGCCGCGAAGTTGTAAGCCCATTGTGTGAGGAGCAACCTTTGTGCCCTGATAGAACATTAGTTTGTCCGGGTCGCCATAGAACAGTGAGCGGTCATCAATGCGATGAATATTTCCATCAACATCACGAACCTGAGGAATTCCATCATCAGCAAGACCCGCATAGTCAAATGCGAAGATTGGGTACATTGCATATCCTTCTGCATAGGATGTGTTCAGATAACTGGAAAGGTCGGTCATGGCCCAGTTCAGGCTCGTAATCTTATTCTTATTGTACGAATAAGTCAGGTCTGCTCCTAACTGTACTTTGCCAATCTTTGTACGTCCGTGCAACGATGCTTCAAAACCAGTGTTTGTAATGTGGGCATTGTTAAGCACTTGCTCTGCCATACCCGTAGCGGTCGGCATGTCAGTCCTGCCTAATAAGTCATCACCGTACTTCCTGTAGAAATCTAACGAACCCCATATCTTGTGTTTGAACATTGAGAAGTCTAAACCAATGTTTGTGGTAGCAGTCTTTTCCCATCGTAGCATGTGGTTGCCATAGTCGCTGATATTGGTGGGATAAAGACCTGTTGCGGCATCCATATAAGATGCACTTGAAACCGTAACACGAGCGGATGAGTAAGAGGATGTATTACCTGTTCTTCCGTATGTCACACGCAGTTTCAGCAAATCCAAAACGCCATTGTCTTTCAAGAAATCTTCACCTGTCAGATTCCACATGGCACCAACAGACCAGAATGGCGACCAGCGGTATTTTGCCTTGCTGACAATCAAGTTGGAGGCATCGCTTCTCGCACTTGCGGTCAATGTGTAACGGTTGTCGTATGTGTAAGAAGCGTTACCATAGAACGATACAAAGCGATTGTTCTCCCAAGTTTCTGAAAGATATTGTTTGCCGTTCTCAGGCAGTCCTTCAATGATGTCTTCATATCCTGCCAGAGAACCATAATATCCAAAAACAGGTGTGGTACCTGCATACGTGTATGGCAAATTCCAAAGGTGACGCTTGTATCTCGATACCTCGTTTCCAAGAATAGCCGTCAACTCATGCTTATCAGCAAAGGTGTGGTTGTATGTAAAGTCATTGCGGAACACCCAACTTTCATACTTTCCTTCTTGCTTGTAACTAATATCTCCTTTTGGCAATGCAGATGGACCAAGAATAGTTCCGTCCCAATCGGTCGGGGTCAGATAGTCAACATTCCAGCGTGTAAAGAATGACTCTTCGCCATAGGTTGTTTTCGTATTGAACTTGTTGCCCTCATATTGGAATCTTGAATTGAATGTCAAGCCATCAACTATATCCCATTGCAAACCGACTTGCGCACGATAGCCCAAATTCTTCTTTACATTATTGGCATTTCGAGCCTCTTGTAGAATATTATAGTCAAGGTTGTTATAAGCCAATTGTGACACTTCAAAGTAGTTAGCGATAACGTCAGGATTAACAATGCCTACCTGTGGCACATAGTTTCCATTGTCATCAAGAAGCATTTCGTATGGAGAAATCTTTGTAAGATCGTTCTCATTGATAACGGAACTCTTAGCTTTTGCGCTTTGCAGATGCAAGCCGACATTGACGGCCAGATGTTTGTTGAAGCGATACTTGTTGTTCCAGTTAATCATAAACTGGTTGTTGCTCTTGCCAATAAAATCTCCATAGTCATACTGATATTGTAAGGACAAGTTCGACTGGTAACCACCATTGTTAAAGCCTATTGAAGCATTCGTCTGGGACGTAACAGGCGATTGCAGCATATATTTCTTTATCTGCTTGCGGTTGTCAAGCGAGGCCAAACGACTTAACGCAGCATCCACTTCTTCGGGAGACATCATGCCGTATTGTCCTTTGTAGAGATAAAGTTCAGCCCATGAAACAGGCTCCTTTAAACTGTATTGGTCTCCATAATACATCGAAGTGTCCCAACTACGCTCCGAAAGAGTGCGCAGGTAGTTCACAGTGTTGGCAGAAGTTGCCATGTTTGTCAAATGGTCAACGTCACGTTTTCCAGAGAAAGACAGTTGGGTGCTTGCTCTTATTTCAAGTTTCCGTCCATTGCTTGTACCGCCTTTTGTCTTGATAACAACCACTCCGTTTGATGCACGGGCACCCCAAATAGAAGCAGCTGCGGCATCTTTCAGAACGGTTACGCTCTCAATGTCATTTGGATTTATCTTTTCCAAAGCAGCCAGTGCTGCACTACGAGAGTATTGCCAATCAGGGATGTCAATAAGCGGGAAACCGTCTACAACAATCAACGGCAGTTCATCAGCATACATAGTTCCTATGCCTCGAATTGAAAAGCGAGTTCCCCCTCTACCATCCGATTGTCCCTGCATACCTGCCACAATACCGTCGAAAATTGAAGATGTCGACAGCGTGTGGCGTTTCTCAATCTCTTTGCTCGTCACAATCTCATAACTGCCAGCTGCCCGCTCACGCGAAATTGTGCGATAGCCTGTCACCAACACCTCTTCAAGTTCTGGCACACTGTCAAGTTCGACTGTTGTCTGAGCATAGATAGGCATAGTAATAATACTTAAGCCACATAAAACTTTATAGATTTTGCTCATTTTCTAATAATTTTCTTTATGGAATTTTATTAACTCTTGCTGCAATAATTCAGAATCCCATTGCTCTCTTACTTCAAAAGGATCAAGATAATCAATTTCCGTTATATCAGAAAGCTCTTTCAGTACATTCTTAACATTGGAATTCTTGAGTATACTTCTTGATGCATTTCTTTCAAGGTGACTTATTACACATTGCTCATGTGATGGAGTGTTTATCTCTAATGTGAGTCGCTTGTTTAGCCATACACAACGTTTACATTGATATGCGTCACAATGCTTGCAAATGGGCGCATAGTCAAAACGATAAAGCCGAGAATTCTTTATTTCTAAACCATTATGAACATCACCTATCGGAGTGTCTTCATCAAAATAGAAAGCTGGACAAGCATAGAACCGCCCATTTGGAGCTAAAGTAATTGTTTTCCAACCTGCGTTACAATTGTTCATTGTGGAAAGAGTCAATCGATCCGTGAGCAAATTGAACTGAATTGGCAGACCGTCGATAAGTAGCTTTTCTATATTTTTTGATAAATCATTAAGTATCTCTTTATAACGTTTGTAATCATCTTTCGAAAAACTTTCAATATCCGTAAAAACGATATTAAATCTACTCAAGCGTGGAAAGATCTGTTTAAGCTGTGCATATCTGTCAAAAAAATCATCTTTAGATGTTCTAAGGACATAAGCTTGCTCCATATTGAATGTAAAGTTGTCGAGGCCTGTCCATTCGTCGAATATAACAATTTCCGCTTCTGCAACAAGGTTTTTATCTTTACATGAGGAAGAGACAATCGAATTGTGATCAATTGAATCTATCGCTTCTTTATAAGACAAAGGCAACTCTTCGTTTGGATAAACGAATTGAATCATAAGATTCTCCTTCATTGCAAAGAGAATGCCTGCATTTAAGTCTTCTAGACTGATTAACCGAGATATCCTCTTTGGATTCTCATAGTGACAGTACGATATACTTGTGTCACAAAGTTGTACGATTAGATATTGTAGCATAAATCTCAGCAAATATTATATTGATGACTATTTGGAGAAACAATTTCATTCTCGTTTAATCCCTCCTTCTCTATTTTACGATAGAGTTTATTCCAATAGTAATTGTTTGCCCTCACGCGTGCTTTATGCATCAAACAATTTGCCATCGAGCGTTGGAAAATAGTAGCTGTTTCTGCGGCATCGTAATTCTCGCCAGAACACCAACCACAACCGCCGGCAACTTCACATTCCAAACATTCACTAGGGCATTGAGTAAATCTGTCTAATGTAAGGAAAGGACGCAATTTGTTCTTGTCAATTCCTTTGTGCATGTCTCCTATGATTATGGCTTTTTTATCACGTAAAGAGTATTGCGCAAAGCGTGTACAAGGATAGAAGTTTCCCGCTGCATCTATAGATAGCATTTTCCCTGCGCCACAAAAATTGTGATTCTCAAGTAGCACATTTACAGGTTTGCCGATCTTGGTTGAGAAGAAAGAACAAGAATACTTCTTATAGAGGTCTTTGTCGATTATCTCATCGGCAAGTTTCATAAGTTGGTTTTCAAATAGTATATCATCGCCTTCTTTCCAAACATTCTCGTAAACACAGTTGATATTTACTTCTTCTATTCCAAGAGAATATAGGTGCAATACGCTTTCACATACATATGGTATATCTGCGCTACTAATTGTTACTTTAGTACCTGCCCCAGGAAATTGTTCCAACCACAAAGGAATGTTCTTTAGCACATCATCATACGACCCTTTTCCATTTTTATAGATTCTGTTCAAGTCATGCTTTTTTTGAGTACCGTCAATAGTTATTCCTATGCTTATATGGCTGTAATTTTTCTTTATAAAATCTTGAACTTTCTTGGTATGATAGTTAATTCCATTTGTTGAAAAACTAAATCTATAAGCATTAAACCAATGATGATTTTTGACGAACAACTGAGTTTTTATATAATCGCAGATTTTGTCGATAAGGTCTATTTCAAGGAAGGGCTCTCCTCCAATAAATTCAAAAACGACAGCGGGTTCACTACTGAATTCAGGCGTATCAAGCAGATAGTCTATTGATTGCTTGGCTGTTTCAAAAGGCATCCTCTCATGAGTGTTTTTGCCCACGAGATAACAGTATTTACAAATGAGCTGGCAATCTTTTGTAACTATGAAGGTTACATTTTTTGATTCTTCTTCTCTCCAGCCTTTGGCAGAATCTTTTATATTATCCATAAATTGAACGTCTTAATAAAAAGGACAGAAAGGGAGTCGTACACAAACTTAGTAAGCACGACTCCCTTTAACAAGTTTAGTTCCTGTTACTTGCACCAGAGCACTTACCTCGACAGCTGTTGTAGCAGGTGTTGAAACACGAGTTCATGCAACGGTTGTTACAACCGGCACAAGACATGGCATTTGCAGCCTCGGAGATTGCAGGGTTAGAAGCCAAAATGGCACCAGCAATAATGGGCAGAGCGCCCTTAGCTGCTCTCTTAAAGAACTCACGACGTGACTGGAGTTCCTCGTTCTTCTTGTTCTTCTGCATAATTGTATAGAACTTAAAGATGCCTATGAACTCCCAAATTCAGCGTTACTACTATTGTTTTAGCCCGGAAATAAAAAAAGACGTGGGAGTTTGTTCCTCCGCGCCTATCCCTACTTTCAGGCCTTCGCATTGCCCCGTTTCAAGGATAAGCAACGCAAGCCAGCCCACGCCGAGTGATTATATAGTTCGGCGCAGGCATTAACCATCAAGATACAATGATAGCTACGGAGCGGCCGGGATATAATACACCCACGCGAACGCTTCGTTGCATTACCGCTGTGAAACGATTCAAAGTTGCGAAGTTTGAAAGTACAGACAGGTAACGTTCAGAAAACGTCCTTTCCCTTCGACTGTCCTCACAAACGGTTTTCTCAGCCTCAGGATTCCATCGATGTTTGTTTTGACCCGCCCTGCCCTCACTGTCATCAGCCATTGCTGGCCTCCGACAGCTTGGACTGGCTTAGTCGCGCCAAAATTACACAATTTTTCTCAATTCACCTTATTTATTTACAAAAAACTTTAAAAAGAGGGGCAGATTTAACCGTTTTTACGTAAAAAGAGGCAGAAAAAGGGCAAAAAGTTTGCAAGATTCAGAAAAATGTCTTATCTTTGCACCCGACAGAGTCCACCAGCGCTTCTCTTCTCTTAGGAGAATGTAGCGTACCAGGGTGGAACTTTTTTTATATACATATGAAGTACAACAAACAACCACTCGACATACCCGCCTTATTGGCAATGCTTAAAGCAAGAGGTCTTGCCATTGCTGATGAACAAGAAGCAGGACGTATATTAGGTCTGGTAAGTTATTTCCGTTTGGCGAACTATCTGCGCCCGATGGAAGCAGATAAGGAAACACATCAATAGAAGCCGAGTAGTTCATTTGAGAACGCTGTTGCACTATATAGGTTCGATGCAGCACTGCGTGAAATCGTGTTTCGCGCCATCAGTAATATTGAGATTGCATTGCGTTCGAAGATGATTCATCACTTCTCCTTGAAATACGGCGCATTCTGGTTTACAAACATGTCAATATGTAATGATGAACATCTTTTCCTTGAAAACCTGAATGCTGTTGACCGAGAAGTAAGAAGGAGCAAGGAAGATTACATCAAAGAACATTTCAGTAAATACAAAGATTCGGCATTCCCTCCGTCATGGAAGGCAATGGAGCTGCTGTCGCTTGGAACTTTAGCTAAACTCTTTTTCAATGCTTCTGACAATAAGGTCAAAAAGAAGATAGCACGTGAGTTTGGCCTGCCTAATCATCTTGCCTTTGAGAGTTGGATGAATAGTATTGCAGCCCTACGGAACTGTTGCGCTCACCATGCTCGCATTTGGAACCGCAACTATCCTGTAACACCTGACCTGCCAAAACGGTTGCGTAATGCTTGGATAAAGGACACCAACACACCATTCAACAAACTCTATGCACAGTTATGCTGCATGGCTTATTGGTATAACGCGATTGATTCACAGAACACATTCACGGCCGACATCAAAGCCCTTTTGGTGAAATATCCAATAGTTGACCCTGCCGCCATGGGCTTTGTGAATAACTGGCAGGACGAACCGCTATGGAAATAACTCTCAGGAGCTATACTAACGTGCTTAGGACGATCTATGAATAAAGTAACAAAAACAGGGGAATACATGTTACTGTTTTGTTACTTTTATAAATTCAACATGATAGTAACATTCTGATAACCAAAGGAATAATATATATTATTCCGATAGATGCACACTTTACGGGTGTCTATATACTCCTGCGTGGGTGTTTCTCTGTCTGTTTTTCTCTGGGGCTGTGGTAGGCCACGAAAGTCGAACGGGCAGATGTAAGCACCTGCGCTTTTTATTTGTAGGTAATCAAAGTCATTTAACCTGTTCGTACTGGGTGTTTGCGGACAACTCTTGATTAGAAGAGAACGTAAACGAATAATAACGAATAAGGAAATATAGAGTCTTTAGCATCCTTGATATGGCTGATTAACCAGAACTTGCACTTCACACAGGACACATCAGTCGGACAAGCAATAGGATGTTTACGCTCATTCGGGCGTGGACAGCTGGATTGTTGTCTGATGTGGGCTGTGCAAGGCCTTGGTTAAACACATCTTCTTCCACGCCCCCTTTTCGAAACGAAGAGAGGGCTTTTAAATGTCAAAGAAAAGATATAAAGGTATAGATTTGTTTTGTGGTATTGGTGGTTTTCGCCTTGCGATGGAAGACAATAACGTAGAGTGTGTCTTCTCTTCTGATAACGACAAGTTTGCACAAGAAACATATCAAGCGAATTTTGGAGAAATACCAGAAGGTGACATAAAGAAGATTGAGGCGAAAGACATACCTGAATTTGATATACTTGCCGCTGGTTTCCCATGTCAACCTTTTAGTTATGCTGGTGAAAAGCAAGGTTTCAATGACGAGATAAGAGGAACATTGTTCTTTGATATTTGCAGAATTCTTGAGTATCATAAACCGCCTATGGTTTTCTTGGAGAATGTAAAGGGATTAAAATCTCATGAGAATGGCAAGACATTGAATATCATTATTGAGAAGTTAAAGGATTTAGGATACTTTCCTCATTGGACCATTCTTTCTTCCCTAGACTTTGGCTTACCTCAAAAAAGAGAGCGTTGGTATTGTGTCGCTTTCCGTAAGGATGTTGATTTCTCTTGGCCCAAACCTATTGGTGGGCATCCTATTTTAAGAGATATTGTGAACTTGAATGATGACAACCCATCGTTAAGGCTTCCTCAATTCGAGTTAGATAGGATTGATTATCATTTCTCTATTGCGAAACCAGGCGATAGAGTTAAACACGATAATTCAAAATACGAGCCCCATACGAAAAAAGGCAAGTATGGAATATACTCTTTTCAGAAACCTGACGGCTCACTACGTTTTCATGTTGGTGATGTAGCTAAGACGCAAATACAAGAAGCATTCTATTCTTGTCTTGATACCTATGCTTCAACGATTATCGCAAATAGAACACCTAAGCTATGGGATATAAGAAGAAAACTCTCTGTATTAGAAGCTCAAAGGTTACAAGGATTCCCTGATGATTTCAAGTTCCCTGTTTCTGATGCACAAGCATATCATCAATTAGGCAATTCTGTGAGTGTGCCAATCATCAAGTTGATTATGAAAGAAATGATTCAGACTTATAATAAAAACAAATAGTTATGAAGTACTTTTCTTCCGAAAGCGTTGCTAATGCATATAAGGGCTTTCAAGGTTCAATAACAAACAAGTCATGGGGGGTGTTGGCAATAATGCACCAATTAGATAGCATGATTGTTCCCGGTCGGACTTATGCTGTTAACTGTAGTAGCTTGTCTACTTATATTGAAAAGCTCTTTTGCTTAGGAAGTAAAAAGAGTTATATCGACAATGGGAAGGAATGGTATGTTAAGTTCTCTACCCAATGGAACGATTTCTTTGACAAGCAGGGACAAACTATACCTAATATTTTTGACATCATCGTTTGGGCTTATCGTACATCTCCACTTCCTGATGATATCACTCATGATAAACTATTAGCAATGTTTGCTAAGGACTTCCATTTAAGTGTCGTAGATATCAATAATACATTCGATACAAGAGAAAAGAGAATTGAATATAATGACACTCTATATTCGGATAGTAATTTGCTATCAATAATAGCAGGTAAATTAGGAACTTCACTGAGTAAAAATATTACTGCAGATGGAAAGTCTGTGGCAGCTTCACCTGGCGAATTGAGCAGGGGACCATTTGTTCAGCCTTTATATGCAGCACTTGACACGGCTGATTACATTCTTGTGAGCCAAACGAATTTCGACGAATTATATCCGATGGGCGGTCCTCGAAAAAATATTATAACATCTCCGAATGAAGATAACAAAAACACTGATGTTTATCTTAACGCTATCCGAACAAAGCCATTCCTCCTACTTGCTGGCATATCTGGTACAGGCAAAAGTCGTATTGTGCGCGAACTGGCATTTAAGTCATGCCCCCAATACTTACAAGATGAAGAGGGAACTACTCCTGGCAATTATTGCATGATAGAGGTGAAACCAAACTGGCATGACTCTACAGAACTACTGGGCTATTACAGCCGATTGGGGCAGGCAGGTTATCAGTTCAAGAAGTTCGTGATGTTCTTGGTGAAAGCAAAGATGTTCCCCAAGGTGCCATTCTTCGTCTGCTTGGACGAGATGAATCTAGCGCCTGTTGAGCACTATTTTGCTGAGATTCTTAGTATTTTGGAGACGAGGAAACATCCCAAGATAGCAGGAACAGATGAGGTGGATATGAAGGTGATAAAGACCGACCCCATAGTTGAAGCCAGATACTTTAGGGAGTTGGGGCAAATGAGCACTACTAAGAATGTCAGTACGGGACAGGCTTTCTCAATGAACCTAACTGATCGTGATATCTATATGAAGTTGTTTGGCATTGAGACGGAAAACGATATTGACGAAGAAGTTGGCAAAAAAAC
>JAEEGL016367618.1_pt1 | contig 25489 bp, 19 predicted proteins | sample 9134231 | NCBI WGS metagenome assembly JAEEGL01 (sample SAMN16246548, study PRJNA631951) | gut metagenome | biome: gut microbiome; feature: rumen; material: fiber-attached | host: Bos | place: Iran: Karaj | collected 2018-10
CTCTCCCTCGTATATCCCTCCGGCAAGCCAGTCGTCCCTCGTCAGGATGTTGTCGGTGCCTTTTTCGACAGTTCCGAACTTCGTCGTGACTTCGTGGCTCATATAGGGCCGGAAGCCGCATTTTGCCTGTACCCTCTGCGACTGTCTATTCCATATGAAGTGTCCGCAGAGGACGATGTCCAGTCGGACGTCCTCGAACAGCCAGCGGATCACTTCGCAGACCGCCTCCGCCATTAGGCCGCGGCCCCAGTGATCCTTTGAAAGCACGAAGCCTATCTCGCGGCATTTCTTTCCGGCGAGCTCGGGAAAGGCCTCTTCGTTGTATTTTTCTATACCGAGTGAGCCTATGGCCCTGCCGTCCAGCTCCAGGGCGAAGGTCCGCTTTCCGCCGATGAAGCGCTCAAGTATTGCGAGAGATTCCTCTTTGTTTTTGTGAGGCGGCCAGCCGGCCATCTGACCGACGCCGTCTACGCTCGCGTATTCGTAGAAATCGTCCAGATCGGATAACTTCCAGGGACGAAGGATGAGGCGGGCGGTCCTTAGCGTCACGCCGCTCATATCTATCGGATAGTTCATGTCTCAGAGGAGCTCGGCGATCTGCACCGCGTTGGTGGCGGCGCCCTTTCTGATCTGGTCTCCGCAGCACCACAGAGCTATGCCGCCGTTCGTGAGGTCCTCCCTGACGCGGCCGACGTAGACCTTGTCCTGGTCGGAGGTGAGAAGGGGAGTCGGATAGTCGTTATTCGACGGGTCGTCGAGCAGAACGCAGCCCGCACCCTTCGCCACCGCGGCCTGAGCCTCGGCGACGCTTATCTTATCCTCGGTAAGAAGGTTGATGCTTATAGAGTGGCTCCTGAAGACCGGAACTCTTACGCAGGTGCAGGAGACCTTCATCTCGGGAAGGTGCATTATCTTCCTGCCCTCGTTCTGAAGCTTCATCTCCTCCTTCGAGTAGCCGTTTTCTGTGAGCCCGCCTATCATCGGTATAAGGTTGAAGGCGATCTGCTTTGAGAAGGCCTTGATCTCGAGGGGCCTGCCGGCGGCGTAGTCCTCGATCTGCTTTTCGAGCTCGGCGAGGCCCGCCTTGCCCGCGCCGGAGACCGCCTGATAGGACGAAGCGGTCATCTGCTTTATGGGGCTGAGCTTCGCTATCGGATATACCGCGACCGCCGCGATAATGGTTACGCAGTTGGGGTTAGCGATCAGACCGTTGTGCCACTTCACGTCGTCCGGGTTTACCTCGGGCACCACGAGGGGAACGTCCTTGTCGAGCCTGAAGGCGCTGGAGTTGTCCACGAAGACCGCTCCCGCCTTCTTTATGGCCGGCGCGAACTGCTTTGCCACGTCGTTTTCGGCGGCGCCGAGCACGAGGTCCATGCCCTCGAAGCTGCTGTCCTTGGCCTCCTCGTAGACGTATTCGTTTCCGTTATATACGATCTTCTTTCCGGCGCTCGAGGGGCCCGAGAGAAGCTTAAGACCGTCGACGGGGAAGTTCCTCTCCGCCATCACCTTGAGCATTTCCTGGCCTACGACTCCGCTGGCGCCGAGCACTGCTACTTTCATTTTTTCGTCCTTTCCTTAAGGCCTAAGCCTGATCTCTCTTTGTAAAGCTGTCGTAGAGCACGCTGACCGCCTTTTCGTAGTCCTTGTCCTCCACGCCTATGAGTATTGTGATCTCCTTCGCTCCCTGCGAAATGAGCCTGATGTTGACGCTGTTGTCTCCGAGCGCTCCGAATATGCTGCCGGAGATGCCGGGCCTCAGGACCATGCGCCTCGATACGCAGGCGATCAGGGATATGCCCTCGGTTATCGTCATGCTGTGCTCGCCCGCTATCTTTTCGATCTCGGAAGCGACCGAGTAGAGCGAGGATTTGGTCTCTGAGGGTATGAGCACCGAGAAGACGTCCAGGCCCGCGCTAACGAGCTCGACCTTGATCTTTCTCTGCTCGAACAGCGAGAGCACCTTTCCGAGATTGGCGAGGTCCAGGCCGCTCTGCTTTATGTCGAGTATCGTGAAATGCTGCCTTCCGGCTATGCCCGTGATGTAGAATTTGTCGTCGCGTATGTCGTCGTGCTCGAAGCTCTCGCTTATGAACGTGCCCTCGTCCTCGGGATGGTTGGTATCCCTGATGTTCACGGGGATGCCGGCCTCCTTTACCGGGGCGACCGAGGCCTCGTGCAGCACCTTCGCTCCCATGTAGGTGAGCTCCCTGAGCTCGTCGTAGGTGATCCTGGGGATGGGGAAGGGATTTTTGACTATTCCGGGGTCCGCCATCAGAATGCCCGGCACGTCGGTCCAGTTCTCATAGATGTCGGCGTCAAGCGCGGCCGCGCAGAGAGCGCCCGTGATATCCGAGCCTCCGCGGCTCATCAGGCCGGTGCTTCCGTCCGGCAGGCTCCCGAAGAAGCCGGGGACGACTATCCTCGCGCCGGGCTTCGAGAAGGCCTGCTTTACGGCGGCGTAGGTCTTTTCCTTGTCTATGCTTCCGTCGTAGTTGAGGAAGATGCAGTTTTCAGCAAGATCGAAGCCAAGATACGCGGCCATGAGCCTCGCGCTCAGAGCCTCGCCTCTGGAGACGAGATAGGCCTCCGGCGCGCCGTTGTCTATGTTTCTTCTGATCTCGTCAAAGGCATCGTCTATGCCGAAGCTGATGCCGAGATCGCCCGCGATGCCCGCGTAGCGCTCCTTTATGGTGCCGAGCATGGGCTTGTAGTCCACGCCGTATTTCACGTGAGCGTAGCAGAGATAGAGGAGGTCCGTTATCTTGTTGTCGGAGCTGCATCTCTTTCCCGGCGCGCTCACCACCACGACCCTTCTCGCGGGGTCGCTCTCGATTATTTTCTTTACCTTGGCGAACTGGCCCGCGTCCGCGAGGCTGCTTCCGCCGAATTTGACTACTTTAAGCATTTTTTCTCCAGATGTTAAGAATGTCCTCTGCAACGTTCGCTCCGGTCGGGCCTCTTCCCGCTCCCATGCCGCGGTAGCTTATGGTCCCCGAGAGCTTTCCCTGAGCGCAGAAGACGTTCTCGGCGCCCTTGAGCGGGAATGTGGGGTGCTCGGGACCGACCAGCCTCGGGCTTATCTCGGCTTCGATCCGGCCGTCCTGCCTTACCGCGCTTCCTATGAGCCTTATGACCTTGCCGGCTTCCCTGGCCCTCTTAACATCCTCGGGAGTGATCTGCGTGATCCCCGTCGTCGGTATCGAGAGAGGGTCCATGACGCCTCCGAAGGCTATGTTGCAGGATATCGCCAGCTTTGCCCTGACGTCGTAGCCCATGACATCGGCCGTGGGATCGGCCTCGGCGTAGCCGAGAGACTGGGCCTCCTTAAGGGCTTCCTCGTAGCTCTGATCCTTTGACTGCATGGCGTCGAGTATGAAGTTCGTCGTGCCGTTCATGACGCCGTAGACGCTTTCCACCTCGTCGACGCTCGCCATGCGGGCGAGGTTCACGAGCCAGGGTATCCCGCCTCCGGCCGTGGCCGAAAAGCTGAGTTCAAGTCCCCTGCTCTTCGCGAGTCCGGTTATCTCTTCATAGTGGAGCGAGAGCATCTGCTTGTTCGCGGTCACGACGTGCTTACCCGCGAGCAGGGAGTCCCTTACGAATTCGAAGGCGGGATGCTCGCCTCCGATGAGCTCGGCGACTATGCCTATCTCTTCGTCTTCGAGTATGTCAGCGAGGTTTTCCGTGCGGATGTCCGCGATCTCCGGGATGTCCCTGAGGTCGAGCACTCTTTTGATCTCTATGCCGGTGTTTTTCAAGGCGTCGGCGCAGCCTTTTCCTACGGTTCCGTAGCCGAGAAGTGCGACTTTCATGTTTCTTTTTTTAAAAAAATGTGTTTCCGAAATAAAAACAATTGTATTTATAATGCGAACATTATATAATCAGTTTCAGCGTTTTGCAATCTTTTTTTAGGGGAGAAATATGGTTTTTATAAGCACAAGAGACAGGAATGACAGGGTGGACGCCTGCACGGCGGTAATAAGAGGGCTCGCGCCGGGAGGAGGGCTCTACGTCCCGGAGGAGATACCGTCCGCCGGAATTTCGCCCGAGGAGCTTCCCGGGCTTTCCTACGACGAGCTGACCGTCCGCATTCTTTACAAGCTGCTTCCGGACTTCGGGGAGGACGTGCTGCGCGAGTGCGTGCGTCTCGGCTACGCGGACAAGTTCGGCGTGCCCGGCAGGGTGGACGTCAGATACGCCGCGGGCAAGGCCTTCCTTGAGCTCTATCACGGGCCTACCTGCGCCTTCAAGGACATGGCGCTCTGCCTGCTTCCCAGGCTGATGACGGCGGCCTGCCGCATAAAGGGCATAAAGGAAAAGACCGTCATACTTACGGCGACCAGCGGCGACACCGGCAAGGCGGCGCTCGAGGGCTTCGCGGACGTTCCGGGGACGGCGATAATAGTCTTTTATCCGAAGGACGGCGTTTCCCGCGCGCAGGAGCTCCAGATGCTCACGCAGGAGGGAAGCAACGTCTTCGTCTGCGGCGTGGACGGCAACTTCGACGACGCCCAGACAGGGGTGAAGGAGGCCTTCACGAAGCTCTCCGTGCCCGGGATCAACTTCAGCAGCGCCAATTCAATCAATATAGGAAGACTTGCCCCTCAGGTGAGCTATTACTTCTACGCCTACGGAAGGCTTCTTAAGGACGGTATGATAAAGCCCGGCGACAGGGTCGACTATTCCGTTCCAACGGGCAATTTCGGCGACATACTCGCCGGATGGCTCGCGAAGAGGATGGGGCTTCCTGTCGGAAGGCTGCTCTGCGCGTCGAATAAGAACAGGGTGCTCACGGATTTCATAAGCACCGGAGTCTACGACAGGAGGAGGGATTTCTACGTGACCTCCTCGCCCTCGATGGACATACTCGTGTCGAGCAACCTTGAGAGACTGCTGTTCTATTCCTGCGGCATGGACGACTCCCGCACGGCCTCGCTGATGAAGGAGCTCAAGGAAAACGGCTTCTTCAGGGCGGACGATAAAATGATGGATTATATCCGCGCGGATTTCGACTGCGCCTTCGCGGACGACGAAAGGGCTCTCTCGGAGATCGCCTCGGTATACGGCGAAAGCGGATACCTGATGGATACGCACACGGCGGTGGCCTACGCCTGCGCGAAGGACGTCTACGGGGACGCTCCGGCGGTCGTGCTCTCGACGGCCGATCCCTATAAGTTCTCGCCCGCAATACTGAAGGCTCTGGAGCCGGGCGCCGCGGAGGACGGCCTGGACGCGATGGACAGGCTCGCGGAGCTCACCGGCATTCCCGTTCCCCGCGGCCTTTCGGGCCTTCGCAACAGAAGGATACTGCACGATACGGTGATAAAGCCGTCGGAAATGACGGACTATATAGAAAGGACGGCATATGCTGAGCGTTAAAGCGCCCGCCACCTCGGCGAACCTCGGCCCCGGCTTCGACTGCCTGGGCATAGCATTCGACATTTACGACGAGATAGACTTCTCCGAGGAGGGGGAGGGCCTCGTCATAAAGGGCTGCGACCCGCGCTTTGCGGGCGCGGACAACCTCGCCTACAGGGCTTATCTTACGGCTCTTGAGGCGGCGGGGGAGGCCGCTCCGCGCGGCATGCGCATGGAATTCAGAACGGACATCCCCGTGAGCAGCGGGCTCGGATCCTCTGCCGCCCTGATAACGGCCGGACTTTTCGCGGCCGACAGGATAAGAGGCCTGGGTATGTCGCGGGAGGATCTTCTGACGCTCGCGAACGGGATGGAGGGCCATCCCGACAACGTTGCGCCATGCATTTACGGAGGCCTTACCGCGGCCCTGATGCGCGGCGGAAGGCCGGTCGTGGCGCAGTATCCGGTGAGCCCGGAGCTTCGCTTCACGGCTCTCATAACGGACCTTGAGGTCCCGACCGACAAGGCCAGGGCCATACTTCCCGACTCGGTGCCCAGAAGGGACGCCGTCTACACGGCCGGCTGCCTCTCCCTTCTTATGAAGGGCCTCGAGACCGGCGACGGCAGCCTTCTTTCGGCGGCCCTCGACGACCGCCTCCATCAGCCCTACAGAAAGCAGCTGATCCCGGGCTTCGAAGAGATAAAAAAGGCCGCGGAGGACTGCGGCGCCTTCGGCCTCGTCATCAGCGGCTCCGGCAGCACACTGCTCGCCGTAGGAGGCGCCGAAGGCATCGATAAGGAGATCGGCTCCGCCGTTTCGGGCCTTCCCGGAAACTGGAGGACCAGAGCTCTTAAGGTCGACACGGAGGGCGTAAGATGAACAGGGATTTTCTGATAGTCGGGAAAAGGGTCCTTCCGGATTATTACGAAAAGGTCATAGAGGCCAGGCGCATGCTGAGCGACGGCTCCGCGAAGGACGTGACCGACGCCGCGGCCAAGGCCGGCATTTCGAGGAGCACCTACTATAAGTATAAGGACGTCGTCTTTTCGCCCTCCGAAAGCGAGGGCGGGCGAAAAGCCGTCATATCCATGAAGCTCCGCCACGAGCCGGGGGTCCTGGGCAAGGTCCTGGGCTGCCTCTCCGAAAACGGGGCGAACATCTATACCATTTCGCAGAATCCTCCCATAAGAAGCAGCGCCCTGGTCGTCATATCCATAATCGTCGACGCGCTGAGCTGCGGCATAGGAGATCTTATCGATATGCTCACGGCGCTTCCGGGCGTCGAGGCCTGCGATCTGACGGGCATGGACTGAAGCTCTCTCACGTTCCCCGCGCTCCGCGCGGGGCTTTTTTTATTTCCGATTTTTGTGACGTTTGTGAAGTTTTTCCGTCTTTATTAAATGTGTTGAACTGTACTATCTAAAGTGGTACACTTATAGCCGTTATGGATAAAGAACCTCTTATCAAAATCAGAAACGTCCGCAAGGTCTACGTGATGGGACAGGAAAAGGTCGTCGCCCTCGACGACGTCTCCCTCGACATTTACAAGGGCGAGTTCGTGTGCTTCCTCGGCACCTCGGGCTCGGGCAAATCGACCTTCCTGAACATGGTCGCGGGCCTCGAAAAGCCGACGCGCGGCGAGATATGGATAGGCAAGGTGCCGGTCCACAAGCTCAGCGAGTCGGAGGTCACGATGTTCAGGCAGAAGAACATAGGCTTCATATTTCAGGCCTATCACCTGATCCCGAGCATGACCGCCCTCGAGAACGTGTGCTTCCCGCTCACGCTGAGGGGGATACCCAAGTCGAAGCGCGTGCCTCTCGCCAAGAAGGCGCTCGAAGACGTCGGCCTCAAGGGCTACGAGAACCGCAGGCCCTCGCAGATGTCCGGCGGCCAGCAGCAGAGGGTGGGCATAGCCAGGGCCCTGGTCGGAAATCCGAAGATCATCTTCGCCGACGAGCCCACGGGCAACCTCGACTCCCATACGACGAAGGACGTCATAGAGCTGATAAGAAATAAGGTCAAGACCAACGAGCAGACCCTGATCCTCGTCACGCACGACAGAAGCATAGCCGAATATGCCGACAGGATAGCCGTGATAGAGGACGGAAACATAGTAAAAGTGGAAGACAGGAGAAAAGCATGAAACGTTTAAGAATGGCGTCGGTCATACTCGCACTGCTGATGGTGGCTTCGCTGCTGCCTCTGCAGGTATTCGCGGAGGGCGATCAGAAGGTCGTCATAACTCACGCTTCCGGCTACAACGTTCGCCAGGGAGAGAGCATTTTCGTGGAGATAAAGGCGAGGTCCACCACGACCGACCCGTATAAGATCGATCTCGAGACCGACGAGGGCATAAGCATAGAAAGCGGCCTTTCCGGAGTCATAAGCTCCACCGAGCAGGTCAAGATCAACTATTACATAAAGGCCGACGAGAAGGCCTCGAGGGGCACCCACTTCATAACCGTTAAGGCCACCGACGCCGACGGAAACAAGCTCCTCCAGGAGAGCCGCCTGCCCATTACCGTAAACAGCGCCTCCGACGGATCGAGGCCCGCCTCCGCGGTCACCTACGATCTCTCCGGCGGCGACGCCCTTTATAACGGAGAGGTCAACACCGTTACGGTCTACATCTACAACTCGGGGAAGAGCACCTTAAAGGACAGCAGGGTCACCCTCAATCTGCCCGCGGGTCTTTCGATCGAGAGCGGTCCGGCGGCCATGCTGACCGGCACCTTCGCGCCCGGAAAGACCGTATCCGCGTCCTTCCCGGTCGTTGTCGACAAGAACATGACAAGCGGCAGCTATCCGCTCACCGCCGTGCTTACCGGTGAAAAGACAGCCGACGGAGTCACCACTCAGGAGACAGTCTCCGAGACCTTCTACGTGATCGTAAAGACCGACAAGGAGGTCGAGGACGAGGTCGAGACCGACGTCGCCCATCCCATACTGATGGTCACCAACTACTCCAGCGGCGGCACCGTCGTCGCCGGCGGCAGGTTCCCGCTCACCCTCACCATTAAGAACACCAGCAGCGTCGACCTGCGCAACATCAAGGTCGTCGTGAACTCGGACGGCTCATTCATCCCCGTGGGAAGCTCCAACAGCTTCTATATCGAAGAGATCAAGGCCAAGAGCTCCCAGAACTTCACCATGAACTTCTCCTGCTCCAAGAGCACTCTGGACGGCCCGCACAGCCTCAGCGTCAGCATGGAGTACGAGGACGGAAACAAGCGCAGCTACAGCGCCTCCGACACCATCTCGGTGCCCGTCGCCGTTCCCACCACCTTCAGATTCGTGGTCGACGAGATCCTCGATCCGGGCTATCTGAGAGCCGGCGAGCAGGCCTACGTTCAGGTCAACTACCGCAACATGGGCACCAACCAGCTCTACAACCTGAGCATCAAGGTCGAGGGAGACTTCACGGTCGAGGGCAACGCCTCCTATTACGCGGGCAACATGGCCGCGGGCAGGAGCGACTACTACAACTTCAACTTCTTCCCGAACGAGCCGGGCGAATGCCGCGGAAAGGTCATCTTCACCTTCGAGGACGCGGACGGACATTCCCAGACCGTCGAGAAGGAATTCACCTTCAACATAGGCGAGGCCATGAACTGGGACGATCCCGGCGTGATCGAGCCGGACTTTCCCATCCAGCCCGAAAGGCAGGGCCTGCAGCTCTGGCATAAGATAGCCATAGCCGCCGCTGCCGTCGCCGCCGTGATCGCCGTAGCGGTCATCAGAAAGAAGAGAAAAGCTAAGAAGCTGGAGGCTCTTGAACTGGATGAGTAGCAGGGATATCATCGCTCTCTGTTTCGGAAATCTGCTCCGCCGCAAGACCAGGACGATACTCGCGGTCGTGGGAGTTATCGTGGGCGTCTGCGCCATAGTCGCCATGGTATCGATAGGCGTGGGCTTAAGCGACAGCTTCAAGGCCGAGATCGAATCCTTCGGAAACCTCCACATGATCGAGGTCTACAACTACGGAGGCGGAAACAGCTCTTCCGGAGAGCAGGTAAAACTGAATGACCAGACACTGGCGAGGCTTGAGAAGATAAACGGCGTTACGGCCATCACTCCCGTGATGGAGCAGTATCTCACCATAGGCATAGGCCACATGAAGGCTCAGGCCTCCGTCTACGGCGTCAGGCCGGAGTTCCTTCAGAAGATGAACCCCGACCTCGAATCGGGCAGGCTTCTCGTGCCCGGAGATAAGAACGCCCTTGTCTTCGGACGCAGCGTCGCCGCCATGTTCTTCGATCCGAGAAAGCAGGAGTACGCGGACTGGTCGAACACCGAGCCCACCGTCGACGTCATAAGCAACGACGTCATAGTCACGGGCGACTGGGCCTGGGGCACCAGGGACGAGGGCACGTCGGAGTATCACTACGAGACCTACGAATGCGAGGGCGTCGGGCTTCTCGCGGCCATGGACAGCGAGGACGCCTACAGAGTCTACATGAACATAGACAGCCTGAAGGACATAATCAACGGCATCAGAAGGAGCGAGGGACAGAACGTCGCTCCTGGAAATGCCGAGTACAACAACGTGCAGATCTACGTCGAGGACATCAACAAGATAACCGACATCTGCAAGACGATAAAGGAGGACTACGGCTTCCAGACCTTCAGCCTCAACGACATACTCGAGCAGATGCAGGGCATGGCCAGGACCATAGAGATGGTCCTCGGAGGCATAGGCGCCGTATCGCTGCTCGTCGCCGCCATAGGCATAGCGAACACCATGATCATGTCCGTCTACGAGAGGACGAGGGAGATAGGCGTCATGAAGGTCATAGGCGCGAGCTTCTCCGACATCAGGCGCATGTTCCTGGTCGAGGCCGGGATGATAGGCTTCGGCGGAGGTCTGCTCGGCGTCGGGCTCAGCTACCTGCTGTCCTTCCTTATGAACACGGCTCTCTATCCCATGCTGTCTTCGCTGATCGGAGGAGGCATGGGCGGAAAGGTGTCCGTGATACCCGTCTGGCTCGCTGCGGGAGCTCTCGCGTTCGCGGCCATGGTGGGCATAGTCTCGGGCTATTATCCCGCCCGCAGGGCTATGAATCTCTCCGCTCTCGAGGGCCTCAAGAACGAATAATTTAATTAGTGCCGGCTGTTTTGGGGGTGGCGCGTGACGGATCCCCTGCCCGAGGAGGCGCGGAATGCGCGCGACGAGCGGGAGGGTGGACACGTGACAGGACCCGCAAACAGCCGGAATTTTTTTAAAAAAATAATAATAATTATTCAAAAAAGTATTTGACTAAGCCCCGAGAGGGTGGTATAGTTAGCCCAATTTTAATACAGGCATGATAGAGGCGCAGTTGACAAGAGTAGGTCCGGAAGGGCCGAAAGGGGATGCTGCCGAAGGGGAACGACGGAAATAGCGTTCTGCCTGGGCGAGCGGATAAGATCCGCCCGACTGTCGCAGAGATATCTGCGAAGAGCTGTCATGATAAAATACTCGCATTTTGGTATTAAGTCATGATAGGTCATGACTTGATTTTTTTCTCAGGAAAGGAAAAGGAGAAAACAAAATGAGAAGGATTTTAGCTGTATTACTCGCTATCGCGATGCTCGCGGCCCTCACGGCCTGCGGCAGCCAGCAGGAAAGCGGAAACGAAGCCGAAGCGCCCTTTACCGGCGTTGACGACGGCGTTCTCACCGTAGCCATGGAGTGCGCCTACGCGCCCTACAACTGGGCTCAGACCGACAACTCCAACGGAGCCGTCCCCATCAAGGATTCCAACCTCTTCGCGAACGGCTATGACGTAATGACCGCCCTCGCCATCTGCGAGGCCAACGGCTGGGAGCTCGAGGTCGTCCAGCTCGACTGGGATTCCCTCGTACCCGCCGTACAGTCCGGCATAATCGACGCGGCCATCGCCGGTCAGTCCATGACCTCCGACAGAATGGAAGAGGTGGACTTCGCCGGCCCGTATCTCTACGCTAACATAGTATGCCTCACCAGGAGCGACAGTCAGTTCGCTTCCGCTCAGGGCATCTCCGATCTCGCCGGCGGAAGCTGCACCAGCCAGATCTCGACCATCTGGTATGACAACTGCCTGCCCCAGATCCCCGACGCGAACATCCAGAACCCGACCGAGACCGCTCCCGCGATGCTGATGGCAGTGGCCTCCGGCGCAGTCGACTTCGTATGCACCGACATGCCGACCGCCCAGGGCGCTCTGATCGCATATCCCGAGCTCACCATACTCGACTTCTCCGGCAGCTCCGATGACTTCGAGGTATCCGACGAGGAGGTCAACATAGGCGTTTCCGTCATGAAGGGCAACACCGTCCTCAGAGAGGCCATCGACGCTTATCTCGCGGACAAGACCGCCGACGACTTCAACGCTCTCATGGCTAAGGCTATTTCCGTTCAGCCCCTCAGCGAGTAGGCTGAACTAAAATACCATACAGCTAAAGGAAGGACCCGGCCTCTGAGCCGGGCTTTCCGCTGAGATAAACCATTTGAAAAACATTTATTAAGGAGACCTGATGTTTTCCAAGCTTTTCACGGATATAGGCATATTGTGGGCCAGATACGGCGCGGTATACCTCGGGGGTATAAGGAACACCCTGATACTCGCGATCGCCGCCACCGCCATAGGCTGCGTCATAGGCTTTATCTGCGGAATACTCCAGACCATACCCTGCGGGCCCGGCGACAATATAGTAAAGCGCTGTATCCTGAAACTGGTAAGGGTCGTAGTCCGTGTATACGTAGAGGTCTTCAGGGGAACGCCGATGATACTTCAGGCGGTCTTCATCTACTACGGAGTGCCGTATTTCTTCGGCTACGTTTTCAAGAGCATCTGGACAGTCAGCCTCATCGTTGTTTCCGTAAACACCGGAGCCTACATGGCTGAGTCCGTGAGGGGCGGCATAATGTCGATAGACCCCGGTCAGACGGAGGGAGCCAAGGCCATAGGCATGAATCACCTCCAGACCATGCTCTACGTCATCCTTCCCCAGACATTGAGGAACATAATGCCTCAGATAGGGAACAACTATATCATCAACGTGAAGGACACCTCCGTGATGTTCATCATCGGCTTTTCGGACTTCTTCTCGATCCATAAGATGGTCTCGGGGGCGATATTCAAGTATTTCCCCTCCGCCATGATAGAGATGGCCGGATACCTGTGCCTCACGCTCACCGCGTCCTTCCTCCTCAGGTGGTTCGAAAAGAAGCTCGCCGGCTCCGAGAGCTACGAGCTCGTAAACGCCGACCAGCTCGCGCCTACCGCCGGGACCTACAACTATCCCGTGCAGGGCACTCCCTTCGACGAGAGGAGCCGCGAGTTCGGAAAGCCCGCGGCTGAGCCCGATGCCGGCGCCGAAGCGGCGGGAAAGGAGGCTTAGATGGGCGAACAGATACTCGAGATCAGGCACCTTTCCAAGTTCTTCGGAAAGAACGAGGTCCTGAAGGACATCGACTTCAGGGTATCCGCCGGCGACGTGACCAGCATCATAGGCGCGTCCGGAAGCGGCAAATCCACGCTTCTCCGCTGCATCAACCTGCTCGAGACTCCGAGCAGCGGAGAGATACTCTTCCACGGGAAGGACGTCACGAAGGGCGGAGTGAACCAGTCCGCCTACAGGGCGAAGGTCGGGATGGTCTTCCAGAGCTTCAACCTGTTCTTCAACATGAACGTGCTCGAAAACTGCATGATAGGCCAGCAGAAGGTCCTCAAGCTGCCCGAGGCGAAGGCGAGGGAGACAGCCCTGTACTACCTGGACAAGGTCGGCATGGCGCCCTACATAAACGCCCGCCCGGCCCAGCTTTCGGGAGGCCAGAAGCAGAGGGTCGCTATAGCGAGAGCCCTCGCGATGGCGCCGGAGGTGCTGCTCTTCGACGAGCCGACCTCGGCCCTCGACCCCGAGATGGTGGGAGAGGTGCTCAGCGTAATGAAGAACCTCGCCGGCGAAGGCAAGACCATGCTCGTGGTAACGCACGAGATGGGCTTCGCGAGAGACGTCAGCAACCACGTGGTATTCATGGCAGACGGCGTCATAGCCGAGGAGGGTTCTCCCGACGAGGTCCTCAGAGACCCGAAGAACGCCAGGACAAGGGAATTCCTCTCGAGGTTCCTGTAAGGAAATATATCCCGCAATTTATGAGAAATAAAAAGACACCGCGGCGCGGTGTCTTTTTTATTCCGAATCACATCAGCTACAGTCCCCTGTATCTGATCTTGTCTCCGTCCCTGAAGCGCTCTATGCGGCCGCGCTTGGTCAGGTAGTCCATGTGCGAGAGGCACTCGCCTATCGCGAACCACTTCTGTCCGGGCGGGAACTCCTCCCAGCTGTTGCACCTGATCTTCCAGGTCATTCTGGATGCGACCTCGTAGGCGCAGGGCGCGCCGAGGCTCCTGACGAGGCTTTCTGCCTCGGCGAGCCTCCTCTGGTGGTGGGCCTTTATGGTCGCTATCCTCTCGTGATAGTCTCCTGTCTTCCTGTGTCCGGGTAGGGCGAGCTCTACGGGATAGCTGTCGGCCTTGTCGAGGCTGTCCAGATAGTTTCCGAGGGAATCCTCGACGTTGAGCCAGCAGGTGATGTTGGGCGTGATGTCGAAGAGCACGTGGTCCCCGCAGAACATGACCTTCTCCGATTCGAGCCAGAGCATGGTGTTTCCGGGGGTGTGTCCGGGCACGGATATGACCTCGAGCTCGTAGTTTCCGGCCTGTATCCTGTCGCCGGGGTCGAGCGGGGTGAAGCGCCTGTCGAACTCGGATATCCTGTAGCGTATGGCCGGATTGTTGTCGTCCATGACCTTGAATATCGCGGGATCGGTGCCCTCGCTCACGAAGCGGCTCATCTGCCACTCGTCGTAGAAGTCCTTGAAGGCGTTCGCGAGAAGCTCGGAATCCTTTCTTCCGAGCATTATCTTCTTGTCCTTTCCGCAGAAGACGTTGGAAAGTCCCGTGTGGTCGGAATGCAGGTGCGTGTTGATCACGTTGATCCTGTCTATGTCCGTGCCTATCTCGGCAAGTCCCGCCCTGAGGGCGGCTTCGGCCTCGGGCATGCGGAAGCCCGTGTCGATCAGAAAGTCTTCATCCTTGCCCTTGATGAAGTAAGAGTTGAGGGCCTTCAGGGGATTTCCCGGAAGGGGGACGTCGATCCTGTAGACGTCTTTAAGTACCTGTTCTACCATGAGCTTCTCCTTTACGACAGAATATCGCAGAGCCTTATAAAGTCGGTGTGAGACGGCTTTTCGGTCTTGAGGGCGTCCTCGAGGTCTATGGCCACGATGTCGTCGCCCCTGATGCCCACGGCCTTGGAGGCTATGTCGCTTGCCATGAGGTCCGCGGCGTAGCAGCCCATCCTGCTCGCGAGCAGCCTGTCCTTGGCTGTGGGCGAGCCGCCTCTCTGTATGTAGCCGAGTATGACCGTCTTGGTCTCAAGGCCCGTCTTCTCCTCGAGCTGTTTTGCGAGCTCGACCGTGCCTATCTCGACTCCCTCGGCCTTGATTATGATGCTGTGGAGCTTTCCTCTGTTCTTGCCTATTATGAGCTTTCTGCACATGTCGGGTATGTCGACGGGAAGCTCGGGGATGAGTATGGTCTCGGCTCCGCCCGCGAGGCCCGCGTAGAGGGCTATGTCTCCGCAGCGGCGTCCCATGACCTCGATTATGGTCGTGCGGCCGTGGGAGGACGAGGTGTCCCTGATGTTTCCTATGGCGGAAAGCGCGGTGTTCACGGCGGTGTCGAAGCCTATAGTGAAGTCGGTGTAGCCGAGGTCGTTGTCTATGGTGCCGGGAAGGCCCACGACCTTGATGCCGGCTCTGGAAAGCTCGGCCGCTCCGTGCAGGGATCCGTCTCCGCCTATGACGACGAGGCCGTCTATGCCGAAGGTATCGAGCATGTCGAGGGCTCTCTGAAAGCCCTGCGGAGTAAGAAAGCGCTCGGAACGGGCCGTTCCGAGTATGGTGCCGCCCCTGTGGATTATGTCCGCGACCGAGGCGATGTCCATATCCTTGATCTCGCCGTCGATGAGGCCCTCATAGCCTCTCATTATGCCGCTGACCTGCATGTCCTGGCGAAGGCAGGCCCTTACGACCGCGCGTATGCAGGCGTTCATTCCCGGAGAGTCTCCTCCGCTTGTAAGTAATCCGATCCTCTTCATGTTCTTGTAATCTCCTATCGCAGACAGTTCTCTCCGAATACCGATCTGACCTTCGCGAAGAACGCGTCGGAGGGATCGACCCAGAGATCGTAGTCCAGTTTATATTTCTTTCCCGTGGCCATGACCATGACTGCTACAGGCGCATCGCCGCGGAACTGCTTGGCTATATTCTTGAAGGCGTTCAGCCCGTCGTACTCGGTATAGATGTCCGGTATGACGATCTTTATCATCGGGGACTCCTGCACCGGGGCGGGGGCTCCGGAGGATATCGCTCCGTATTCCTCGAGAAGGACTATCCTGTCGGCAATCAGCTTCGGGGTGCCTTCCTCCTTCAGATCGAGCTTTCCCTTCATCGATACGATATTGTCGACCTCCAGGTTCTGTCTGTCAAGTTCGAAAGTCTTGGGGAAGACCACGACCTCGTACTCTCCGAAGTAATCCTCTACCGTGAGGAAGGCCATCTGCTGGCCCTTCTTGGTCACGAGGACCTTCTTTGAGGTTATGAGACCGCACATGACGACGCTCTGTCCGTCGCGTATTTTTGAATCCTCGTCGAAGGCCGTCTGCAGCTTCGACATGTCCATCGTGCTGATGCGGCTTATCCTGTCCTTCACTCCGTTGAGGGGATGGTCGGTCAGATAAATGCCTATGGATTCCTTTTCGAGGGCGAGCAGCTCTCTCGGGTCGAACTCGCTGATGTCGGGCAGATTCCTCTGGAGCTTTATCGAGGGACCGCCGTCCTCGGCCATTCCGAAGAGCGAGATCTGTCCGCTGAGGTTGTTCCTCGCGGAGGACTGGGCGCTTGAGATGGCTTCGCCTATAGCGGCGAGCTTCTGGGCCCTGTTTCCGGGGAAGCAGTCCATGGCTCCCGCCTTTATGAGGCTTTCGAGCCCGAGCCTGTTGATCTGGTGAACGTCGAGGCCCTCGACGAACTCGAAGATGTCGGCGGGCTTACGGCGCTCCCTGGCCGCTATTATCTCTTCTATCAGGCCTTCGCCCACGTGCTTGCAGCCCAGAAGTCCGTAGCGTATCTTTCCGTTTTCGGTGCTGAAGTTCTTCTCGCTGCTCATCACCGACGGGGGCAGCATCTCTATGCCCATGTCGTTCGCGTTCCTGATGAGAACGGGCACGGCGTCGTTGTCTGCGGGGTAGGTCATGAGAGATGCCATGAACTCCGCGGGATAGTGATGCTTGAGCCAGGCTGTCTGGTAAGCGACGACCGCGTAGGCCGCGGCGTGCGACTTGTTGAAGGCGTAGGCTGCGAAGCTCGTCATCTCGTCGAATATGGTGTTCGCGGCCTCGGCCGGTATGCCGTTGCGTACGCAGCCCGGGACGTCTATGGTCCCGTCGTCGTTGAGCTTTCCGTTTACGAAGTACTCGCGCTCCTTGGCCATGACGTCGGCCTTTTTCTTGCTCATCGCGCGGCGAACGAGGTCCGCGCGGCCGTAGCTGTAGCCTCCGAGCTTTCTGACTATGTCCATGACCTGCTCCTGGTAGACTATGCAGCCGTAGGTCGGAGCGAGTATCTCCTCGAGCTCGGGGGTTATGTAGCTTATCTTTTCCGGATTCTTCTTGCACGAGACGTAGGTCGGGATGGAGTCCATCGGGCCGGGCCTGTACAGGGAGATGCCCGCTATGAGGTCCTCGAGGCAGTCCGGCTGAAGGTCTCTCATGAAGGAGGTCATGCCTCCGGACTCGAGCTGGAATATTCCGGTGGTATTGCCGCTCGCTATGAGCTCGTAAACGCCGGGCTCGGTGTAGTCTATGTCGTGCAGGTCGATGTCCTCGCCCGTGCTCTTCTTTATCATGCGCAGGCACTCCCTTATGGCCGTCAGGTTCCTGAGGCCGAGGAAGTCCATCTTGAGCAGGCCGAGGTGCTCGATCTCCGTCATCGTGAACTGGGTCGCGAGGCCCCTGTCCGATTTGACCAGGGGGACGTACTCGTCTACCGGGTCGCTCGAGATCACGACGCCGGCGGCGTGGGTCGAAACGTGCCTTGCGAGGCCCTCGAGGGTCTTGGAGGTGTCTATGACCTGCTTTATCAGCGGATCCTCCTCGTAGACCTTCCTGAGGTCCGGGCTCTCCTTCAGAGCCTTGTCGAGGGTCATCTTAAGATCCGCGGGGATCATCTTTGTTATCTCGAGAGACCTCTGGAAGGGCACCTCGAGAGCCTTGGCGACGTCCTTTACGACGGCCCTGGCCTTGAGAGTTCCGAAGGTGGATATCTGCGAGACGTTGTCCTCGCCGTAGCGCCTCTTTACGTATTCTATGACCTCTCCGCGCCTTTCGATGTCGAAGTCTACGTCGATATCGGGCATCGAGACGCGCTCGATGTTGAGGAAGCGCTCGAATATCAGGTTGAAGCGTATGGGATCGATGTCGGTTATGGCGAGGCTGTAGGCCACTATGGAGCCCGCGGCCGAGCCTCTTCCGGGGCCGACCATTATGCCGTTGCTCTTCGCGAAGTTGATGAAATCCCAGACTATGAGGAAATAACCGACGTAGCCCATCTTCTCGATGGTCGCTATCTCGTATTCCATGCGGTCGCGCAGCTCCTGCGAGGGGTCCTCGCCGTAGCGCTTCTTAAGGCCTTCCCGGCAGAGGTGCTCGAAGTATTCGTTCTCCGTGGAAAAGCCCTCGGGCAGCTCGAACACGGGTATGTGGTAATTGCCGTATACGAAGTCGAAGTTGCACTTGTCGGCGACCTTCTGGGTGTTGTCTATGGCCTCGGGGACGTCCCTGAAGATCTCGCGCATCTCCTCCTCGCTCTTGAAGTAGAACTGGTCGTTGGGGAAGCGCATCCTGTCGGGATCCGAGAAATTCGATTTGGTCTGTATGCAGAGCAGTATGTCGTGGGCCTTCGCGTCCTCGCGTTCGACGTAGTGGACGTCGTTGGTCGCGACCATCTCGATGCCGAGCTCCGCGGAGAGCTGCCTCAGCCCGCGGTTTACGGTGATCTCCTCGTCCAGTCCCTGATCCTGGAGCTCGAGGTAGAAGTCCTCTCCGAAGAGGCCCTTAAGGAAGACCGCCTCGTCCTTAGCCTTGTCGTAATTTCCGAGCATGAGCTCGTGCTGTATGCGGCCCGCGAGGCACGCGGAAAGGCAGACCAGGCCCTCGTGATACTTTTCGAGCAGCTCGTGGTCTATCCTGGGCTTGTAGTAGAGGCCGTCCTTGTTGGATATGGAGACCATCTTGATCAGGTTCTTGTAGCCCTGCTCGTTCTTTACGAGGAGGATCAGATGGCCCTGGTTCCTGTCGAGCTGGGGATCCTTGTCGAGCCTGGTGCGGGCGGCGGTGTAGACCTCGCAGCCTATTATCGGCTTTATGCCTTCCTTTACCGCCGTATCGTAGAACTGATCGACTCCGTACATGACTCCGTGGTCCGTAAGGGCGAGCGAGGTCATGCCGAGCTCCTTGGCCTTGGCCACGAGCCGGCTTATGCTTGCCGCTCCGTCGAGCAGCGAGTATTCGCTGTGTACGTGAAGATGTGTGAATGCCATCAGTTAAGCTTTGAAATATCGAGCTGCGGATACGCCGAGAGGAAGTCCCTGAGCTGGGAGGCGATCGCGGATACGCCGCCTGCGCAGTCCGATTCTATGTTGAGGGGCATGAGGGGCTCGTGCAGGGATTTCCTGAGCAGCAGCCATCCGCTCACGCCGTCTTCGTTTACGTTTACGCGCACTCCTTCGTAGTTGGGAAGCTCGAGGCTCATGCCCGGGAGCTTTCCCTCCCTGACGTCTTCGGTGAGCGTCTCTATTATACCGTCCGCGTAGGAGGCGAAATCCTCCGCGGTCACGGGGAGCCTGAACTCCTTCGCCTCGGCCGGCTCGGCGAGGTCCCTGAGCAGGTCCTCGACGTGCTTTCCCTCGGCCTTGAGCTTTGCGGCCTTGATCACGATCTTGGTCGCCAGATACGCCCCGTCGTCGAGGAAATAGTTCTCCTTCATGGCCGCGTGGCCCGAGGTCTCTATCGCGAGGGGACAGAGCTCTCCTTCGCTGTTCAGCTCTATGCCCTTGTCTATGACGTTCTTGTAGCCCCTCTTGAAGCGCAGGTGCCTGAGGCCCAGAGTCTCCGTGAGGAAGGCTCCGAGCTGGGTGCTGGTGATGCTGTCCGTCACTATAGTCGCGGGGACGTCGCCGCAGGAATCCTTCGCTATCACGGCCGCCAGAGCCACTATGCCGTTCCTCGCTATGGGCTTTCCGTCCGAGCCCACCGCGGCGGCCCTGTCGACGTCGGTGTCGAAAATGATGCCGAGGTCCGCTTTTACCCTCTTTACGGCTCTCGATATGAAGCCGAGAGCCTCCTCGCTTTCGGGATTGGGCACGTGCACGGGGAAGTAGCCGTCGGGATCGAGGAACTGCGAGCCTGTGCAGTCCGCGCCGAGGGGCTTGAGCACCTCCTCGACGTAGAAGCCTCCCGCGCCGTTTCCGGCGTCGACGGCGACCTTAAGGCCGCTTAAGGGCTTTTCGGACATTTCCTTTCCGAGCTCCCCGCAGATCAGCCTTCTGAGGTGGTCGCAGTATCTGGCCATTATGCTGTAATTCGCGTAAAAGCCCTCGGTCTCCGCTTCGTCTGCGTCGTAGTCGCCGGCTATGGCGAGTATCTCCTTTATGTCCTTCTTTCCGAGTCCGCCTTCCTTTGTGAAGAACTTGAAGCCGTTCCTGTCGTAGGGAAGGTGGCTGGCCGTGATCATCACGGCTCCGTCGGCTTCGACTCCCGAGAACTGCGTCGACATGAACATCGCCGGCGTGGTCGCCATCTCGGCGTCGTATACGGTGACTCCGAGGCGCAGCCATGCCTCCATCATGCCCTCAGCGAGAGCCTCTCCCGTGATCCTCGAATCGCGGCCGACGGCTATGCCGAGGTCATGTATCTGCTTGCCGGTCTTTTTCCCGAGCCATAAGGCGAAGGCAGCGGCTATGTCGAAGGCCGCCGTGACCGTGAGGTTCACGGGTCTGCCCTCGTCGCCTTCCATCGCGACTCCGCGGATGTCGCTTCCGTTCTGTAAAGCTGAATAATCTGTCATGGCGATGATCTCCCTTTTAACCGATATATTATAGCACATAAAGGCTCCGGCTTGTGGTAAAATCATGCGGTGGAGGTATTCATATGAAGAGACCCGTAATGCTTTTGATAATGGACGGTTTCGGCCTCAGGGAGGCCGTTCCCGGCAACGCCGTGGCCTTTGCGAAAAAGCCGAATCTGGACGCTCTTGCGGCGGAGTGCCCGCATACCAGCATACTCGCGAGCGAGCTGGCCGTCGGACTTCCGAAGGGCCAGATGGGCAATTCCGAGGTCGGCCATACAAATATGGGCGCCGGCCGCATAGTCTGGCAGGAGCTCACCAACATAAGCAATAAGATAGAGGACGGCAGCTTCTTCGAAAACGAAGCCATGCTCGCCGCGGCGGAGCACGCCGTAAAGAACGGCGGAGCCCTTCACGTCTTCGGGCTCATGTCCGACGGCGGAGTCCATTCCCACATAGATCACATAAAGGCGGCCTGCGAGCTCGCAAAGCGCCGCGGAGTTGAAAGGCTCTGGGTGCACTGCTTCATGGACGGAAGGGACACTCCTCCTTCGTCGGGAGCGGGCTACGTGCGCGAGATGGAGGACTTCCTTAAGGAGCTCGGACTCGGCAGCATAGGAAGCGTCATGGGCAGGTATTACGCCATGGACCGCGATAAGCGCTGGGACCGCGTGAAGCTCGCCTACGAGGCCCTCACGAGCCCCGTGCTTCCCGGAAACATCGGGGGGAGCGAAGCGGTCGCGGCGGCCTATAAGCTCGATGAGACCGACGAGTTCATTCAGCCCAGGGTCTGCTGCGGCTTCGACGCGGTGGAGGACGGGGATTCCGTGATATTCTGCAACTTCAGGCCCGACAGGGCGAGGGAGATCACGAGGGCCTTCGTCGATCCGGATTTCGACGGCTTCGAAAGGGAGAGGATCGTGAAGGATCTCTGCTACGTCTGCATGACCAGATACGACGAGACCATTCCGAACGTGCTCGTGGCCTATCCGCCCGAGCCTCTCGTGAATACGCTCGGAGAGTACGTGTCCTCGAAGGGGCTTAAGCAGCTGCGCATCGCGGAGACGGAAAAGTACGCCCACGTGACCTTCTTCTTCAACGGAGGGGTGGAGCAGCCCTATGAGGGAGAGGACAGGATCCTTATCCCGAGCCCCAAGGTCGCGACCTACGATCTCAAGCCCGAGATGAGCGCGTACGAGGTTACGGACGCCGTCTGCGAAGCGATAGACGGCGGAAAGTACGACATGATAATAATGAACCTGGCCAACTGCGACATGGTCGGCCATACGGGAGTGTACGAGGCCGCGGTCGCGGCCGTGGAGGCGGTTGACAGTTGCGTCGGAAGGGTCGCAGAACACATAAGAAAGGCCGGCGGAGCCGTGCTGATCACCGCCGATCACGGCAACGCCGACGAGATGATCGACGCCGAAGGCGGACCGATGACGGCCCATACCTGCAATCCCGTGCCCGTTATTCTTCTCGACGCTTCGGGCGAAAAGCACGAGCTCAGAGACGGAGGAGCCCTGTGCGACCTCGCGCCGACGCTTCTGGGGCTCATGGGACTGGAGGTCCCTGCCGAGATGACGGGAAAGAGCCTTCTGGTCTAGCGCATCACTTCGCCGCAGCCGTAGGCCCTGAGGGCGGCCCTGATGCCGTCCGCGGCGGCCTACATTATGCCGCCGGCGTAGCCTGCGCCCTCGCCCGCGGGGTAAAGACCTTTTATGACGTTTCCGGAGACGGTGAGAGCTTCACCGTCTTCGTTTCTTTTTATGCGGACGGGGGAGGAGCTCCTGCTTTCGACGCCGGTGAGCACCGCGCCGGGAGCGTCGAAGCCGTGAAGCCTTCTTCCGAGCACCGGCAGGGCCTCCCTGAGGGAGGCTGCCGCGAAGTCCGGAAGACAGGCCGAAACGTCCGCCCATCTGAAGCCGGGCCTTACGGTCGGAGCGGGCTCCTGAGAGAGCAGCAGGGACGAAGATGCGCTTCCGCCGGAAAAATCAGAAGCTCTGAGGCCCAGGAAATCGGAAACGCGCTGGACCGGCGCGCTGAGGTCCTCTCCCCCGAGGCCGAACGCGAGGCGTTCGTATCTTTCCTGGAAGGCGTGGCCCGCGAGAGGGTCGTCCGAGCCGAAATCCGGGGGATAGACGTCGCAGAGCAGGGCGCTGTTCGAGTTTTCGGCGTCTCTTCCCGCATAGCTCATGCCGTTGGTGACGACGAGGCCGCTGCCGGAAGAAGCTCCGACCACGTAGCCGCCGGGGCACATGCAGAAGGTGTAGACGCCTCTTCCCGAGGACGTCCTGCAGTTCAGCTTGTATTCGGCGGGCCATAGGCCGAGCTCTGCCGCGGGCGCCCCGTACTGGGCAACGTCCGTGGCGGTCTGCAGATGCTCTATGCGAAGGCCTATAGAGAAGGGCTTCTGCTCCATCAGAAGGCCCATGCCCTTGAGCTGCGCCGCGGTATCCCTGGCGCTGTGGCCGGTCGCGAGTATCAGGGTGTCGGTCTCTATGCGGCCATTGTCGGTGAGCGCGGCGCATACGGCGCCGTTTTTTATTTCTATCCCGGTGAGCAGGGTGCCGAAGCGCACCTCGCCGCCAAGTGAAACTATCTTTTTTCTTATCTCCACGACGGCGCGCCTTATGACGTCGGTGCCGATGTGGGGTTTTTGTCTGTACAGGATCTCGGGTGAGGCGCCGGCGTCGACGAAGGCGCCGAGTATGAAGCTCCTCGCGGGAGCCGAGGTGCCGGTCGTCAGCTTTCCGTCGGAGAAGGTGCCCGCGCCGCCTTCTCCGAACTGCACGTTCGCGCGGCTTCGGAGCCCGCCGCCGTTCCAGAAGCTCTCCACGGCGGCGACTCTTTCGTCCATCGCGGGCCCGCGTTCGAGCGCGATCGGACGAAGCCCCTGCATGGCGAGGGTGAGCGCGGCGAACAGCCCGCAGGGGCCGAAGCCGCACACTACCGGCCGCGAAGCGGCCGGCCTTGCGGGCCGCGGCAGCTCGAAGCTTTCCTCCGCGGCCCTCGCCGCGTCGATGCCCGCCGCGCCCGCGGCCCTCAGCATCTCCTCGTCGGAAAGGGAAGTCTCTATCTCCAGGCTGAAGACCCTGTAGACCTCGGGCTTCTTCCTGGCGTCGACGGATTCCTTCACTATCCGAAGTCCGCTGATGCTGCCCCGGGCTATGCCCAGCCTGTCCTCTATCTTTCCCGGCAGCTTCCCGAGGGGAACGCCGGTCTTCAGTCTTATATTGCTTATCCTTATCATATTTATGCTCCGCCCTGCAGTGCCTTTCGCTTTTATTCTATCATCAACGGGCCCGGAGCGCCAAAGTTTGTGCGCCGCGGTGCGTGTTTGGTGCGTCTTTATGATATAATTCAAAGATAAATCATTTTTATGCAAAAGGGGGCATCCATGTCCGCATCGGAAAAGACTTTTGATATCGCAGTCATAGGCGCCGGCGCGTCCGGATACGCCGCCGCGGTCACGGCCGCCCGGCTCGGCAGCAGAGTCTGCCTGCTCGAAAGAAATGCGGAGCCCCTCAAAAAAATATACGCGACCGGCGGAGGCCGCTGCAATCTGAGCGCAGAGGACGCTCCCGGAAGGGACGAGGCGCTCGGCTTCCTCAGGTCCGCGGGCCTGGAATTCGCGGTCGAGGAGGGCAGATACTATCCCCGGTCCATGCAGGCCGCGAGCGTCGCCTCGGCTCTGACCGAGGCCGCGGAAAGAGCCGGCGTCGTCCTGAGGTGCGGCTTTGCGGCCTCGCAGATAACGAGGACCGATGCGGGCTTCCTCGTCAAAGCCCAGTCAGGGGAGGCTGTCGGGGCCGAAAGGATCGTAATAGCGACCGGCGGAAAGGCCGGCATACAGTACGGCTGCTACGGCGACGGCTTCAGGTTCGCCGCGGCCTTCGGCCACCGCGTGGTAAAGCCCATACCGGCCCTCGTGGCCCTTACGACCGCAAGCGACCTTAAAAAGCTCGCGGGCGTTAGAGCTGCGGCGAAGGTCACTCTTTTCAGAAACGGCGAGCCCGCGGCGTCCGACGAGGGAGAGATACAGTTCACCGCAGGCGCGGTGTCCGGCATATGCACCTTCAACGTGAGCAGGGAATACCGCCTCGCTCCGGGCGTCAGCTACACTCTCGAGGCCGATTTCTTCCCGGAATTCGGCGCGGAGGAGTTTGCCTCATACATAAAAGACAGAGCTTCGCGCATGAGCGATCCCTATCTCGGGCTGGTCCCGGACAGGCTCGCCGCCGAGCTCCGCCCCGGTCTTAAGAAATCCCTTTCGTTTGAAATAAACGGCTGCGCCGGCTGGAAGCGCGCCCAGACCACCTGCGGCGGCGTCGACCTTGCCGGAGTTTCCGAGGATTTCGGATCTCTTACGGTCCCCGGGCTCTTTTTCGCCGGGGAGGTCCTCGACTACGACGGTCCCTGCGGAGGCTACAATCTCACCTGGGCCTTTACGAGCGGCATCAGAGCCGGAAAGGCGGCTGCCGGATGAGGTCCTGGACAGACAGACAGAGAGAAGCGATAGACAGGAGAGGCAGGAACCTTCTCGTTTCGGCCGCGGCCGGGTCGGGCAAGACCACCGTGCTCGTCGAGCGCATCAGAAAGCTGATAATCGAGGACAGGGTCGGCATAGGCTCCATGCTCGTCGTCACCTTTACGAAGGCGGCGGCCTCGGATATGAAGCAGAAGCTGCTCAGAAGCCTGAAAAGCGCCCTTGAGAGCGCCGAAAAGCCCGGAGACGCAAAATACCTCAAGGCTCAGATCGCGGACGTCAGAAGGGCGAATATAAGCACCTTCCACAGCTTCGCGCTCGAGATCATAAGGCGCTATTATCAGGTCATAGGCATAAAGCCCGGCCTTTCCATCTGCGACGATCACATGGGGGCCATACTTCTGAACGAGGCTCTGGACGAGCTCTTCGAGGAGCTTTTCGAAAAGGGCGACGAGGGCTTCCTCGCATTCTCGGACGCCCACTC
>JAEEGL013738082.1_pt1 | contig 25484 bp, 22 predicted proteins | sample 9134231 | NCBI WGS metagenome assembly JAEEGL01 (sample SAMN16246548, study PRJNA631951) | gut metagenome | biome: gut microbiome; feature: rumen; material: fiber-attached | host: Bos | place: Iran: Karaj | collected 2018-10
GATCACCCCCGGCAACTTCATCTTCCGCGTCCGCGAGTTTGAGCAGATGGAGCTGGAGTTCTTCTGCAAGCCGGGCGAGGACCTGGAGTGGTTCAACTACTGGCGCTCCTTCTGCCGCGACTGGCTGCTGAGCCTGGGCATCAAGGAAGAAAACCTGCGCCTGCGCGACCACGAGAAGGACAAGCTGGCTTTCTATTCCAAGGCCACCACGGACTTCGAGTTTCTGTTCCCCTTCGGCTGGGGCGAACTGTGGGGCGTGGCCGACCGCACGGATTACGACCTGAAACAGCATCAGGAACATTCCGGCAAGTCACTGGAATACATGGACCCCACCACAGGTGAAAAGTTCATCCCCTACTGCGTGGAACCCTCCCTGGGCGTGGACCGCGCGGTGCTGGCTTTCCTGTGCAACGCATACGACGAGGAAGAGCTGAAGGACGGCGACGTGCGCACGGTGCTGCACCTGCATCCCGCCCTGGCCCCCATCAAGTGCGCCGTACTGCCGCTGCAGAAAAACAAGCTGGGCGACAAGGCGAAGGAAGTGTACGCAAAGCTCGCAAAGAAGTTCATGTGCGAATACGACGAGACCGGCTCCATCGGCAAGCGCTACCGCCGCCAGGACGAGGCCGGAACGCCCTTCTGCGTGACCGTGGACTTTGACACGCTGGAAACCAACAAGGTCACCGTGCGCGAGCGCGACAGCATGGAGCAGACGCTTGTGGATATCGACGAGCTGCCCGCCTGGATCGAGGAAAAACTGGACTTCTGATGTTTTCGCCGCCCCGGCTTCTGCCCCGGCGGCGCAAATGCATATTTCACAAAAAGACGCCCATCAAGGAGAAAAGCTATGGATTTTGATCTGATCCGGTCTTTCGACCCGGAACTTGCCGCCGGCATGGACGCTGAACTCAAACGCCAGAAAGAAAACATCGAACTGATCGCCTCCGAAAACTATGTCAGCCCTGCCGTGATGCAGGCAATGGGCAGCATCCTCACCAACAAATACGCCGAAGGCTATCCCGGAAAGCGCTATTACGGCGGCTGCGAGTGCGTGGACGTGGCGGAAGAACTGGCCCGCGAGCGCGCGGAAAAACTCTTTGGCGCCGAGCACGCCAACGTGCAGCCCCATTCAGGCGCGCAGGCCAACACCGCCGTGTATTTCGCCTTGCTCAAGCCCGGCGACACGGTGCTTGGCATGAGCCTTGACAACGGCGGGCACCTTACCCACGGCAGCCGCGCCAATATCTCCGGCAGCTATTACAACTTTGTTTCCTACGGCGTTTCTCCCGAGACCGGCTGCATCGACTACGACGAAGTGCGCGCCCTGGCACTCGAGAGCAAACCACGCCTGATCGTGGCCGGCGCCAGCGCCTATCCCCGTGCCATCGACTTTGCCGCCTTTCGCGACATCGCAGATGCCTGCGGCGCGATGCTGATGGTGGACATGGCCCACATCGCCGGCCTCGTAGCGGCGGGCGAGCACGAAAGCCCGGTGCCCTATGCCGACATCGTGACCACCACCACCCACAAGACCCTGCGCGGTCCCCGCGGGGGCATGATCCTGTGCCGCGAAAAATACGCGAAGGCCATCGACAAGGCAATCTTTCCCGGTACGCAGGGCGGCCCGCTGATGCATATCGTAGCCGCCAAGGCCCTGTGCTTTAAAGAAGCGCTGTCTGACGATTTCAAGCGCTACCAGCACAATATCGTTCTGAACGCGAAGGCTCTGGCCGGAAGGCTTATGGAGCGCGGCATCCGCCTGGTATCCGGCGGCACCGACAACCACCTGATGCTGATCGACCTGCGCGACCGTGAAATGACCGGCAAGGAACTGGAAAAGCTTCTGGACCGGGCCCACATCACCGCCAACAAAAACACGGTGCCCGGCGAGACCCGCTCCCCCTTTATCACCAGCGGCCTGCGCGTGGGCACGCCCGCGGTGACCACCCGCGGCATGGGCGAAAAGGAAATGGTGCTGATCGCGGACATGATCGCTGACATCATCGACAAGGGCGAAGAAGTCCTGGAGGACGTGAGCCGCAGAGCGACTGCCCTCACCTCCGCGTTCCCCCTGTACGAATAAACATTTGCGATGAAAAAGCTATTCGCGGCGCTGGCAGCTCTTGTGTGCGCGCTCATGGTTAGCGCGCACGCGCAGAACCCGTCCTGGCAGGCATATCTTCTGCCGGACGGGACTGTTTGCGTTACGGATAAAGCTCTGGACGCCCAGGTAATCACATCCCTCACGCTGGGGCGCGGCGAAACGCGTTTCGTACAGGTTCCGGGCACGCCGGATTATTCTTTCCGCTCCTCCGGCTTTTATGTGGCGCACGTGGATGCTGACGGCACGCTCATCGCCGGCGATTCAGGCAAAGCGAAGGTGCAGATATACTACACCTCCACGGATTATGTGGAGCTTCAGGTGACGGTGAACAAAGCGCCTTCCTCCATCAAGCTGAACAGAAAGACCGTGGAAATGCTGCCGGACAGCGAGTTCGTCCTTTCCTGCACTTTGTCCAAGGGCAGTTCCGGACAGGTCACCTTTTATTCTGCCAACGAAGACGTGGTGACCGTGGATGACAACGGAAAACTGAAAGCCGTCGCTCCCGGCACAGCGCAGGTATTCGCGGAGACGTACAACGGCAAAAGCGACCGCGTGGACGTCACAGTACTCACCCCTCCGCCCGCCGTCATTTCCGTAAACAGCACCTTTACGGGCTACGCTCATGAGAGCTTCATGCTTTCCGCTTACCTTACCGGCGGCTTTCGGGAAACGCTTTCGTATCTTTCCGCCGATCCTTCTGTCTGCACGGTTTCGCAGGACGGAAAGGTTGACTGTCTGAAAGAAGGCACGGCCCTTGTGCGCCTCTCCGCTTCCGGCGGCGCCGTTGCGGACGTCGCGGTGACGGTCAAACCAGCGGCGACGGCGGTGTTCCCCGCGTCGGATCGTTTCTTCGCCTACGCAGGCGGCGTGATCGGGACCGATGCATACACCCAGGGCGGCAGCGGTGCTTTTACAGCAGAAAGCCTCGATCCTTCTGTCGCATGGGCTGATGAAGAGAACAACCTGCACGCGCTTACATCCGGCACCGCCCGCATCCGCTTTACCGCTCCCGGCGGCGCGTCCTCCGAAGCGAAGCTGATTGTTTATCCTTTCCCGGAGGGCTGCTCATTTGACATGCCCAAAGAAGCGCTGGCCGTAAGCGAAGGCTTTCAGATCAGCCTGAGTTCCGTAAACGGACCGTTTCTGCCGCTGCGGTTCGAAACCGACGATCCGCAAGTGGTGAGCATTTCCCGCGACGGTTATGTGCGCGCCGTTTCTGTGGGAGAAACCGAGATCCGTGCTGTTTTCGGCGGCGTTTCACTGGCGGAGACGATCAGCGTCGTGCCCTACGCCAGCGCGCTTGTGTTTGACGAAGAATCCCTGGATATGGGCGCGGGCGATACCGTTAATATCAAAGCACGGTACCTGGACGGCGGCGGGCACATCCGCTACGAGTCGCTCGACCCCGCGTTTGCAAGCGTGGACGAAGACGGCGCCGTTACGGCCATCTCCCCCGGCAGCGCCCGCATACGCGCTTTCATTGCCAACGGCGCAGAGACCTTTATGACCGTGTATGTTTATCCCGCGGCGGTGAACATCTATCCCGAGGCGGAAGAAGCCGTTATCGGCCAGGGCGACTATGTGGACCTGCACTGCAGCTTCGACTCCGGCACCCGCGCCGTTCTGAGCTGGTCCACCGATGATGAAGGCCTGTTGAAAGCGGACAGTTCCGGGCGCGTAACGTCCGTCGGCGGCACCGGCGAAGCATACGCGGTGGCGTCCGCCTCCTCCGGCGCACGCGTACGCATCCGAATCCAGGTGATTCCGGCGCCGGATGAAGTGTCTCTGAACGCGCAGCCGCTCACGCAGCAGGGCCTCTTTACGGATTATATACAGCTGAAGACCGGCGAAGAGTGGGATCTGGATGTGCGCTTTTCCGGGATTTCGCACGCGCACTATGTATGTTCCACCGCGGACGATAAGATCGTTTCCGTATCGGAAGGCGGACACATTACCGCGCTTGCGAAAGGCACCGCCCGCGTGACTGTGCGTTCCTACAACGGCCTCACCCGTGAAGTGCTGGTGGAGGTAGCCGATTAGATCATTAGCGCCTCAGGCGCCGAAATATGAACATAAGGGGATCATGCGTATGAAAGCAATCGTCAACGGACGCGTCGTGCTTCCGGGTGCGACCGTCAGCGGAATGACTGTGCTGTTCGACAACAAGATACGCGGCCTGGAGACCGCATACACGCCCAAAAGCTCCGACACCGTGATCGACGCGAGCGGACGGTACATTCTGCCGGGATTGGTGGATATGCACATTCACGGCTATCTCGGCGAGGACGCCAGCGACGGCAAGGCGGAAGGCATCCGCACCATGGCCCGAGGCATCGCAAAGAACGGCGTTACCAGCTGGCTGCCCACCACGATGACCGTTAGCTATGAGGAGCTCGAAGCCGCCTTCGAAGCGATCCGTATCGTGAAGAAGGAAAGCGAGAAGAAGGGCTTTGACGGCGCGCAGATCATGGGCATCAACGCCGAAGGCCCGTTCATCAATCCCTCGAAAAAGGGAGCACAGGCGGGCGAGCACATCCGTCCCTGCGATCCGGAGTTCATCTCCCGTTACGCAGATCTCATCCGCGTCTTCACCGTGGCGCCTGAAATGAAGGGCAATATGGCCGCGATCCGACGCATACACAAAGAGCATCCGGAGATCCTGATTTCCATGGGCCATACCTCCGCCACCTTCACCGAAGCGCAAAAGGCGGTGCGCGCCGGCGTTCGCCACGTGACCCACCTGTTCAACGCCCAGACCGGCCTGCTTCATCGCGATCCCGGCGTGGTGGGCTGCGCTCTTGGCGATTCGAAGGTCTCTGCCGAGCTGATCGCCGACACCTTCCACGTGAACAAGGCGCTGTTCAAGATCGTGAGCGAGCTCAAGAAGGACAAGCTCGTTCTGATCACGGACTGCACCCGCGCGGGCGGAATGCCGGACGGCGAGTATACCCTGGGCGGCCAGCCCATATTCGTAAAGGGCATCGAGTGCAGGCTTGAAGACGGCACTATCGCCGGCAGCGTGCTTAAGCTCAACGAGGCCGTTCGCAACATGCTTAAAAACGTCAGCCGCATGCCGGTGCACAGGGCGGTGCGCATGGCGTCGCTGAATCCCGCGAAAGCGCTGGGCATAGACGGCGCAAAGGGCTCCATTGACCTGGGCAAGGACGCCGACTTCTGCTTTGCCGACGAGAACATGAACATTTCCCGCACGATCCTGCGCGGTGAGACCATATATCAGGCGGAGGTGTAAAAGATGGATTTGAAGATTCGTCCCGTTTACGATCCCGGTTTTCAGCCGATCGTGAAATACGTGGAGGCTTTCGAGCGCGACGTGAAGAATGCGCCCCACAAGCCCATAGCCATTTCGGTGGAACGCAACAAGGGCTACATTCACACGCTCAGCATGGACGTATTCGCCGACGGTGTTTCGGACGTCAGGAACAACCGCGTGGTGGAGCGTATCGTAAAAACCTTCCTGTGGATCTACGGCGGCTGGAAGATCATCATTTCCGGCTCCAGGCCGATCTACGAGCACATCGCCGCCAGCTACGCCAGGGACGGCGCCCGGGCTTTTGACAACGACTTTATGTCGGGCGTGTACGAGACCGAGTTCAAAGTGGAATACCGCGAAAACGCCTTAGACGCTCCCGAAACGAACGAGTCCTCCGCCCCGGTTGGAAAGCATCTGGACGGCTGCCGCATCGGCTTTGACGCGGGCGGAAGCGACGTGAAGGTGTCCGCCGTCGTGGACGGCGAAAGCATCTACTCCGAAGAGATCGTGTGGCAGCCCAAGATCCAGAAGGACCCCAGATACCACTTTGACGGCATCAAAAACGCCATGCTGAAGGCCAAGGCGAAAATGCCCCGCCTCGACGCTATCGGCGTTTCCTCCGCCGGCGTGTACATCGACAACCGCGCCATGGTGGCTTCCCTCTTTATGAGCCTGAGCCCCGAAGACAAGAAAAAGTGCCAGCGCATCTATCTGGACGTGGCCAAAGAAGTAGGCGACGTGCCCATCGAAGTGGCAAACGACGGCGACGTCACAGCCCTGGCAGGCGCTATGGACTTAAACGACAACAATGTGCTGGGCATTGCCATGGGTACCAGCGAAGCCGGCGGATACGTTGACCAGAACGGCTACATCACCGGCTGGCTCAACGAGCTGGCCTTCGTGCCCGTGGATATGAACCCGGACGCCCTGGTGGACGAGTGGAGCGGCGACGTGGGCTGCGGCGTGAAGTATTTCTCCCAGGACGCCGTGATCAAGCTCTGCCCCGCCGCGGGCATCCAGCTGGACGACAGCCTGACCCTCGCGGAAAAGCTGAAGTACGTGCAGCAGCTGCACGCTTCCGGCGATAAGCGCACCGAGGGCATCTACCAGACCATCGGCGTATATTTCGGCTACGAGATCGCTTACTATGCCCGCTATTACGACATCCGCCACGTGCTCATCATGGGCCGCGTCACCAGCGGAAACGGCGGACAGACGCTTTTGAAGACCGCGCAGGACGTGCTTTCGGCCGAGTATCCCGAGCTTGCAAGCAAGATCTGCCTGCACATCCCGGACGAATCCAGCCGCCGAGTGGGACAGAGCGTCGCGGCAGCGAGCCTGCCTGCGATTTCCTGAATCTAAAAACGAATACGCGGCGGGGCTTTATGGCTGCCCCGCCGCGCAGATTTTGCAGCGTTCATGAACAAAAAAACGATCTTCCGCGCTTCGCTTGAGAGAAAAGAAGTACCCGTCTGCGTCAGCACTCGGATACGGGAAAACCTGTTCTCATATGAGCCTTTCTTAAAAGCGGACAACGTCTTTATATACGTTTCGCTTCCCACCGAGCCGGATACGCTTTACATCATTCAGGCCCTTTTACGGAAAGGAAAGCGCGTGGCCGTTCCAAGGTGCGGACCCCGCCCGCAGATGGAGGCGCGGCTGATCAGCGATTTAATGGAACTCAAGCCTGGAAAACTTGGCATTCCGGAGCCTCCGGACACAGCGCCTGAAATGCCGAAGCCGGATATCGCCGTGATCCCCTGCCTGGCCTGCGACCGTCTTTTTCACCGCATCGGCCACGGCGCGGGCTATTACGACGCGTATCTTTCCCGCACAGGCTGTTTAAGCGTATGCCTTTGCCCATCGGACTGCCTTTTCGCCGAAATCCCCAACGACGAATACGACATAAAGCCGGAGGCCGTCATCACGGAAAACGGGATACTGCTGCGTTCATGATATACGCCAAAAACAGTACGGCCGGGGTTTCGCCCCGGCCGCTCCGTTTTGTTTTGTCAGGCTTTGGTGTTGAACTCGAACAGCGTCACGTCAAAGTCGATATATTCGCCTTCGCCCACATCGGTGGCGCTCTGCGCGTCCTTCAGACCTTCACAGCGGTATACCTTCACTTTGATGATATCGCCGTAGGCATGAGCGTCCAGCGCGTTGCGGATCACCGTAACGGAGGAAGCGATCTGCCCGTCCACTTCCACGATCACGTCGTAGGGCTGGATACCCGCCGCTGCCGCGGGGCTGTTTTCAGATACTTCATCGATCAGCATGCCGCCCGGCAGCAGTCCCATGTACACGTAGTAGGAGTTCTGCGTATTGATGGCGCTGCCCGTCACGCCCAGCATGGGCTTGTCGCCGCTCTTGGCCGTCGCACTGCTGTCCGTGCCGGATACATCGTCCGCTTTGACCACTTCGCCCGTGAGCACCTTGACGATGGCTTCCTGGATGATGGGTTTGGCCGTGTTGACCGGGATGGCCATGCCGATGCCTTCGATCATCGCGGAGTTCGAAGAGCTCTGTCCGGAGTACTTCAGCGACGGGATGCCCATCAGCTGACCCAGGACGTTGAACAGACCGCCGCCGGAGTTGCCGTTGTTGATGGCAGCGTCCGTCTGGATCATCACGTTCTTGCTCTTGGTCTTGAGGCCGTATTTATCCGTAGAGGACGTGGAGCTGATCTCTCTGTCCAGGGCCGAAACGATGCCTACCGTAACGGTGCCCTTCAGTTCGTCCATCAGGGGGTTGCCGATAATGATGGCCCACTCACCCACCTGCAGCTGGTCGCTGTCTCCAAGAGGCACGGGCGATACCTGAAGCTTGGGCGCGTAGATGACGGCGATATCTTTGGCCTCGTCGTAGCTCACGAGGGTGCCTTCATACTCGTTTTCGTCGCCCAGCACGCTTATAGTGAGGCGCGTAGCGTCTTCGACCACGTGGTAGTTGGTGAGCACCAGTCCGTCGTAAACAACAACGCCGCTGCCGGTGGCCGCCAGGCGCTCGACCGTTTCGGTGGAACGGTTGCCGTATCCGCCGTAACCGCCCCAGCCGCCGAAACCGCCGAAGCCGGGCGTGTTGTAAGACGAATAGGTATAGTTCTGATAGTTGTTCACGCCGACCACGCTGCCCTGCAGCTTGCCGATCACCTCAGTGAACGGAGTGGACACGAGGGAGCGGTCCGTGGTGGTGTCTGTGACCTGGGAAGCGATCTGGCTCGCTTCATCTTTGGTCACTGCATAGACCGTGCATGCGCAAATCGCCATGACCAGGGCCAATGCGAGAGCGATCATCTTTTTCATATAGTTTTCCTCCTTGCTTATATATGCTTTTTACGGTTTGAGCGCGTCCCAGTATGCCTGATTCAATTGGTATTCGCATTCATGGAACATTCGCTCGTATTGGGTGCTGAAGGCCTTTTCCCGGGCATTCCACAGGGCTTCTTCCACTTTTGCATCGTACAGTTCGGAACACTCGCTCTGGGCGATGCGGAAAACGAAGAGGCCCGTCTGGGTCTCGATCACCCGCGAGACCTGTCCGTCTGATAGATCACTGAGTTGCTGCAAAGACGCATCCGATCCGATCTCATCGCGGCTGAGCACCAGATAGCCGGAATCGAAGCTGCCTGATCCTTTCGCGGCGTCGCTCCAGGGGCCTTCAAAGTCAGAAAGCATCTGAAGCGCCTGCGTCAATTCGTCCTTCGCCGCGTCGTTTTCTTCGTACAGGTAATACGGAGCGCACAGGTATTCGGCGCGCAGGGCCCGGCAGGCAGAAGCATCCACCCGGGCTTTCACAGCCTCTTCGTCCACTTCGGTCATGCTGACCAGCAGGCTGTACGCCTTGCGGGAAAGCAGGTTCTTTTCGAACACGCCGCACATGTCTTCCAGCGCGAAGGATGCTCCTTCGATTCCGGCGTACAGCCGGGACGCCTGTTCTTTAAGTGAGGCAGCCTCCGCTTCTTCCAGCTTGATGCCCTGCTTATCCGCTTCCGCGCACATCAGGTCCATCATGACCAGCTGCTTGAATGCATCGGATTTCACGCTCGTCCATACGCTCAAGCCGTTGGGATAGATCAGACTCCAGAAGTCGATGCCCAGGCACCTTTGATAGTAATCGCAGATGTCCTTGTACTCCAAACGTACCATGTACATGTACGCGTCGGCTTCGCCGGTACTGATCTCCTTTCCGCCCGCGCTCAGGGCGCTTTCGGAAAAGCCTGTAGGAAGCATGAGCGAAAGGATCACCAGCAGAAAAGCACTGAACCTTTTCATCGCTCCCGCCTCCTTTTTCCTGGTTACGGCTTTATTATAGCCGGAAACTTCTGAAGATACCATCCGCAAATTCTTAGGATTTCTTAAGACCAAAAAACGGAGGGACAGGCCGCCGGCCTGCCCCTCTCTTGATTTCAAAATATGTCTGTTTTATCCAATGTCCATTTCATCCGTAAGCACCGCTTCGGCCTTTTCAAAGCCGTCCAGCTCCAAGACGGTCAGTTCATTCCAGCCCGGTCGCATGAATGGCGCAGGAAGGTACGCCGTTCGCTGGGGTCCGATGTGCCAGTGGCGGGACAGGGGCTTTCCGTTTATAAAGATGACGCCCTTCCTGAATCCCGGCAGGCCCACAAAGCAGTCGCAGGGCATCTCCCCCGCATCAAAGGTGCCCCTGAGCAGCACGGGCCGTCCGTCGAAGCTTTTAGGGCCGCTTTGGAAGCGCAGCTTCGTAAGATCGTCCATCGGCAGGGTGAACACTTCCCAGCCGTACAGGAACTGCTGCCCCAGGCGCACGCCCTGGGTGATGCCCTTGGGATCGTTCAGGTACGGCCCGTAGTTTACGCGCCCCATGTTTTCCACCAGGATACTCAGGTAAAGGCCTTTCTCGGGAACCCGTATCCGGATATCGGACTTTTCATCGTTGCGGTACATCGTTCCAACGAAGCGTCCGTCGGCGAACACGTGGGCCCGGTCATGAAGGTCCTGGATATGCAGGGTGTTTTCCTCCCTCGGCCCCCGGACGAAAGCGGAATACAGGATGAAGCCGCAGCCCTGGTCAAGTTTTTCCATGGGTTTTGGGGCCGCCAGAGCATGCGATCTGCCGAGAGCAGGCGCATTGTCGATCAGATCGGCCCATTCGTTCAGTTCTACCTTTCCGTACGCTTTTCTGGGGATCGGGGCGGGCAGCGGGGTATCGTTTGCAGCGGCATAAGGTTTTAGGGCTTTCTGGAACAGGCTGTACTTGGGCGTTATATCGCCGCACTCATTCAACAGTGCGTCGTCATCGTAGCTGTTCACGGTGGGCTGGTAGTTGCCGGGCGCGGGGCAGTTCGCGCCGTTCATGAAGCCGAAATTGGTGCCGCCGTGGAACATGTATACGGACACGGACGCGCCCGTCCTGAGCAGGCGGGCAAAATGCTCAGCGGAATCTTTCGGGTCGCGCGCATGGTGGTTTTCGCCCCAATGGTCGAACCAGCCGTTCCAGTACTCCGAACACATCTTCGGGCCTGACGATTGAAAGCGATCAAGGGCTTCGAAGCGCTTTTCCGGGTCGGAGCCGAAATTCACGGTGGCAAGCGTGCCGGGCAGCGTTCCGCCGGTCAGCATCCAGTCGCAGTCGCCGTCTGATGTGAACAGCGGAATGCTGATGCCCCTTTTTTGGTATGCATCCCTCAGATATTCCAGGTAGTCCCGGTCGTCGCCGTAGCTGCCATATTCGTTCTCCACCTGCATCAAAAGGATATTCCCGCCGCGGCTCAGCTGCCTGGGTACCAGGATGGGCAGAAGGCGGTCCAGGTATTCGTCTACGCGGCGAATGAACGCTTTGTCCATGCAGCGCAGGGACATATCCTCCTTCAAAAGCCACCAGGGCAGGCCGCCGAATTCCCATTCAGAGCAGATATACGGACCCGGGCGCACGATGGCGTACAGGCCGAGTTCCGCTGCCGTGTCCAGGAAAGCGCCGATGTCCAGCATGCCGTCCGTTATGAAGCTGTTTTCGTCGGGCATATGCGCGTTCCAGGCAACGTAGGTCTCAACAGTGTTGAAGCCGCAGGCTTTGAGCTTGATGAGCCGGTCTGACCAGTATTCCCGCGGCACTCTGAAGTAATGGATGGCGCCCGCCAGGATGCGGAAGGGTTTTCCGTCCAGCTCGAAGCGGCCGGGGCGTACCGAAAACAGGGGCATGCGCGATCATCTCCATCTTCGTTATATTGCCATTATAGCAAAAATGTTTTCCGCGCACAAGATGTGCCCGGGCGAAATCCCATGTCGAAAACCCGCCCGCCACTTTACAGCGGATGCCGCGTGTGATACAATACGCTTGACAATAGTGAAGATCCTAAACCTACGGAAAAGCGCTTCGGCGCGGGGAGGAAAGAAATGAACAAGCTGAACGTGGCTATCATCGGTCAGGGCCGCAGCGGCCGCGACATCCACGGCAGGTTCTTCCGTTCGGAAGCCAACGACAAGTTCCGCGTGGCCGCCGTAGTGGACGCGCTGGAAGACAGGCGCGAGCGGGCAAAAGAAGAGTACGGCTGTGACGTGTATGCCGATTACCGCGACCTGTTCGGGCGCACGGATATCGACCTTGTGGTCAACAGCACCTTTTCCCATATGCACACGCCCGTGACCATCGACCTGCTGGAGCACGGCTTTAACGTGATCTGCGAAAAGCCCTTCGCCAAGACCTATGAAGACGGAAGCCGCTCGATCGCCGCCGCGAAAAAGAACGGAAAGCTTTTGAACGTGTTTCAGCAGTCCCGCTTCGCCCCGTATTACCGGGAGATCAAAAAGGTGCTGGCCAGCGGCGTACTGGGCAGCATCGCTCAGATCAGCATTTCCTTTTCCGGCTTCGCCCGCCGCTGGGACTGGCAGACCAGCCAGCTGTACGCCGGCGGCAACGTGCGCAACACCGGTCCTCATCCCCTGGACCAGGCTATGGACCTGCTGGGCTTCCCGGAGGAAGTAAACGTGCTGAGCCGGCTGGGCCGCTTCGACACCTTCGGTGACGCGGACGATTACGCCAAGATCATCCTGATGGTGCCCGGAAAGCCCTGGATCGACATCGAGATCTCTTCCTGTGACTGCTACGCGCCCTATCTGTATAAGATCATGGGCAGCGAGGGCTGCCTGCGGGCAACGCTGGGCTGCGTGGAATACAAATATGTGGATAAATCCAAGTTGACACCCCGCTCACAGATCATGGAGCCACTGTGCAAGCCAGACGGCACGCCCTCGTACTGCACAGAGAAGCTGGAATTCATCGAAGAAAAGATCGAGGTGGAGTCCGGCGCCTTCAACAGGGCCGTAAAGGATTATTATGACATGATCTATTATGCCCTCACCGAAGGACGGCCCATGGAGATCACTCCAGAACAGGTGCTTACGCAGCTCAAGGTGATCGACAAGATCCACGCCCAGACCCCGCTGACCGTATTTGCGTAAAGGAGGAGCGCATATGAAGCTCGCCATACTCGGCACCGAGAATTCCCACGCCTTCGCATTCGCGAAGTTCATCAACACCGATCCGGATTTTTCCGACATGGAGCTGGTGGGCGTATACGGTTACGACGCCGTTTCCAACGACAGGCTCGTGCGGGCCGGCTATGTTCAGCGCGTGGCGAACGATCCCCACGAATTCCTGGGCCAGGTGGACGGCGTGCTGGTGACGGCGCGCCACGGCGACCACCACTGGGAATACGCCCTGCCCTACGTAAAGAGCGGCGCCGCCGCGTTTATCGACAAACCCTTCACCGTGAAAGAAGCCTATGCCAGGGAGCTGATCAGCGAAGCGGAGAAGAGCGGTGCGCTTCTGTGCGGAGGCTCCTGCTTAAAGTTTCTTCGGGACCTTGGGCCGATCAGGGAATTCGCGCAGCAAAACAATATCGTGGGCGGCTATGTGGGCGCGCCCATCAACATGGTAAACGATTACGCCGGATTTTTCTTCTACAGCCAGCACCTGCTGGAGATGATGCTCACGGTGTTCGGTTTTGACATTAAGGCTGTCACGGCATACTGCCCGGACGAAAGCAAAAACCGCGTTAGCGCCATTTTCGACTACGGCGAATTTGACGTTCTGGCCCAGTATACCTCCTCCTACGGATACACCATCACCGCCTACGGCGACAAAGCCTGCCAAAGCGCCTACACCCACGACCTGGGCGACTGCTTCAAGCAGGAGCTTCTGGAGTTCAAAAACATGGTACTGAGCGGCCAGCGCCCCCACGCCTACAAAGATCTGCTCAAGCCCGTGCTTATTCTGAACGCCATACACGAATCCTACCGTACCGGCAAAAAAGTGGAGATCCCTGCAGAATAAGCTGTGCAAAGCATAAACAGCAGAAAAGCCGATGAAATACCGATATAACGGCCAGGAGATCTTTCCCGTGGTGGAGATCTACCACGATCTGATCCCCTATATCGCCGGGATCACGGAAAAAGAATTCTATATGGACGCCGAAAAGTGCGCTTTGGCCTGGCAGGCGTCCGAAGACGCCTTGCGCGCGTATTTCGGTGAATACTGCCCTGTCCGCGTTCCCGGGGCCGCTCCGCTGTCCTACGGGCATCTGGTGAGCCTGGGCGCGAAGTATACGCTTTTGGAAGATTCCGAGCCTAACGTGAAGCCCTTTGCTTCGGACCTGGACGAGGCTGTCCGCATCCTGAAGGACGCCCGCGGGATCGATTTCGGCGCATGCGATATGTGCCGGCATTACCTGGAAATGAACCGCTTTCTGCAAAGCCGCTTTCCGAAAGTGAAGATCGCGCCGCTCAGCGGCTACGGCTTTGAGGGCGTAATCACTTCCGCCGTGCTGATGCGGGGGCAGGACGTGTTCGTGGACATGTACGAAGAGCCGGAAAAGACACAGGAGTTCTTATCCCTCCTCAACGAAAGCATCATCGAGTTCTGCTTCTGGCAGAGCCGCATAAACGGGCAGGAGCCGGTATCCTCCTTCGGATCGTACCTTTGCGACGACTTTGCCGCGCTGGTACCGCCAAAGCTCTGGGAGGAATTCGTGACCCCGTACTGGGACAGATACTACGGGGCACGGTCAACGGGCAGCTACCGTTTCCTGCACTGCGAAGGGCTGTCAAAGGCGCATCTTTCCCATCTTCAGTATGCGCACATCACGCGCTTTCAGCCTTCCGTTTCCGAAAAGCTTACGCTGAAGGACGTGAAGGAAAGCTTGGATATCCCCTTCGACTGGCTTTTATACGCATGGAAGGTGACCGAAATGACGGATGCCCAGCTGCAGAAATGGGTGGACGAAGCCGTGGAGGCAGGAATATTCAAGATCAGGACGCAGATCGGCAAATTCGCATGGATGAACAATAAGCAGGACCGCATCCTGGCATTCATGAAGGCTTTCGAAAAATACAGGACGGAATAAACATTTCAGACTGCAAATGCATCCGCTTTTCGGCGGATGCATTTTTTATAGTCCTGCTTTCGCAAGTTCCTCGCAGAGAGAAGCGTAGAAAGCGTAAATCTTTTCGCGCTTGCCGCTTCGCACCATGAAATCCACGATCTCGGTATGGGAAACCGAATCGACCAGGCAGTCGCCCCGGTAGGTGCCGAAGATCGCGGAATCCCGGGGCACAAGCCCGTCGGTAACGGTGTTTTTCTCGATAAAGCGGGAAAATGCCAGGGGGATCGCCATCACGAAGTCAGCCTTTCCCCTGCCCTTGCGGACGGAAGCCGAAAAGCTCTGGCAGAACACGCCGTCCGCAAAGTTCACCGTTTCTGTCTCCAGATGGCTTACGCGCTTTAAGTCCTCGCACGCGGCGAAGCTGTCGGGCTGCTTGTCTCCGAGGAGTTTGTATGCCGCGTTTACCCAGAACGCCACGTACTTTACAGCAAACTTCGGAAAGCGCATGATGAACGACGCGATGGGCGAACCGCGGTGCGGGGTGCACAGCGTGGTAAGCGAAGCTACGCGGTGCACCATGTCCAGGTGCCGGATCATATGCTTTGCGTCCAGGCCGCCCTTGGAATGCGCGACGATGTTCACCTTATCCGCGCCGGAATCTTTGAGGATCTGCAGGATCTCCTCCTTCAGCTGATCGGCGTTGGTTTTGACCGAACCGAAGGCGTCGATTTTGCTTTTGTACACCTCGTATCCCTGCTGGCGCAGCTTGCGGTCGATCCTGCCCCAGGACTTCATAAAGAAGGTGTCCTTCATGCCCAGCCCGTGCACGAGAAGGATAGGATAGCGTGTCTTCATGGGACTCTATTCATTCTCGTGTATCAGCCTTAAAGCGTTGCGGCAGTAGATATCCTCGAGCACATCCGGCGCAAGGCCAAGGGAATCCAGCAGTTCCCGGTGCTTATTGTCGTAATAGTCCCTGCCGTACAGCACGCGGCTGCGAAAGCGCGTAAGGAACGCGCGGGTATATTCCAGATCCCTGGACAGCGCGCGGCGTCCGGAATTGGCAGAGATATCACAGTACAGATTCGGGTATTTCTCCAGCAGCTTTTCGATCTTTCCGCCCGGCACCACGGGCCCTTCGGGATACGCCTGCGTAAGATACTTATCGTCATTGGATATGTGGGCCCAGAAGCCAGGCGCGTGGCCGATGAAGTTTGTATCCGGACAGGCTATCAGCACGCGCTCCAGACAGTCGATCCCGCCGCCGTACCACCAGTTCGGGCGCGGGAACTGCTTGCCTGTGGGATATTCATAATCGAAGTGCAGAAGCACCGGCAGCCCCATCTCGCCCGCCGCGCGGAAGAGCCTGAGGGCGTCCGGGTTATCGTACATCATGCGCAGCTTCACTTCGCCGCAGATCTTTACATCGAAGGAGTTTACGGCGGCCCTCAGCCTGTTGACGGCATAGGGGTCGCGGGGATCGGGAGCGTATCCCAGGGCAAAGCGATCCGGGGCTTCCCGGATGTACTCAAGCGTCGCGTCCAGCGGCACGGCGGCGCTGGGCGTGGAACGGCTCACACACCAGCTGACCTCAGGGTTGCATTCGCTTTCGGGCGTTTCCCAGGTGAGCAGCCAGGTTTTGTCGATGCCGCACTCGTCCATGTTCCTTACGAGCTTCTGGCAGTTGTAGCCGTGATAGTACGCGTGGTTGTGTACGTCTATGATCATGCCGGCCTCCGTTACTTGTTTTCCGAACCGTACCAGCGCCCGCCGTTCAGCTGGTCGTTCTCAGTGATCAGCTGCTCGTAGTTTTCCGCCACGGTGCGGTACGCCTCGATATAGCGGTCGATGTGCTCGGGCATATACTTTTTGAAGGGCGGCAGGCTCACGCAGTACATCTTTTCGGAAGGCGCGCAGGCAGCGTCCATTTCGCGCACGTCCCTGTCGGCAAAGGCGATGCGGGAAGGTTTGCCGATGCCGTAAAAGTCGAAGCTTTTAAAGAATTCGTGGGTGTGCAGGCAGAAGTTGCCGCCCTCCCAGCAGTGCAGCCCGTTGGTCTCGGCGCGCACTGCCTCTGCGAAGCGTCCGGAAGACAGCCCGCCCAGCTCCCCGGGCCTGTACGTGCCCTGGGGCAGGTACCAGGCGCCCATCGTGGAACCGCTGCCCTTTTCCGGACGGATCGGATGCAGACCCTGTATGTCCTCTATACCGTCGCAGAAATACTGCATGGCTTTGTCCACCTCCGCCATGCGCTCGTCAAAATGATGCAGCTGGCCCAGGGCGAGGGTGCAGCAAAGCTGATTGGCGCGGCCCTTTACGCCGCCCAGCGCGATATGCGGATACTTTGACAGCTCCGGTTCGGTGATGTTTTTGGGGTTGTTCCTTTCGTAGTGGCCGTAGGCCAGCGCGCGCTCGTATATTTTCTGATCGTCCGTTACCAGCATGCCCAGTTCACCCGCTGCGAAGGCCTTCCAGCTCATCATGCTCATGGCGGCGCAGTCTCCGAACGTTCCCACTTTGCGGCCTTTGTACAGCGCCCCGTGGGCGTGGGACACGTCCTCGATCACCTTGAGGCCGTGCTTCCGGGCGATAGGCATAATGGCGTCCATGTCCGCAGGATAGCCGAAATAGTGCACCACCATGATAGCCTTGGTCCTTGGGCCGATGCAGCGCTCCAGGTCGTCCGGGTCCATGCTGAGTCGCTCGTTGATGTTGCAGAATACGGCGGATGCGCCGAAATTGATGGCCTGCGATACGGTGCCCCAGTAGGTCTTGGTGGGACAGATGATCTCGTCTCCCATTCCGATGCCCACGGCGAACATGGCCGCCGAAAGCGACATAGTGCCGTTCGTAAAGGCCAGCGCGTATTTGCGGCCCTGCCAGGCGGCAAATTCATCCTGGAAGGCCAGGGTGATGTCCGTGCCGGAAAACTTATTGCGCCTTATCACGTCCAGGCAGTTCTGTTCGTCTTCCTCCGTGATGATCGGCCAGTGGAAAAGCTCGTCCGGCTCCGACTGATGATCGAATATGGGTTTTCCGCCCAGCAGCGCAAGCTGTTTCTTCAAATTTACCGCCTCCCGCAGTGAGATTCTTCTGCCAATAGAGTATCACGCCCGGACAAGTAAAGCAAGCGCGGGCGTGGATTGTTCATAAATTCGTAATGAACGAGGAGCCGGGAGTGGGCTGGCAGCCATGTGAAAAATTGAAGACTTTGTGTTGGTAGGCATTCGGTAGACATTTGGACGGCATTTGGACAACAAATTGGCAACATTGGACACCATTTGGACACCATTTTTTGATTATGTCATGTCTGCCTTGCATGTCAATATGATATTTGCTAAAACAAATAACGTATGTTTTGTCGGATTTTTGCGGCGAAAATGAAGGATGAAGGCTGAAAAATGAAGATTGAATGATACAAAACAAGCTCCCGACGGCTTTGCCGGCGGGAGCTTGTTTTGGCAAAGAACGTGAATTTTGATACAATGTTACCATGTGTTACTTTTTGGCTGATGGTAACATTTTTTCTAAGTCTGGTAACAAGTCAGCTCCTACACCGCTGTTCCCATCAACTGCAATTCTGTTACTATGCCTCTCGCCCGACGAGGTGCAGACTAGCGCAACGGTCTACACTGTCATGGAAACGGCAAAGGCCAACGGCCCGAATCCAGAAAGATACATCAGCCACCTGCTGACCATCCTCCCGGAGCGATTCGTAAAAGACCCGAAAGCCGCTGTCGATGCCCTTGTGCCGTGGGCTGAGGACATACTCTCGTGTTACAGTCCACAATAGCGCTATCAGAAGCGGCACAAGAAGGCAAAGATATTTCATTATTTCTGTTTTCCTATCTTTCCCTGAGATTTACTTGAGACAAGCGCAAAGAGGCCGCCTGCCACAGTAACGATCAGCCATGCGTAATAAACTCCCTGCCATGTACTGCCCTGTCGATGAATCAAGCCCGTCAAGCTGCCTGCCATTGCACTGCCGAGATAGATTGCGCTGTCGTTGAGTCCTGCCACTAAACCCAAGCGTCCCAAAGCATCATATTGCATTGGAACAAGCGTGGTAACTAGCGGGTTTGTGCCATAAAGAAGCGCACTTATCAAACCCAGCAGCAGTGCTAGCATTACCACATTTGTCTGCGGTTTAAGCGCAAGCGCGAGCGCAAAAATGCCCACTAACAGCATCATAACGCTGGTGAGGGCGCGTATATTTACGCGCACTTTCCGTACTAGAAACGCGCCCAACAGTATACCAAACAAGTTAATGCACGGTATTATGAGACTGAACAGCTTCGAATCCGCACCGATTATAGTAGGAGCCCAACCGATCACGCTGTCACGCACAAAGCCATTCGCTATACAGCATAGGAGCATAAGCACTATGCCCGTACCGATAAGGTCCTTTAAAGGCGCGTTCTCAGCTTCAGCGCCATGTCTTGCTGTGCTCCTTAATCCTTTAGGAAGGCTAAACCACCCCAAAGCAGCTGCCAAGGACAGTATGATCGCTGGCAACCTGTATGACCAGCGCCAGGATAGTACACGACTAAGACTTATTGCCAGCGCCCAGGCAGCAAAGTGCCCTGCGACCAATGTAAAGGACATAACAAACGAAACGCTTTCCCTTTGCTCTTGTCTGAACGCACACGCTATGCATATGACGATAGGTGTCCAAAGCATTGCTTGAAAAACTCCGTTCGCCGTCCAAATCAAAAGCAGTAAATAATAGCTACGCATAAACGAAAATAGAAGGTTGCATAACGCTGAGCCGGCCAAACCAGTCAGAAGCATGCTTCTGGGGCTAAGCTTATCCGCCAAAAATCCGAATGTAAGCTGACCTATGGCATATGTGATCGCAAATACTGTCTGAAGAAGGCCTGCCTGCGCATCGTTGATGGCAGGAAAAGCCATCATAATATCTTCGAGTGTTGCTGATAGGTTCAATCTACCAATATAAGCGCAAAAATAGATGATAAAGCAGACAAGCAGTATCTTCGTCTGCGCTCTGTCAAATGATTTTATACCTGCCTTATTAGAGTCATTCATAATAATTCATTCACATTCTGGGTATATGGTAAGATCATCCATTAACTCGATCTGCCCGCCAGATTCACGGCAAGAAAAAACGGCAATGGGTGTGTTCCCTCTTAGAGAGCGCTTGATTGTAGCCTTGTTTTCGTCGAATGTTGTGCCATCGAGAGTGATTATTGTATAGCTGGCTCCTGTTGCCAGGCAATCGGGCAGTAATACTGATACATGTCCGCCAGCAAAGCCTGATGGATAAGAGTTTTCATCATAGATATACAGCTTCAGACCAAGCTCTTTGGCTGTATCTAAAGCAAAACGCCAGCGTGCGAACCACTCTTCGGAAAGGTATTCCGTGATGAGACCGGGCCGTGGGTGTACAAAAGCTCCTCCAAACCCGTGCGCCTTGAATTCGTTTAGTTGAAACAGGATTTGTTTGTCTGACATGAGATCATTCCAAATCCAAAACGGTGCAGGTCGATATGAGACCGGAGGATTCATGAAGTTATCGCGCATATTCCCCATAAAACGTACACCTTTACTAAGCATAATGTTTGTCACATCGTCCATGGCGACAGTTTTCGTTAATGAACCGGAATTCCGCAAGTTTTCAGGCTACATTGGTTATAATATCAGCATCCTCCGCGCATCCAATTTCTTCGTCTGAACGAGCTAGTCCAGTGCCTCTGTGACAGTGCACACCCAGTCAAGCTGTTCCTTCGTAGGCTTGTGGATAATTGGATCAGATGGATAATCACTGGCGATAATAAGGAAAGACCGCTTCCATGTTTTTCTTCTCGCTCCTTCTCTGCAGCCTTCCTTAATTCACTATCCAGATCACAGATTTCCAATAGTCCGGAAGGAAGGCCGATCCGTGCTAGAGCATGGTAAAATCGCTGTACATATCGAGCTTTCATTGTAACCGTTAACAGAGCAGCTGAAGCTTGCGTGCGGAAGGGTGCGCTTGACCAGAGCAGCTTGGGTTCATTGTCTCAAATGCTCCAGGCATGTAAAGCCTATGGGCATATAATCAGTAACCTCGTTTGCTTACGAGATGGGTAGTGTCTTATTGCTCTGGAGAGCAAGCTACTATCCACAGGGTGGGAACCGTGCGCGCTTAAACACGTTAGTTGCCTAAGGGACGGCACAACCAGCACAGTACGCTTAGCCACTCGTTATTTTTGTTCTATCCACATTAAACATTATACCACGAAAGATAGAACTGTCAATAATTTCCGAAAAAATAGGTGTAATTTAACACAATACAATCTATCTTTTGAATGTTTCATACAAATTAACGACGTTTTGTCGTTGGAAATAATCCGGGCATACTACGTCAACAATTATTCCTATTGCCCTATTGACGAAATCAAAGTTTAAGTGATATAATATATTATGTTAATAAACAAATTATTCACCATGCATTCGGAGGTAAACTTATGAAAAAGCTCGCTATGTTGGATGCTGAGTTGCTCAATTATCTCCAAAGCCATAAGCAGATTTCACTACAAAAAGCAATCAGTCTGTTGAACGTTTCCGAATCAACAGTTCGCAGGTTATTTCAACGGATCGAATCCGAAGGGATAGCTACTCGTTTGCATGGATCTCTAAAGATAACGGATAATTACACAGCCTATAGATATGAGATAAATGACAATCTTAACTACAAGGAAAAAGAAGTAATCGGGCTTCTGGCCGCCAGATTAGTTTCTGATCATGACGTTATCTATATTGATTGGGGGACGACCGTAACCCATTTCTGTCGGGCGCTTGCTCATCGTTTGTCAGCTGGGGAAGTACATAATGTCAAGATATTTACCAACTCTCTTATGAATGTTGATCTGCTGCACCGTTTCTGCAATGTCTTTCTGCTTGGCGGTCAGTACCAGGAAGAGAAGAAGTGCTTCACCGGTTACATCGCTGAAGAAACATTGAAAACACTCCATTTCAACAAATGCTTTATGTGCGCCGACGGCTTCAGAAGCATGATTGGCTTTACATATTATGATTTTGATGTCGCCAGGATCACCTCATATGTACTAAGCAGCTCAAACACAAGTATTATGCTGCTGGATCACACGAAATTTGATGATATGGCAACGGTTAGCCTCAATAGCGATCACCATTTTGACTATGTGGTGACTGACAGAGCCATACCAAATATGTTAGCTGAAGAAGTCAGAAAATACGCTCAAACCCTCATATGCTCAGACGCAGACATTGATACTTAAATTCGATCTGAAGCTTAACCGGCATGAACACGGTTATAATACCGCTGATAAACGATAATGAAGAGAGAGGTATCTGATTGAAACCATTAAAAGATTACAGCTTTGTCAGAGGCTTCAACTACACGCAGAGCAACGTCTGGACCACTGTGAACATGTGGGAATCCTACGACCATGACATCGTTGAGCGTGATATGGGTTATGCGGAAAGACTGAAGCTCAACAGCGCCCGCATATTCCTGACGTACTCCTCCTACCTCAATAATAAGGACGGTTTCCTGAGGAACGTCAAGGATTTCGTTCAGACGGCGTGGAAGCACGGCATTTCCACAAATCCCATTGTCTTTCACGGTATTCGGCTCCAACATGAAGCCGGGGCTCTGCAGGATCCAAGCCGCTGGGTGATCGGCGAGCGTTACTTTGACGACCTCTGCGATGCCATCGGCAGTGAGCCAGGCTTGCTTTTCTGGGATATTTCCAATGAGCCTGGCTATCGGGAAAATGCCGGCACCTGGTATGACGATGAACCGGACTTCCAACACGAATTCTGTGAAAAGCCGGCCGACATGGAGCAGCTGCGCCGTAAGCAGGATCTGGTTTGGGCGTTCATCCGACACTTTTGCAAATACATCAAAAGCAAGGATCCGAACAATGCCATCGGCATCGGCAACACGCTTATCTGGGAGACGGAGCCCAGCGGGACAATCGATGACGTTGATATCATAGTCTTCCACGATTACAGCGACACCGACGAGAAAATTAAATTTGTCTGCGAGTATGCCAGGAAGCTGTCCGAAAAATACGGCAAACCGGTGATTAACAATGAGACCGGATGCCTGTGCAGGGGAAACCGCTATGATATGGAAATCCAAATGATGGAAGAATACGGATTTGGTTATTACCTTTTCGAACTGATGATCGGCGCGGATGTGTGGAACCGTGTACACGGCATCGTATATCCCGATGGCACTGTGCGCGATCCGTCCATCGTTTCTTCTTTATTCGGTTTCCATCGCAAGCGCGACGAAGGCTTGATCCCGACCGATGTGGATCAAGAGCGTTACGCAAGACGGGCCGTCGATCGTGCCGAAGCCGCCCTGAACATGACAAGAAACGGGATTTCATTCTCCCCTGGCGGTGATCACAGCCACGATACGAAAGAGCTCCTCAATGCTTGTGAATGCATCGCCAACCTGCTGGAGGCGGGGCAGCTCGTACCAATGGATGTGCCGCCGACCTACCGGATCAACATGTTCCGCAGACAGACAAATCCCAACACTGACGAAATTAAACGCTTCCTGTGTGACCTGGTGGATACGCTGAAGAAAGCATGCTTTATAGTAAAATAAAAAGACAATACAGGAAAGTATACATTTTTCAGCCATGATTCGCACATGTGGAACAAGAGAAGCTGAGTAAAAAAGTTTGCTTTTTCTTAGTTCAAGATCGCATGAGTTTTTTCCCATGCTCTGCAAACGATAGCAAAATGATAGCAGAATAGCCCTCTTTTTGAATCTCATCAAGTCTACCGACTCATCTCCCACATTCTGCAAGTATTTTCTCTAATAGCACAAATTAACGCCTATCCACTTGGATAGGTGCTTATTTTTGCAAGTTTTGTTTCATTGCTTCCACAATCGCAACCCTTAGCCGGAGAAGAGGACGAAATCGGACGTTTTCGGAAAAAAAGTATAAAAAAAGTTGGCACCGCCCGAAAGCAGTGCCATGAATGCTGTCCACTTGAATTATAATATACCAAAACCGTTGTACACTGGCAGTGTACAAAATCAGCTGAAATATACACTGCCAGTGTACAAAAGGGGGCCTAAGATGGTAAAACAGCAGGAACGCAAAAGCGTTGTCATCTTAGGAGCGCTCTATCCCTCTTTTTCCTTATCCTGATCCTTCTTCTCCCGGTTATGCAATTGGGAGAGCGCTTCCTTCAGCTTTTCAGGAACGGGCAGTCCCAGACAGGCCGAATTCTCGAGGATGCTCAGGCCTTCGTTGGAGAGCTCGTAGAAGATCGTTGCCGTGCGCAGGGCGGCCCCGCCACCGACCACATGCTTGTCCAGCGTGTGGGCAACACCCACCAGCGCGAAAAGAAGCGTCTTTTTCGCGATCCCCTTAAAGCCGATGGCGCTCGAAAGCTTTTTGTTTGCTATAGCCACCATCACGCCGGTGATGTAGTCGATCACGGCGAAAATGATGAGCGCGTAGAGAAGGCCGTCAACTCCTCCGAGGAATAGGCCTAGCCAGGCGCCGAGCGCGGTAAAGGCAGTTTGGATTTTAGCCCAAATGATGTCAATTAAAAAGTTTCTCATGGTAATTACTCCCTTCCTTATTTCCAAAAACAAAAGAGCGCCTTACGCTCCTTATTGAAATCTGTGATCTTTTGTTTCGTTCGTTTCGAATATGCCGGGTCATTGGCATAGATATAATCGCCATCGTACTTCCAGACGCATATGTAATGCCCACCCGAAGTCCAGTAGCCTTTGCCCATGGATGCGACAGCGTAGCCACCAGAGTCAAGGCACGCTTTGAGCGTTGGGAGCGATGTGGTTTTCACATACTTGGAGAAACCGTACTCGCTGGCTATATGTGGGAAGAAGCTCCAGTTTGTGCCGCTGCTGTAGGACCGGTCTCCCCATGCCATAGCCTTGTCGGCCAGATCGGGCGGGGTAACCTTGCTGTCGATCAATGTCGCCACTATGTCCGCCATAGCGGTTGGTCCGCAGGCCGAGGATTTCATCGTCTGTGATTTGTCCCCGTGGGACGAATACATCTTGGACGCCCATTTCTTATCATACTGTTTGTAGTCAACAGGCTTTTTGTACGTGACCTTCTGTGCGGCAGCCGGTTCCTCTCCCAGCAGTTTGCCCCAGGTGAGCGGGCCTACGATACCGTCGGCCTTCAGCCCGTTGGCGCTTTGGTAGGCTACCACCGCAGCTTTCGTGACCGGCCCAAATAATCCGTCGGCGGTGATGCCGAGCAGCTCCTGCAGCTTCCGGACATCATCACCCTTACTACCCTTGCGTATCGTGTTCATCTTCGTCCTCCTTCTCTTCCGGCTCAAGCTTTATGAGCTCTCCGTCCTGCCTGATCCATACCTCGTCAACGACGAGGGGTTCGTAGTATTGATCCTCGTACTTCATTTGGTATCCTCCTTAATCTTCCATGAAATTGCATGCCAGTGTGATCTTCAGTGATGAACCTACAGCACTTCCGCAGTGGTTCATAAGGTACATCTTACCGTCCGTCTCGATGATCAGTTTTATATACCGCGCTTCCGTAACGATTGAGAACTGGTAATTGTCGCCCGGCAGAATTCCCGTGGGCAATGTGGCAATTTGCGTTCTCTGTGTAGCGTTCTGGGCATATGAGGAGAGCGTTGCGTTTAGCTTGATCGCGCCTTTGACGTAGACCACCTTGTTCCTTCGCCGGGCCATGGGCGTTGTAGTGCTGTCATAGGCCGTGCTGTTCACCAGCGTCAATGCC
>JAEEGL014549147.1_pt1 | contig 25484 bp, 34 predicted proteins | sample 9134231 | NCBI WGS metagenome assembly JAEEGL01 (sample SAMN16246548, study PRJNA631951) | gut metagenome | biome: gut microbiome; feature: rumen; material: fiber-attached | host: Bos | place: Iran: Karaj | collected 2018-10
ATGAATTTGTAATCAATGCAATAAAAAAGGAAGATACTATCTTCCTATTATTAGTAATACATAAGCTATACTACAAGCAGCTCCACAAGCCAATCCAATGATTGATAACAAAATGGAAGCTAATGCAAAACCTTTATTATTATTTTCTACTATTAGTTTTAAATCTTCTTTCTTAACATCCTTTTGTTTTTTAAGTAATTCTGGATGATCTTTAGGATTAATAGGATATTTTTTTTGAATTAAGTCTAATTTAGTAGTTACTCTAACATTTAAGCTTTGTGTAGCCATTGTTCTTTCTACTTTATTAGTTTTCTCTTCTTTAGTTAATACTTTTTCGTGTTCTTTTTGTAAATCTGTTATTCTGTTAAAGTTATTAACTATCTTTTCTTCTAATTTACTAGCTTCTTTTAAATCAATATTGTTATATATTATTCTAACCATTGCATCAAGATATAGTTTTTTAGCATCATTTAATGATTCAGTTATTTTCTTGATTTTATTATAGTATCTATTGAATAATACGTTAAGTAATGCAGTTTGGTCTACATATATATTGTTTAAAACATATTCTCCTTCACCAACCGTTTTTTCTTTTTCATAGTTAGTTGAAACAGAGATTGGTGCAAAGTAAGCATCTAACCATTCTGGTTTACCTTGAGTATTAATTTTACTTATTAAATAATAATCTAATCCTCTATGTTTTCTTCCGACTATTAAGTCAAATATTATCATTCTTAAATAGTTTTTTGTAATAGCATCTAATGATTTTTTTGATAAGGATGTATTCTTTTGAATTTGAATCTCTTTAGCAATGGCATTTATTCCCAAATCTATTAGTTTTGCTATTTCATTTTCATCTTTAATAGCATTTCCTTTATTATTGATAGAGTATTTTAAGGAATTTCTAAGATTGTCTCCTTCAACTCCTGATATCATACCTTTATTAAGGTATTCAACTACGTGATTTAGGATTGTGCTAGCAGATATTCTTGTTTCAATATCTTTACTGTAGTTTAAAGGTACAAATACTCCAGCATTTGCATCATTTGTAACGATTCTTTTTGTTACTTCATGATCAACATCTAATAGTTCTGCTATATCAGATCTTATAATATCGCAATCATCTATATATAAAGTTTCAGGTCTTGTACTACTATTCTTGTATAGACCAAAAACTGTATTATTTAATTGAACTAGTGAAGAACCATCACTAAAACTATTGATAACATCAATAGTAATTGGTTCTTCTTCACGGATACCATTATCTAGTGAAACTATATAAAATTGTGATGTTTTGTTATCCATATTATCGCTCCTTAGACTATATATAAATTATACCAAAAAAACTGGAAATATGATATAAAAAAATGCATTTTTTTCATAAAAAAAGACCATTAGGTCTTTTATTATCTAATGGTGCCGAGGGACTGAGTTAAACAAGCCACCTTATGCAAACAAAGCATATATTCTAACGTTACAACTACCTCGGCATAAGTAATGTAATTTGATTATAGCATATTTTCTATAAAATATACTATTTTTTGGTTCATTTTACATTAAAAATGGTGCCGACTGAGGGATTTGAACCCCCGACCTACGCGTTACGAGGGCGTTGCACTACCACTGTGCTAAGTCGGCATGTATGTATTATACCACTTTTTGAGCATAAAAAAAGCCTTCTAATTAAGGCTTATTCTTCAAAATGGTGGAGCAGAGGAGAATCGAACTCCTGTCCAAAATACTTTGTAATACAACGTCTACAAGTTTAGTTAGATTTTTAATTTCATTAAGCAGCCGGCTATAACGTACCTACTATCTTAACTAGCCATATTAGTTTTCATTACTATATATATGGCACTATAGTAATATACTCTCTATATATAAACCCTTATCCTATTCTAGAGATAAAAATAAGTAAGAGTGCTCCTTATACCTATTATTAGGCAAATGCTAAAGCATTAGGAGCGAAACTATAAGAAGTTTCGTCATTTAATTTTAATTTGTGAATTTTAGGTATTCCTACCACTTGCAGTCATATTCAAACATACTCTGTCGAAACCAAGTCTGCCCCAGCAGTGGATTAATTATAGCATAATTTGGATCTATTTTAAAAATTTTTTAGGTTTTTTCAGCAAATTTTGACACAATTTTGGGCGAGTGCTATAATTTTTTACGACAAAGGAAAGGGATTTTGAAAATATATTATCATATTATATAAGTAAAGTTGACTTTTTACCTTATATATGGTAGTGTATCGTCTCGATAAGGCGAATTCATATTTAAAGGGGGATTATGATTATGACAAAGAATTGTTATGAAGTTCTTGGAATTGACGAGAAAGCTTCTGAAGAAGAAATTAATAATGCTTATTCAGTACTTATTAACAAACTTTCAGAAGATTTTAATGATGGAACAATAAATATTGAAGAAGCTACTCAAAGAAAGAATGAATTAAGAGAGGCAAAAGATCAAGCTATTCTTGGTTTAACTAGTGCTCATGTAGCTGATACTACTGGTAATACTAGTGATTCTAAAAAGGAGAAAAAAGGTACTGGATGGAAAGTTGCTACTGCTGCTCTAACAGTTGCATTAATAGTATCTCTTACATCTCAATTTGGTGGTTGTGAAAGAATCAGCAAAGCTGCTGCTGATATGTTTGGTTCTAAAACTACTACTGAACAATCTCTAGAATCTGAAACTACTTCAGAAGCTTCAACAGAAGCGTCTACTGAAAGCGAAGCTGCTGATGTAAAAGATGAAGAACAAATGTCACCGGAAGAGTATGGTAAATTAATTAGAGAAAATGCTGAAGCTCTTGAAGGAGAACTTGCTGCTGCTGGTTACTTAACTTCTGACGGTAAACAATATTCTGCTGACGAATTAGAGTATATTATTGCTGTAGTTAATGGAGAATACTCTCCAGAAGACGAAGCTGCAGCTAACTATGCATTGAATGATGTTTTACAATTCTTAGTTACTGACTCAGAATTAATGAGACAAAGAGTTCAATTAAATGGTTATATACCAGAAGATATTGAATTTGGTGATGACGAATTAGTTAGTGCTTACAATGCACATAAAGAACACGTTGATCAATTACAACAAAGTACACCAAAATTCTCATTAGTAGACAGATTGTTATTACGTTCTGACTATGAAGAAGGTGTAGTTGCTTACTTACACTTATTAGAAAGTAATTATCAAAGATGTCTATATGCTAGCGGAGATAATGCAAATGTTGAAACTGATACTATTTTCTTAGAAACTATGGCTTCAGGTATTGCATTAGAAAATGAAGGTAAATATACATTTACTTGGGAAGGTAAAGAATATACTGTTGCATTAAATCAATTAGTATCATCTGAGAAAAAATCTCAAGTGGTAGGATACTTATATTTCTACTATATGAGTGCAATTTCTTGCTTCGATTCAGTTATTGATAACGCAGTTATGAATGATGAAGAAGTATATGAATGGTCTATTACTGATGAGTATAATGGTACTAGATATGATTATAGATATCGTTTAGATCCTGATAAACAAGCATTAGAATATGTTGATGAAGCAGGACAAGAACACTATGGCCCTGCTTGGGTTGAAGATTTAAATTTACCTAATTCTCTAGTTAATCCTGATGAGAAATATAGTAGAGCTTGGTACTCTATTGAAGAATTCCAACAAAGTATCAACGCTGTTTGTACAGCTGACGAAGTTAGAGTTATAGCATATGACGATGATTATGTTGCTGACAACAGAACTTGGGATGCTGATAAGACTGCAAGAGAAGTATTACCAGATTCTGAAGATACTAAATTAATAATGAATCATGATGATGATATGGAATCAATGGAAATTTGGGAACGTAACTTATTACGTAACCTAGATTACAACATTGGTAAAACAGATACAGCTTACTTAGCATACAATCATGGTAAAGTATATAAATACGATAGATAAGATTAAGTAATGAAATATTATTGAATGGAGGGTTTTATATGTACGAAGAAAACAATGTTACTTATAAGGTTGGAATCAACTGGAAAGATGTAATAGTTAAGATTATTTTATTAATATTGTTTGTCTTACTATTATATTGGTTGTTCCCAAAAGCTGACTTAGATGTATTCTATGATAGCGTTTATACAAACAATATTAATACAATGAAGGATGCAGCTAGAAATTATTATACTGTTGATAAATTACCTTCTGCTGTTGGTGAACAAACTTCTATGTCTTTAAAAGAGATGGTAGATAATCATTTAATTATTAGATTCACTGACAAAGATGAGAAAACTTGTGATGAAACTAATAGTAAAGTTGAAGTTACAAAGATTTCTGATAATGAACATACAATGAAAGTTCAATTAAATTGTGGTTCTCAAGAAGATTATATTCTTGAAACAATATCTACTTCTACATTATGTTCAGACGGAAAATGTACTGTTGTTATCAACAACAATAACAATTCTGTAAATGGTGCTTCAAGTTCAAACGGAAGTTCAAATAGCAACGGAAATGCTAATGGATCTAACGGATCTAATGGAAATGGTTCTGCTGCTAATAATGGAACTTCTACAAATAGTGGTACTGGAAGTACAACTACTAGTGATAGTGGTGTAGAAAGAGATAACACTGATTATAGTGGTTATGATGTTAAAGATGGTATTTACAAAACTAAAGTAACATACTATCAACATAGAAAAGCTATAACAAGTACTTCTACAGTTTATACTTGTCCTTCTGGATATACTAAAACTGGTAGTGGTGCTAACACTAAATGTTATAAATCAACAAATGGTGCTGTTATAGCAGCTACTCCTCACTATAGTCCTGATCAAGTAATTACTACTGATGCAAAACTAAGTGATGGTGGTACTAAAGTAGTTTATACAGATCCAATTAAAACTAAGACTGGTACAGATTATTCTTGTCCTGCTAACTATACATTAAATGGATCTTACTGTGTTAAATATACAGATGCTACTGCTAAAGAAGGTCAAACTACTTATACTTGTCCTTCTGGATATACTAAGAATGGTACTAAGTGTACAAAAACTTATACTGCTACTTATAAACCTGGTGCAACTTCTTATAGTTGTCCAAATGGTGGTACTCTAAGTGGAAAAACTTGTACTTTAACAGCTAATCCATCTAGTTCAACTACTTATACTTGTCCTTCTGGATATACTAAGAATGGTACTAGTTGTTATAAAGTTCAAAATGCTACTGCTAATACTACTTATAGTTGTCCTTCTGGATATACTAAATCTGGTAGTGGTTCAAGTACTAAATGTAGTAAAACTACAACAAGTTCTTACAATGCTACTGCTACTAAATATGTAAGTAGTTATAGTTGTCCTTCTGGATATAGTAAGTCTGGAACAACTTGTAAGAAAACTACAACTATTAATGCTACTAAACATACTGGTTATAATAGTTGGGTAAACCAAGGAACTAGATATTACACATCTTCAGGTAAAGCTTATACTGGTTCTACTTCTAAGTTAGTTTATGTTGCTAGAGTAACAGGAGCTGCTTGTGGTAGTGCTTGTGGTAACTCAGGTATTTGGTATAAATATACATATTATACAAGATCAACTTATACATACTATACTTGTCCTTCTGGATATAGTAAGTCTGGATCTAAGTGTTCTACTACTACAACTAAGAGTGCTACTGCTAACTATAGTACTAAATATAGTTGTCCAAATGGTGGAACATTAAGTGGAACTAAGTGTAATAAATCTACTACATCTAATGCTAATCCAACTAGTTCAACTACTTATAGTTGTCCTTCTGGATATACTAAATCTGGTAGTGGTTCAAGTACTAAATGTACTTATACTATAAAAGCTACTGCTACTACTACTTATACTTGTCCTTCTGGATATACTAAGTCTGGTAGTGGTTCAAGTACTAAATGTACTAAAACATACAATGCTACTGGAAAAGAAGGTGCTGGTTCATATGTATGTGAAAGCGGAGATACTTTAAGTGGATCTACTTGTACACATACAATCAATGCTACTGAGCAACACGGTCAAACAGTTTATACTTGTCCTTCTGGATATACGTTAACTGCTGATAATAAGTGTGAATCTAAAACACCTGCTACACCAACTGATATTTACTCTTATAGCTGTCCTGCTGGATATATGACAAGAGGTACTGGTGCTAATACTGAATGTTATAAAGAAGAAAAAATTACAGGTTATTATTGTGAAGATTCTCAAGCAACTTTAACATCTGATAATAAGTGTGTTAAAACTGTTAAAGGATCAATCATCAATTATACTTGTCCTTCTGGATATACATTAAGTGGTACTAAATGTACTAAGAAATCATCTATCACAATTGACGCAACTAAGAATACTAAAACTAATACTTCATATAAATATAAATGGAGCAAGAGTTCATACTTAGATGGATGGACATTTACTGGTAAAACAAAAACCGTATATGAAACATATACAGCTGGTCAACAATAATAAATTATTACTTAATTAATTAAAAAGAAGATGGTTAACATCTTCTTTTTATATGTTTTAAGGCTTATATAGAAACGAATATACTTTTTGTGGTTCATTAATCGCCAAATATAAAATACACCCTAATTAAGCTTAAAACAGCAATATAAAAGAGATGCTATATTATGCATCTCTTATTTACTAAATCCTACTATATCATCATATATCTTTTTAATATCTTGCTTTTCTTTTTCACTGTATGATGTTGTTAGTATATCAAATATATCTTTTGTTTTTGATTTGTTACTTTTTACTTTTCTTTCAAAATCATTTAGTACAAATAATATACTATCTTCATCTGATAACCTTTCAAAAGATGATACTTGCATAATGCCATATTTTGTTTCTCTTTTGGTTATTAATCCTATATATGCATTTATACTTCTTTTTATTTGTGGAGTATTATAATCGTTATATACCATAATGGCATATAGTGTATTATTTATCTTATTGTTTTTACTTTTTACTATATATGAATATTTGTTTTTAAATTTTGCATATTGTAATATGTTTTTTTCTCTTTTATACGTTGTCTTTTTAGATTCTCTTTTAATAATTAAGTCTTTAGTACTGATTCTATATAAATAAATTATAAATAGTATTATCAAGAACCAGATGAACGGCCTTATAGATTCAGGATCAGGTATTACTGTATCTACTTTACTGATGAATAGATTGTAAGTTAGAACACTTATTATAATACTTAAAAGGCTTTCTATAATAAATGTAGTATTATTTACTTCTTTTTCATTGTTTATTATGTTTGTTATATAAAAGTTTCTAATAAATATCTCAAATACAACTATTAAGAAGATATTTTCTTTAACTATTGGTATTAAAGCTGCAATCAATATAATATAAACTGTCGGAATAAGCAGTTGATTTAATCTCCTGTTTTCTTTTTTATTAAAATAACTCAATATCATAGTTAAAGGTATTGTAAGTATTATTTGTAGTATTAAAGTAAGTAGATTCATAGTTATTCTCCTTTTTTAATAGTTGTTATACTACTATAATTTATAATCTTTGTCAAACAAACAAAAAGCAGATTATATCTGCTTTTTATATTTGTGATTTTAAGATTCTTGTTAATATGATAATTAACTCTGGATCTTTAACACGATCAACATAAGTATCTTGACCATCAATTATTTCTTCTACTATTGCAACATTAGTTGGAATAATATCTTTGTTTTCATCTACACCCATTACCAAGAAGTATTTAACTCCTCCATACATGGTTTCATTTAAAACAACGTATTTTTCATTGTTTTCTAAACTTATAATTGTATTTGTTTTAAGGGCCATGTTATCACTCCTTATTCATTTAAACTATTGATGTAAGCATTAAGCTCTTCTTTTAATTCATCAGATACTATATTATCACTTTTTTCAGAATTTGTGTCATTATTCGATGTATTGAACATATTATCTATTGCTAATTCTTCATCACTTGTTCCAGTTTCTGGTACACTTTGTAATTCTACTGGTGCTTCTTCAACAGCTGGTGTTTCCTCTTGAGGATTTTCTTCTGTAGAAATTTCTGTTGTTGCTTCTTCTATATTTTCAGCAGGTGATTCTTGTGTAACTTCTTCTGTTGGTTGTTCAACTACAGGTTGTTCGAATTGAGCAAATGGATTATCTTGTATTTCTTCTTCAGCCGGTTGTTCTTGAACTTCTTCTTGAGGTGTTTCTTCTACTGGTTGATTACCAAGTGCTTGATCTATAGTTATTGGTTGCTCTTCATCATTTGTTGATTCTTCGATTGGTGTTTCTTCAACCTTTTGGCTATCTATTTCATCTAAACTAATTGGTTGTTCTTCATCAGATGTGACAACGCTCGTTTCTTGGCCACCTTCAGTTCCTTCTTCTGTTTCAGTTTCTTCTTCAGTTTCTTCTGCTGGAGTTTCTTCTGATTGTTCTTCTTGTGGTTCTTCTATCCCTTCTTCTGAAGTTTCCTCTGTTGGTGTTTCTTCTTCAGTAGATTGTTCATTTTCAGTATTGAACTCAATTGGGACTTCTAGTTCATAATCACCTGTTTCTTCCGTTGAAGTTTCTTCATCTACTGTTTGTGGCTCTTCTGGATTTTCTTCTTGTTGAACGATCTCATTTGGATTAGTAATCTCTGTTTCTTCAATTACTCTTATTCCTCTTGGTTGAACGCTTTCAACCGGTTCATCTAATGAATCTACCATCTCATATTGATTGTAGTGAACCATGGAATCATAATCAACAGCTTGTATTTGACTACTACTATTTATTTTTTCATAATCAACTATATCGTCTAGATTAATTCCTATTAGTTTTTCTAATCTTTTTATTACATCCAATGGTGTATCTGGGAATTGACGACGATGTTTTATATCAATTACTATTTGCGCTAATTCTTTTAAGGTATCTTTATCTTTGTTTTTACTAGATATATCAATTATTCCAGATTTCTTTGATAGAAGTCTATTTTTAATGTCTTCTATTTCTTCTTGAGCTTTTAAAATTCTATTATTTATAGCTACTACGTCATTATTTAATAATCTAGTTGCTTCTGCAATATCATTTGCTTCGTCATTTTTAAATGCATTGATAATCTTTTTAGCTTCTACTATGTCATCTTGTTTATCTTCGATAGATACTTTAATACTTGCTTTTGCCCCAACGCTAGTGTCAGGAGTTTCATCATATGCTTTTTGGAATTCTAATAATTCGTTTTCTTTGTTAGCAAGCATTTGACTTAATAATGTATCTTTTATTTGATATGCATATTGTTTGTCGCTATCGATTGTACCTATTTTTTCGTTAAGAGCTTCTAATTCTTTGTTCCAATTATCAATTCTTTCATTTAAATAATCTGTTCTAATTTTTTCAGGCGTGTCAGCTTCTAGAATGTTGTAACTTTTTCTATCAATTTCATTAGCAAATGTATCTCTTGCTCTAGTAGCTCTTAAAAGTTCTGCTTCTAGATTATTATCAGTTGGAACATTTATATAAGGGACATTAATTACAATATTAATTAATTGTGATAGATAATCTTTTGCTTGGTTTATATCTTCTTTGTTGTTGATTATATCTTTTATCTTTGTCTCTATGTATTTAGGATCTTTTTTAATTTCTTCTAAGCGATTAGTGGCTTTTTCAATTTTTTCTTGTAAATCTTTAATCTTTTTATTATTTTTATCTCTCTTTGTTGTATCTACATAATTATCTTTGTTTTCTAGACTAGCTTGAGTTTCAGACAATAATTTTTTCTTTCTTGAAATATCTTCTTCAATTGCAGCAATCTCATTAGATAATTCTACAATTTTATTTTGTAATTCTTCATAAGCTTGGTTTTCTGTTGATAGATTTTCAGTTATTTGAACTATTTTATCTGTTGCCTCACTAATTAGTGAATTATATCTCTTTTGAGTGCTTTCATCAGTAATTGTAGTTAGTCTGTCTTTCATGTTAGCTAGATATTTTTCATTACCCAGTTTATTTTCACGCAATAAAGACGCCTTTTCATAAAGACTTTTTTCATTTTCTTTTAATTTATCAAGTTCTTTATTTTTCTCTTTTAGAGTTTTGCGTAACTTAGTTAGTTGTTTTTTAGTAATTATTTCAATATTACGATCAGCCATTTCGGCACTTGTATCGTATATTTCGTCTTCATTTTGTGACTTTATATCTTCAATTTCATAATTGTAACTTTCAATGTTTTCAAGAATTTCTTTTTCTTCTACACGTAAAGATGGACCATCATTTTTTGAACGACACATTTTTACTAGGATATCTAAATTCCAAAAGATTTTAAGCTTATTGTCCATAATTACACACCCTTTATATTCTTATAATTATCTAGTCTAAGTTAATGATATCATAAAGATTAAGTATTTTCAACAATCTTATCCTATAAAAAAAGAACTATTATACTAGTTCTAATTTTACAGTTAGAGCGTCGTCTCCAACTCTTTCTTTTAATTTTATGATTCTAGTGTATCCACCATTTCTAGTTTCATAACGTTTAGCTAATTCATTAAAAACTTTACTAACAACTTGATCATCATTATTTAAGAAAGCTAAAGCTTTTCTTCTTGATACTAAAGTTCCTTTTTTTCCATAAGTAATCATTTTGTCAACGAATTTTCTTACTTCTTTAGCTCTTGCTTCTGTAGTAACGATAGATTCATTTAGTATTACATCTTTTGTTAAACCAGCTAAAATACTTCTACGTATACTTTTTTCTTTATTTAATCTTCTATACTTTGCCATAAGTATTTTACCTCCTTGTTTTTTCTATTAGTCGCGGAACTTAAGTCCCATTTCTTTAACTTTATCAATAACTTCTTTAAGTGATTTTTTACCTAGGTTACGTATTTTTGTAACTTCAACTTCTTTCTTAGAAATTAAATCTTGAACGGTATTAATACCAGCTCTCTTCAAGCAGTTATATGCACGAACTGAGAATTCAATTTCTTCAATTGGAGTTTCTAGTGTTTTTGTTATTGTATCTACTTTCTTTTCAGCCATTAATCCTGAAACGTCACTGATTGAATTAAGGTCTGTTACAACATTGAAGTGTTCAATTAGAATTCTAGCTGCTAAAGCCATTGCTTCTTCTGGAGTTATTGAACCATTTGTATAAACATTCATTATTAATTTATCAAAGTTTTCATTTTGTCCTACACGAGCACTTTCAACTTCGTAACTAACTCTTTCGATTGGAGAATATAGTGAGTCGATAGCTATAACACCAACTTTATTTTCTCCTAATAGTTTTTGGTTAGCTTTAGAATCAACATATCCTCTTCCGTTGCTAACTGTCATTTCCATTTCTAGTTTTCCACCTTTAACTAAGTGAGCGATTACTAGATCTGGATTAACTATTTCAATATCAGCATCTCTTTCGATGTCGCCAGCTGTAACTGTTCCTTCTTTATCAGCATATAATCTAATAACTTTATCTTCTTCTGAATGATTCTTAATTACAATGCTTTTTAAAGCAAGTATAATTGCAGTTACGTCTTCAACTATACCATCTATTTTTTGGAATTCATGCATAATTCCTTCTATTTTTACAGAAGTAATTGCACTTCCTGGTAGTGATGATAGCATTACTCTTCTTAATGCATTACCAATTGTTGTACCAAAACCTCTTTCTAGTGGTTCTAGTTCAAATTTTCCATAATGATTGCTTTCTATATATTCTGTAATTTTATATTCTGGTTTTTCAAATTTTAACATACTCTTAAGACCCTTCTTTCAATCAATTAATTTCTTGGACGTTTTGGTGGACGACATCCGTTGTGTGGAACTGGAGTGACGTCTATAATAGTTGTAATTTCAAGTCCAGCAGTTTGTAGTGAACGAATAGCGTTTTCACGTCCTGCACCTAAACCTTTAACGTATACTTCTACTTTTTTAACTCCGTTGTCCATTGCAGCTTTTGCAGCAGCTTCAGCGCTCATACCAGCAGCAAATGGAGTTTTCTTCTTAGAACCTTTATAACCAATAGTTCCTGCAGAAGCCCAACTGATAACATTTCCATCTTTATCTGTAATAGTAACTACAGTATTGTTATATGTTGAATGAATATGAGCTTGTGCTTCTGGAATATTCTTTTTAACTTTTCTTTTTCTTCTATTATAAGCCATAATTCTTTTTAACCTCCTATTTATTATTTAGTAGCTTTTTTCTTATTAGCAACTACTTTACCTTTACCTTTTCTTGTACGAGCATTTCTTGAAGTTCTTTGACCATGTACTGGAAGTCCTTTTTTATGTCTTGTTCCTTGATATGAATTGATTTCCATTTTGTTCTTAATATTTAATTGAACTTCACGACGCAAGTCACCTTCAACAATGTTTTTGTCTACTTCTGTACGTAATTTAGCAATTTCGTCATCAGTAAGATCTTTGATTTTTTTGTCTCTTGCTACACCAGCTGCATCACAAATTTGATTAGCTAAACTTCTACCAATACCATAAATAGCAGTTAAACCTATACAAGTATGTTTTTCACCTGGTAATTCGATATTTTTAATACGTGCCATATTTTTCCTCCTAATAATTAACCTTGTTTTTGTTTGTGTTTTGGATTTTCACAAATAACCATTATTTTTCCTTTTCTTTTAATTATTTTGCACTTTGCACAAATTTTTTTAACTGATGGTCTTACTTTCATAATTGTACCTCCATTATTTTATCTTTTATTCCATATTATGCGCCCACGTGTTAAATCATAAGGCGACAATTCTATTGTTACTGTATCACCTGGTAAGATACGAATCATATTTACTCGCATTTTACCAGAAACGTAGGCTTCTACAGTGTGTCCGTTAGGTAATTCAACGATAAGATTTCCTCCCTTAAGGACTTCTTTTATTTTACCTTCTACTTCTATTTTTTCTTCTTTAGCCATTTTATATCTCCTATATTTAATATTTACCTTTTTAGAGTTTATCTGATGTTGATAACTTTTTAGTTATCAACATCATCACTCCCAAGAATATTTTCTATGTTTTTGAAAATGTCTTCTGTATCCATGCTAGAATCTACTTTTTCAAGTACCCCTTTTTCTTCATAATACTCTAATAATGGATTTGTTAATTCAATGAACTTATCAAATCTAGTAACGAAAGCTTCTTCGTTATCATCACTTCTTTGAGATAGTTCTCCTTGACATTTATCGCATATTCCATTCTTTTTAGGCATCAAATTTTGAAAATATGTATTGTAGCTTGCTCCACATTGTGAACAAACTATTCTTCCAAGAGCTCTTTTTTTAGCTGTTTCTGGATCAAGATCTAGGTAAATTGTTGTATAGTTATCTATACCCAATTCATCAAATATTGATGATAATGTTTCAGCTTGAGCTATATTTCTTGGATAGCCATCTAAAATGAATTTTTGATGCTTTACCTTTGCTAATTCATTTTTTAATAATTTAGTGATTAGTTCATCACTAACAAATTCGCCTTTTGATATTATTTCATTGATTTCTTTTCCAAGTTCTGAACCAGTTTTTATTTCGGCTCTTAATAAGTCTCCTGTTGATAAATGTTTATAGTCATATTTGTTCTCCAATAACGTACTTTGTGTACCCTTGCCAGCAGCAGGTGGAGCTATAAATATAATATTCTTCATTATCTCCTAATACCTGCCTTATGACTACGACTTACAAGACTACTTTCAAGTTGCTTGTATGTTTGAATTGCAACACCAACAACGATTAATAATCCTGTACCACCGATTGTAACTGTACTTGATAATCCTGAGAATTTAGTAAATACAATTGGTAAACCGGCGATTATCATTAAGAATACTGAACCAGCAACTGTTAGTTTAGATAGAATATTACTTACATATTCTATTGTATCACTTCCTGGTCTAACACCTGGAATGTATGCACCTGCTTTACTTAAGTTCTTAGACATTTCTTCTGGATTCATTTGTAAGAATGTATAGAAATATCCAAAGAAGAATATTAATCCCATGTATAGTATAAATCCAGTTAATGAAGTGTTAATAATGTAATTATTTACAAAATTAACTGCACTCTCTTTATTAATTAGGTTAACAACTGTAACAGGGATTGTTAGCAAAGTTGATGCGAAGATTACTGGAATAACACCAGCTGTATTAATCTTAATTGGTAAGAAGTTTTGTCTTCCACCATAAGCACTATTTGTTCTATTAGCATATTGTATTGGAATTCTTCGTTCGGCCAATTCGACCCATACCATTCCAACTATAATTAATAAGTAAACTATTACGAATGAACTAAATAAGATTGTTCCTATTGTTTTAGTGAATGTATCACCAAGTATTAAATCTTTAAATGATGTTACGAATACTCCTGGCATAGATTGTAAAATACCAGCCATAATCATTAATGATACACCATTTCCTAATCCATATTTAGTGATTTTGTCACCTAACCATAATAGTAAACATGTACCAGCAGTCATAACAACTGTTGTTTTTAAGATAGTTAGAACATCTGAACTTCCGCTATAAACAATTGTAAATATATAGCCTTGAATAAATGCGAAAGCAATACCTAACCATCTTGTAATTTTATTGATTTTTTGCTTTCCTGTGTAACCTTCCTCTTTTAACTCTTTAAAGTATGGAACGATATCCATTTGTAATAATTGAGTTATGATTTGAGCTGTAATATATGGAGTAACACCTAATGCAAAGATTGAAAAGTTTTGTAAACCTCCACCAGTCATTAAGTTAAAGATTTCTAAGAAACCTAATTCTTCATATACTGTATTTGCCCATGGAACAGTTATTGTGTTACCAAAGCAAAATATTGCTAAACAAAATAGTGTAAAATATATTCTTTTTCTTAAATCTTTATTATTACGGTTAAATAGTTGTTTAAATATCTTAAACATCTAAATCACCTCTGCTTTTCCGCCAGCACTTTCGATTTTTGTAACGGCTGAACTTGAGAATCTGTTAGCTTTAACAGTTATTTTCTTTTCTAGTTCACCATTGCCTAAGACTTTAACGCCACAAAGTTGTTTTTTGATAATACCCTTTTCTTTTAATAATTCTGGAGTAACTTCGTCTCCGTCATTGAAAAATTTATTTAAATCACTTAAGTTTATTGTTGCATATTCAACTCTAAAACGAGCATTGTTGAATCCACGTTTTGGGATTCTTCTATATAATGGAGTTTGTCCACCTTGGAACCAAGGAGAAATACTTACACCTGAACGTGATTTTTGACCTTTTTGTCCACGTCCAGAAGTTTTTCCTGTTCCACTTCCAGGTCCACGACCAACTCTTTTGTTTGCTTTAGCTTCTGGAGCTTTTTGTAATTCGTTTAATTTCATACTATAACTCCTCTACTTTCTTTCCTCTTAATTCTGCAACTTGTTCTGGAGTTTTTTGCATCTTTAGAGCTTCTAAAGTAGCTTTTGCAACATTGATCTTTGTATTTGATCCAAGTGATTTTGAAACTATATCACGTACACCAGCAAGTTCTAATACGTCACGAGCTGATCCACCAGCGATAACTCCTGTACCTGGAGCAGCAGGTTTAATAAGAACTTGAGCACGTCCCACTTTTCCAATAGCTTCGTGTGGGATTGTTCTATTATCAATTAATGCAACTTTCATTACGTTTTTATTTGCTGCTTGAATACCCTTTTTAATAGCTTCAGGAACTTCATTAGCTTTTCCAGTTCCGATTCCTACAAGACCTTTTCTATTTCCAACTACAACTGTAGCTGAGAATCTAAAGTGACGTCCACCTTTTGTAACCTTTGTTACACGACCTATAGAAACAACTTTTTCTTCAAGCAAATTTTTCTTAGAGTCCATTTTTGTTTTTGGCATAATCTGTACCTCCCTCTTAGAATTCTAGTCCATTTTCACGTGCTGCTTCTGCTAGAGCTTCTACACGTCCGTGGTAAAGGTATCCACCTCTATCGAAAACTACACTTTTAATTTTTAATTTTTTTGCTTTTTCAGCAATGTCTTTTCCAACTGCCTTTGCACCTTCAACATTGCCACCATTTTTTATTTTCAATTCGACAGATGAAGAGCTTGCTAGAGTAACGCCCTTAACATCATCGATTAGTTGCGCAAAGATTTGAGTATTTGATCTAAATACATTTAATCTTGGACATTCTGCAGTTCCGCTAATTTTGTTACGAATACGAGCATGTCTTTTTTTACGCATATCATTTCTTGATTCTTTTACTATCATAATATCTCGACTCCTTACCCTTATTTAGCAGCTTTCTTACCTTCTTTACGACGTACATATTCACCTTTGTAACGAATTCCTTTACCTTTATAAGGTTCAGGTCTTCTTACATCACGAACGTGAGCCGCAAATTCGGAAACTTTTTGCTTATCTATTCCTGAAATAGTGATTTCAGTATTACTTACTGATTCAGCTTTTAAACCAGTAGGTACTTCCATTACTACTGGGTTTGAATAACCAGCATTAATAGTTATTTTATTGCCAGATACTTGGAATCTATATCCAACTCCGACAGCTTCTAATGATTTAGAATAACCATCTGTTACACCTTTAATCATATTATTGATTAATGAATTTGTTGTTCCGTGTAATTGTTTAGATATTTTATTGTCATCTGGTCTTTTTGTTAATACTTTGCCTTCAACTTCTTCTACAGTGATAATTGGGCTTTTTTCAAAACTCAATTCACCTTTAGGACCTTTTACAGTTATAGTATTATTGTCAATTGTTACAGTAACTCCTGTAGGAATTACTAATTCTCTTTTTCCTATTCTACTCATAACTATTTTTCCTTACCAAATATAGGCAAGTACTTCTCCTCCTAGACCAGCTTCACGAGCTGCTTTGTCAGTCATTAATCCTTTTGAAGTTGAAATAATTGCAATTCCTAAACCGTTAAGAACACGAGGAATTTCATTACTTTTGGCATATACACGTAATCCTGATTTAGAAATTCTTTTTAAACCTGTGATTACTCTTTCTTTTTTAGCTCCATACTTAAGCGTTAGAGTTAATCTATCACCTTTAGTATTCTTTTCATATTTGAAGTCTTCAATATATCCTTCTGCTTTTAGTATTTCAGCAATACCTAAAGTCATTTTTGATCCTAAAACTTCTACTGATTCATATTTCATTTGATTTGCATTACGAATTCTTGTAAGCATATCTGCTATTATATCTTGTACCATAGTCTAAATTCCTCCTTTCTACCAACTTGACTTCTTAACGCCAGGTATTTGTCCATTGTTTGCTAATTCTCTAAAACAAATACGACATAATTTGTATTTACGTAGAACTCCGTGAGGACGTCCACATCTTTCACAACGAGTATAAGCTCTTGATTTAAATTTTGCAGGTCTTTGTTGTTTAACTTTTAAACTTGTTTTTGCCATTGTTTCTTTCCTCCCTTTCTACTTTCTAAATGGCATTCCGAAACCACTAAGTAGTTCTAATGCTTCTTCGTTTGTTTTTGCTGTTGTTACGAATACGATATCCATACCTCTAATTTTTAGTACTTGATCATATTCAATTTCTGGGAATACGATTTGTTCTTTTATTCCTAGAGTATAATTTCCTTTTCCATCAAATGCAGTTTTTGATACACCTCTAAAATCTCTAACACGAGGAAGTGAAATCTTAACTAATTTTTCAAAGAAATTATACATTTTTTCTCCACGTAAAGTAACTTTTGCTCCGATTGGGTTGCCTTCTCTAATTTTGAAGCCAGCTATTGATTTACGAGCTCTAGTTACTACTGGTTTTTGACCTGATAATAATTCAAGGTCAGCCATTGCTGCATCGATGAATTTAGAGTCATGTGCTCCATCTCCAACACCCATGTTGATAACTATTTTTTCTAGTTTAGGAACTTCCATTTTAGAAGAATAGTTGAATTTTTTCATTAGGTTATCAGCAATTTCTTCATTATATAACTTTTTAAATGTACTCATATTATCACCTACTAACTAGCTTTCTTTTCTGTTTTCTTTGTAGTTTTTTTAGCAGCCGCTTTTTTAGGAGCTTTAGTTTCTTCTTTCTTAGTGTCTACTTTAGCTTCTTTTTTAGGAGCTTTTTTACTTGCTTCAACTACTTTTACGTTTGATACATGAATTGGTGCTTCCATTTCTTGGATTGAACCAACTTCACTCATTCTGTTTGGTTTAATATGTTTTTTGATCATATTAATACCTTCAACTACGACTTTGTTTTCTTTTTTAAGTGTTTTAATTATTCTTCCTTCCTTACCTCTATCTTTACCAGCAAGGATTTTTACATTATCTCCAACTTTAACTTTCATATTCAGTACCTCCTATAATACTTCAGGTGCAAGTGATACGATTTTCATGAAATCATGGTCACGTAATTCACGAGCAACAGGTCCCAAAACTCTTGTTCCGATTGGACTCTTGTCTTCTCTAATTAAAACACATGCATTGTCGTCGAATTTAATGTAAGAACCATCAGCTCTTCTAACGCCTTGTACTGTTCTTACTATTACAGCTTTTACTACCCTTCCTGCAGGTACGTTGCTGTTAGGAATTGCTTTTTTAACAGTTCCAACTACGATATCACCAATGTTACCGCTTTTTACTTTACTACCACCAACAACTCTAATAACAAGTATTTCACGTGCTCCAGAGTTATCAGCAACTTTAAGTCTACTTTCTTGCATTACCATAATGATACCCCCTATAGAACTACAGCTTCGATTAATACTTCAACAAGTTCATATCTTTTAGTTTTTGATAATGGTCTTGTAGCACTAATTCTAACTGTATCTCCTTCTTTTGCGATATTTTTCTCATCATGAGCAGTATATTTCTTAGAGTATTTAACTCTTTTTCCATAAAGTGGATGCTTTTTATATGTTTCAACTAAAACAGTAATAGTTTTATCATTTTTTGCACTTACTACTTTACCAACTAATGTAGCTTTTTTAGTTTCTGCCATTATTTTTCGCCTCCATTTTCATTTTTTCTTTCTGTTAGAATTGTATTCATTCTAGCAACATTTTTTCTTAATTCTTTGATTCTAGATGGTTTTTCTAATGAACCTGTTGATTGTTTTAATCTTAAATCAAATAATTCTTTTTTAGATTCTTTGATTTTAGTAGCTAATTCTTCATCAGATAAAGCTCTAAGTTCTTTAAGAGTTTCATTAACTTTCATTAGATTCACCACTTTCTTTTTTAACTATCTTACATGTAACAGGTAATTTGTGAGATGCAAGTCTTAATGCTTCTCTTGCGATTTCTTCACTTACTTGTCCTATCTCAAACATGATTTTTCCTTTTTTAACTGGTGCAACCCATAATTCTACATTACCTTTACCTTTACCTTGACGAACACCAAGAGGTTTTCTTGTTAAAGGTGTATGTGGGAAAATGTTTATCCAAACTTTTCCACCACGTTTCATGTAACGAGTCATTGCTATACGAGCAGCCTCAATTTGTTGTGAAGTTATGTAAGATCCTTTTGTAGCCATTAAACCAAATTCACCAAAGTGTAATTCAGTATTTCCTTTTGCATGTCCTTCGTATGATAAACGGTGTTGTTTACGATACTTAGTTCTTTTTGGCATCAACATCTTTAACATCTCCCTTCACGTTCTTTTTAGTAGGAAGAATTTCACCTTTGTAGATCCAAACTTTAACACCAATCTTACCGTATGTTGTATTAGCTTCAGCAATAGCGAAGTCAACATCAGCTCTGATTGTATGTAGTGGAACTGTTCCTTCTACATATCCTTCAGTACGAGCCATTTCAGCTCCACCAAGTCTTCCAGAAACTGCAGTCTTAATACCTTTAGCTCCAGCTTTCATTGTGTTTCTGATAGCTCTCTTTTGAGCACTTCTAAATGGTGCTCTAGCTTCGATTTGACTAGCAATTTGTTCTGCAACTAATTTTGCATTTAAATCTGGATTTTTAACTTCAATGATTGATACATAGATATCTTCATCTACTAATTTCATTAATTTACTTCTTAATTTTTTCATATCTTCTCCGCCGTGTCCGATAATAACACCAGGCTTAGCAGTATAGATCTTAACGTCTGTTCTCTTAGCAGTTCTTTCAATAACTACTTGTGCGATAGCAGCGTCTTTCATGTTATCAGCGATAAATTTACGGATTTTGTTATCTTTATTTAAAAGTGTTCCAAAATCTTTTTTATTAGCAAACCAAGATGCTTGCCAATCTTTATTAACGCCAACTCTTAGTCCTATTGGATTAACTTTTTGTCCCATGCTATTTTGCCTCCTTATTATCAGATACTTTGATAGTGATATGACTTGTTCTCTTATCTCTTCTATCTACTTTAGTTCTTGAACCAAATTTGATTCTTTTATAAACCTTACCAGGATTAATAAAACATTCAGAGATAACAAGATCTGCTTCATTTGCGCCATTGTTATTAACAGCGTTTGCAATAGCAGAATTTAATACTTTAAGAATTAATCTGCTTGATTTTGTATTAGTATTTTCTAAAATACCTTGTGCTGTATGAACATCTTTTCCTCTTATAAGATCAAGAGTCATTCTTGCTTTACGAGGAGCGATCATAGCACCTTTATGTAATGCGTATGCTTCCATTTCTTCTTATCTCCTTCCTATTTTTGTCCTGTATGTCCACCGAATTTACGAGTTAATGCAAATTCACCTAATTTGTGGCCAACCATTTCTTCAGTTATGTAAACTGGAATGAATTCTTTTCCATTGTGAACAGCTATTGTATGTCCTATGAAGTCTGGATAAATAGTTGAACGACGAGACCAAGTTTTAATAACTTCTTTTTTATTGTTTTTATTTAATTCTTGAACCCTTTTAAGTAATCTGTCGAATACATAAGGTCCTTTTTTTAAACTTCTTGCCATTATTTATTTCCTCCTATTTCTTCTTACGACTAACAATTAACTTGTCAGATTCTTTCTTATTCTTACGAGTTTTAACACCCATAGCTTTTTTACCCCAAGGTGTCATTGGTGCTTTACGTCCTACTGGAGCACGTCCTTCACCACCACCATGTGGGTGATCGTTAGGGTTCATTACAGAACCACGGTTTGTAGGTCTAATACCTTTATGACGAGTACGTCCTGCTTTACCCCAATTGATTAATTCGTAATCTTCATTACCAACTGAACCAATAGTTGCTACACAAGTTCCTAAAACCTTTCTTGTTTCACCAGATTGTAATCTGATTAATACATATTTATCTTCACGGCCAAGTATTTGTGCACTTGTTCCAGCAGCTCTACAAAGAGCAGCTCCTTTACCAGGTTGAAGTTCTATACAGTGAATAACTGTACCTACTGGAATAGATGCTAAAGGTAGAGCGTTTCCAACTTTAATATCTGCATCTGGACCAGCTTCAATAATTGTTCCTACTGTTAAATCTTTTGGAGCAATTATGTATCTTTTTTCTCCATCTTTGTAATTAACTAATGCAATATTAGCATTACGATTTGGATCATATTCGATAGTAGCTACTTTACCAGTAACTCCTACTTTATCTCTTTTAAAATCTATTACTCTGTATTTTTGTTTAGCTCCACCACCAATGTGACGAACTGTAGTTCTACCTTGATTGTTTCTTCCGCCTGTTTTGCTTTTAGAAACTAGTAGAGATTTTTCAGGAGTTGAAGTAGTTATTTCAGTATTTGCTAAAGTAGTCATACCACGACGACCATTAGTCGTTGGTTTATATTTCTTTATTGCCATAATTTCTTCTCTCCTTCTATAGTTCTATTTTGTCGCCTTCAACTAAAGTGACGAATGCTTTCTTAAATGTTTTTGTTTTACCTGTATATCTTCCAACTCTTTTATCTTTTGCTTTAGTATTTAAAGTATTAACTTTAACTACTTTTACCCCAAAAGCTTCTTCTACGGCTTTTTTGATTTGAGTTTTATTAGCATTAGCATTTACTTTAAAAGTATATACATTGTTTTCTGCTTGAATAGCAGATTTTTCTGTAATTACAGGTGCAATAATAATATCAGTATAATCTTTCATTATTTAAGTCCCCCTTCAATTACTTCTACTGCTTTAGCATCACATACTAATAAATCAGCATTTACTAAGTCATAGCAATTAATTTCATCAGCATTGATGTTATAAGCATATCCTAGGTTTCTTGTAGCCATATAAAGATTTTCGTTATCTTCACCAGTTACAAATAGAACTTTACCATTTAATTTTAATGTTGCCATTATATCTTTAATTGATTTAGTTTTTAATGTATCTAATTTGATTTCATCAATAACTACTAATTCTTTATCTTGGAATTTATGAGTTAAAGCACTTTTAAGAGCTAGAACTCTTTCTTTTTTATTAATATCGAATGTATAATCTCTTGGATTAACGCCGCCAGCGATTCCGCCACCACGCCATTGAGTAGCTCTAATAGAACCTTGACGAGCTCTACCAGTTCCTTTTTGTCTCCAAGGTTTTCTTCCTCCTCCTGATACTTCAGAACGAGTTTTTGTTTTTGCAGTACCTTGTCTTGTTGCAGCTAATTGTAAATCTATAGCTTTCTTAAGTACTATATCGTTTGCTTCAATATTCCAAACGTTATCAGCTAAAGTTAAATCTTTTAGTTTTTCACCTTTTACATTTATTACTTGTATTTTTGCCATATTAGATCACCTTTCTAAGTAAATTACTTACTTTCCTCTTGGTTTTCTTCTGTAGCTTCTGTTTCTTCAGCAACTTCTTCTTTTGCTTCTTCTGCTGGAGCTTCTTCTGCTGGTGTTTCTTCAACAACAGTTTCTTCTACAACTTCTTCTGTTACTGGAGTTTCTTCTACAACTTCATCGACAACTGTTTCTTCACCATATGTTAAGATTTCCTTTGCATTTGGTTTTTCATTTCCTTTTTTAACAGCTGTTTTGATTAAAACTAAAGATTTTTTAGCTCCTGGAATGTTTCCACTAACTAAGATATAATTTTCTGCAGTATTTACTTCGATAATTTCTAGATTTTGGATTGTTGTTGTAGCAACACCCATATGTCCAGGTAATTTCTTACCTTTTAAAACGTGCATTGGTAACATAGTTCCCATTGAACCTGGTCTTCTATGATAGTGTGAACCATGAGTCATTGGACCTCTAGATTGATTCCAACGTTTGATTACACCTTGCATTCCGTGACCTTTACTAGTACCTGTTACGTCAACATATTCACCAGCAGTGAAAATATCAGCGCTTATTGTATCTCCTAAGTTATATGTACCTTCATAGTCACGAATTTCTTTTAAGTAGCGCTTAGGAGTTGTTTTTGCCTTTTTAGTATGGCCAATACTAGCTTTGCTAGCATTCTTTTCTTTCTTGTCTACTGTAGCAAGTTGAATTGCATTATAACCATCTGTTTCAACTGTTTTAACTTGAGTTACAACATTTGGTTCTACTTCGACAACAGTTACAGGAACAAGTTTTCCATCTTTTGTAAAGACTTGAGTCATTCCGACTTTGCGTCCTAAGATTCCTTTCATTTTCTTACCTCCGTTATATTTCTTTCCTTTTTATTACTTTATGTTGATTGCTACACCACTTGGAATGTCTAAGTGAGCTAGTGCCTCAACTGTTTCTTTTGTTGGATTTTTAATATCGATTAGTCTCTTATGAGTACGACTTTCAAATTGTTCACGAGAATCTTTGTATTTGTGAACAGCTCTCAATATTGTTACTTTCTCTACGTCAGTAGGTAGAGGTACTGGACCAACAACTTCTCCTCCAGTTCTTTTAACAGTTTCGATTATTTTTCCGCAAGCTTGATCAAGTACTCTATGATCGTAAGCCTTTAGATTAATACGAACTTTGTTATTTGACATTTTTCATGTCCTCCTTTCGCCTATATCTAGTATAGACTCGCTCCGTGTGAATTACCTGATATTTTGGAAACGTTTTTAACAACTTCTCCTAGTGTATCAGCAACCTCCCACATCTCCGCAGTCATACGATATTGATTATAGCAACTTTTTCCCATGAAATCAAGGAAAAATTTCACTTTTTTCGTAAAAAAAAACAAGTTATTTTTTTGAACTTGTTTTTGTTGATATTAAAATCTCTGTTTCTTTCATATCTTTTGGTATTGCAATGTCCATATATTTTAATATGGTTGGAGCAAAAGATGTTAATGTTCCGTTCTTTAATTCTATTTTTTCATCTGTAATTATTAATGGAACCGGAGCATTGGTATTCTCTGGTATTACTTCGTTATCTCTATTAATAATTGTGTCCGCATTGGCATGAGAAGAAGTAATTATTACATTATAGAAGTTTTCTTTTGCGCAATCCATCATTTTCCCAATACATAAATCCACCGCTTGTAAGCTGTTTATAGTAGCCTGGTAATTCCCAGTGTGGCCTATTACATCTGGATTAGCAAAATTAACTAATACAAAATCTATGTCTTCTTCCATACAGTTAATGGCTGCTTTCGCAATATTAAGTGAATTCATTTCAGGTTTATAATCATAGTTTCTTGACGTATCAGTATTTACACAGTATTTTTTACAATTATCTAATTTTACAAAACGCTCCCCATATATATAATATTCCATTGAATATTTTTTTATACTTTCATAGATATGAGCTTGGCTAACCTCTAAACCAGCTAAACACTCTAAAAATGTTTTTGTATATGTCTCTGCTTTATAAAAATAATTCTTATTTAGACTAGAATCTATTTCATAAATACTATATAGTTTTACTTTTGTAGTTTGATCAAACTCGATAAAATCTTTACCATCTATCGCATTAACTAATTGTTCTTGGTTTTCTTTGCCATAATTTAACAAAAAAACCACATCTTTATTCTCTATTGGTATGTAATCATTTGTTTTTAATGGAGGTAAGTATTCATCCGATAAATTTCTTTCGTAACACTTTTTTATTGTCGTGGATATATTCTTAGCATCTATTCCTTTTCCATTAAACAACAGATTATAATACATTTCCGTTTTTTTATAATTTTTTGTTTCATCTAGTGCATAGTATCTTCCACATATCGTTGAGATTCTTACTTGGTTATTAAGCAAATTATCAATTTGCTTAATATATTGATATGATTTGTGTTTCCCACTATCTTTGCCATCAGTTATAATGTGAATATATATATCGTTGTTTATTTTTTCTTTTTTTATTTCTTTTATAAATGATTTTAAATGATCTATATGAGATGAAACTCCACCATCTGATAATAATATTACTATATGCAGGTTTTTATCATTCTCTTTTAAGTATTCTATCATTTCACCATATTTTTTATTATATTTTAGATTTTCGTTTCTAAAGACTTTATTTATTTCACTTAATCTATTTTTTATTTCACGACCTGTACCAATTATTTCATGTCCTAACTCACTACAAGAACATTGGTCTTCTGGTAGACCAATTCCCTTGCCGCTGGCTTTTAGCAAACAGTGCGGATAAGTATTCCACAATTCAATCAAGTTTGTCATACCAGCGTTTTTAACTGCGTTAC